>Ga0213868_10000796_pt1 | contig 30537 bp, 28 predicted proteins | sample PICome_9_FD_160087 | JGI IMG/M metagenome (GOLD analysis project Ga0213868, IMG submission 160087) | Coastal seawater microbial communities near Pivers Island, North Carolina, United States - PICO127 | ecosystem: Environmental > Aquatic > Marine > Coastal | place: USA: North Carolina... | reverse complement strand
TATATATCTTGCACAGGAACCTCCGTTTCTAATGGATTAGAATTACAGCAAGCAATTTATTTATTAACAAAACTTCTTGACAATAAAAAAGTAATCAATCTTGATATTGTAGAAATGAATTTAGATATTGATACCCCTAATATTTCAACCTCTTTATCTAGTTTTAGTGATTTGTTTCCTTTTTTAATTGATAAACCTATTAATAAAATTTACGGATGATTTACCAAAAAAAATAAAGTATTAGTGTAAGTGTAATGAGTTGGAAAAAAGCAGGAGGTATTAATAGAAGTTCAATTCAACAAGCTGCAAATATACCAAATTTATCCTCTAATTATGAAAGTAACTTTGAATATGTTTGGGCTAATGATGTAAGTATTAATTCTACTCTTTTTGTAGGAAGGTCTGTAGGTATCAACGCCGAACCTGTTAAAATCACAGAACCTCCTTCGTTATTAGAAACGAATTTACTTTCAGTTGGAGGGAATATTATTCAATATGGTACTGATTTTCAAATAGATAATAGTAACAATAGAATTAGTAATGATCCAGAGAAAAGAAGAGCATTGGTACATGGAACAAGGGAAGATGGGAATAAGGACGCAATTATCATGAATTACAAGTTTGATTATCCAGGGGGAGCACAAATCAACGAACCATATTTAAATGGAAATGTAGAGGTAAGTGGAAATGTGGTACATAAAGGAAATTACGAAATTGATGGAAACTTTGATTGTTCCTGCGGAAACATAAGTGTTTTTTGTGAAGGAAATTATTTCCAAGCAAATAATATATATTTTGATTATGTTGCATATTTTAAGTATTTAGAAATGAAAAAAGGTGTTAGCAATTTTCCTATGGATTATAAAAAATTTGATAAAAAAGCATTACTACATGGTTATCCGATTGATGTTAATACACAATTAGATGAATTGGTAATAAATAAAGATAAAAATTATCTTTCAGGTGTGAGAATAATTGGCGGACGAATGGAAAAAGAAATAGTCCTTGAAGCAAATGAAATTAATATACCAAAAATGGATAATGTTAATCCTGCTATTAACATACCTGATGGATATATTTTTGCTGACAAAATTTCTTGTCGAGAGATTGATGCCAGTAGTATAGTTATTAGTAAAGAAATAAATTCTTTAGATGTATCTTATATTTATGTTGCAAATTCAGGTGAAGTGGGATATGGAAATAGTAAACAAGTGGATGGAAGATTCTCATGGGATACCAGTGGAAATACAAGGATTAAAGATGATCTTTATATAGGATTTAATGGTAATTTTTCAAGCTCTATTTACTTTGGAGACCCAATTAAAAATAGTGTAGGAGACATTCATGGATTAAATGGAGCCTATGGGAATAATGGCATAACTGAAAGATCATACGGTAATAATTTGGGTAATACACGAGCGTCTGAAATTATTATTTATAAATATCAATATCCCGATAATGTTCCAATGGAAGGTGTAGATAGAGTCAGACAATTTGCAGGTCAAATCAGATTTGACACCTATGATGTAAGTCAAAATTATCAATCTGGTCCTTTTGGCGGTCAAGGTTATAATACAGACGAATGGGCGCGAATGTTAATTGCTTCTAGTGGTAATGTCGGAATTGGACATTTTGATGGAAGCAATAACATACCCGAAACCTTATTAGATGTTTCCGGTGCTACTGTATGTTTCCAAGTAAATGATAGTAGCGGATCGGTTGTGTTAAGAGATTCTGTTTTACATCTAGAAGGGAGATTTGGTACATATGTTAGCGATGTTTCTTATAATGATAATTTTAATTTAAATAGAAAAGAATATGTCATATTTTCAAATTTAGCAACTACGAATGATGGAGGCGATAATTTTATAGATGGAGCACGATTATATGCGGAAAATAAGGATATGAATGCAATTGGAGCAAGTACATCTGAGGTAAATGCTGGTGATTTAGTATTAGAAATACAAAATTATAATGATTCTACCTCATATCAAGATAGTAGTGGTCAGAATTTTATCATAAGAAGTGTTGATATTTCTAATACTTCAATTGATACATATGACTTCAAAAATTTAGCTACATTTACAAGCCAAGGACGAGTCAATATTAATAGCAATAATCAACCTACCAACACATTAGATGTTAATGGAAATGTTAGTATAGGAGAAAATACTCTAGTTGAGGCACCAAAGGATGGGTTATATGTCGAAGGGCAAACATTAGTCCGTATTTCACCAGGTGATATTTCAAGTAATTATAGTTTGGGAGTTGGAGGAAATAGTTATTTTGAATGTAATGTAGATATTTCAGGAAATGAAAGAGTTGAATATCTGTTATCAGTCGGGGCTAATGTAATTATTGGAAATAATCTATACGAATCTCTTACTGAGAACAATAGACCTTATAACGGCTTATTAGTAGAGGGACAGACAGGAATAGGATGGAATACAGGTTATCTTTTTCCTTTCGAAACAAATGATAACATAATTTTGGGAGTAAACGGAGACTCATTTTTAAATGGAAAAGTGATGATTGGTAATAATGATATTTCTTTTAATTCATTAAATGTAAATAATGTAAGTGGGGTTGGAATAGGAACAGGAATAGAGGGATCAGCACCTGAAAATGGTATGTTGGTTGAAGGACAGGTCGGAATTGGTTATACTTCAGATACAATAGGTACTAATCAATTGGCTGTAAAAGGAAAAACATATATATTTGATACTTTAGAAGTAGATAATGATGTTACTTTTAATGCTTCATTAGAAGTAAAAAATTCTTCCTTTTTTGGAACTACAACTCCTGTTAAAATTAATAATACAGGGTATTTATTGGTGAATAATACAGAACAATCTACAGGGGTAACTAGTGGCTCACTAATAGTAAATGGAGGGGTAGGAATAGCCAAAAATGTATTTATTGGTGGAAATTTAGAGGTAGAGGGAAGTTTTAATATATTAGGTAATGTTGATATAACTGGTGATGTTGATATAACTGGAAAATTAACTGTAACGGAGGAAACTACCTTAGAAGATAAATTAGTAGTTATGAATGATGCTTCTTTCTATGAAAAGGTTGAAATAGATGGAAAATTGTTATGTTCTGGTACTGGAACAGGATTAGAAGTAACCAATGATGCCGAAATAATGGGAGTTTTGATGTGTACTAATACTTCTAGTACCACTGGATTATCTGTAGCGGGTAATGCAATCATTTCCGGAAATTTGAATGTCACGAATATATCTGCTACTTTCATAGATGCTGATGATATAACTGTATCAGGTAATATAACTGTATCAGGAATTACAACTTCAAATATATTTAATGCTACTTCAGATTATAGAATTAAAGAAGATATAAAAGAGTTAGACGAGACATATTCTGTTGATAACCTGAGACCGGTTTCTTTTAAAAATAAATTATCAGGAAAAAATGACATTGGGTTAATTGCACATGAATTGCAAAATAATTACGATTTTTTAGTTAGTGGGGAAAAGGATGGTGAATCATTACAAACAATCAATTATAATGGAATTATTGGTATTTTAATAAAGGAAATCCAAGTATTGAAAAAGGAAAACCAGGAAATAAAAACATTATTACAACAATTTTAGTTTATTTCTCTTTATAAATTAAATGAATTCTTTTAATATTCCTGTTGGAGTCATTATATCACATTCAGCAGTATTAAATCCAACTGCTACTAATTTATTATTATGTGACGGAAAACGCTATAATAAAACTCAGTATAGTGATTTATTTAATGTTATTGGTAATACCTATGGTGGTAATGGAACCACCCACTTTCGTGTTCCTAATTTGAATCTAGCTGATATATCTGGAGCTGGGGTAGGTTTAATGCCTGGAGATGGAGCTATGGATATATCTGGGGCTCTTGGAGATATTTCTGGAAATATCGACATAAGTTTAAATGAAGCTCAACTCGTTGGTCATACACACGAGATTGGTAGTTTAAGTCTGTCACATACTCATTCAATTCCAGGAGATGATCCGGGTGCTTATTGGACTGATCCAGGTGTTTCAGTTCCTAAACCGGGAGGACAGAATCAAAGTAGCGGAAGATCTTATTTTAAAAATCAGGGAACTACATTTCTGAATAAAACACTTACAGAATTACAGGAAGAAGGATATATTGATATTTCCAATAATCCTTCCAATAATAATATAACTGGAGATTTAGATATATCCGGAAGTGGAATGTCATTTAATATCCAGCCTTATTCCATAAATATGAGATATTATATTATAGCTTCTTAATTTATATGCCTGCTATTGGTTCCATTTTTTTATATGCGGGGGAAAAGGATAATCTTCCCTCTGATTATTTACTATGTGATGGGAGATTGGTTAATAAGGAAGATTATTATTTACCACTGTTTAATGTTCTACAATACACATTTGGGAAAGATGAAGATAATTCAGAATTGTTTGGACTTCCTAATTTGGTGTCAAGGATGCCTATTGGAATTGAGTCTAGCCAAAATATTAATCAGATGGATGGAAGTTTTTATAATGATTATAATAATAATCCTATTCATAGTCACACAGTAAGCACAATTACAAGCGAACATACTCATGATATAACTGGCCTTCAATTCCGTACATTTACTCAATTTAATAATTGGAACACAGGAGGACCATCCTCGGGGGCTTTTTTTGGAGGAAATAGCTCTTTCCAGACAAAATCCTCTGGAGTTACATTAATAAATAATGACGCACCATTTGTTGGGTCAATTGACAGTTGTGGAAATTTGATTACTCCAATACAAATTAATACTACATTCAAGTACATTATTTTAAATTATATTATTAAAGCTAAATAGATGAGTATATCCATCCTGTTATTATATATTTATCATTAGAAACAGGAATATTCCCCTTGTGAGGATAGTTCCATGTTGATGGAAAAATTAAGAGTTTGCCTTGTTTAGGTTTTATCTTTCCAAAAATGAAACATGTTTCTCCTCCCTCATCTACATCATTTAAATACCAAATAAATGTCAAAATTCTAGAAGATTTTGAATTTAAAATTGTATAATCGTTGTGCCATTGATAAATTCCATTATTTTTGTCATATTTTTGAATTTGATATCCTGTATCTTTTAACGATTTAATGTTAAAAAAATTGAAGTTAGGAAAAATTTTATTTGATAAATTTTCATAATATTTATGAATTCCTTTATTTATTGTTTTAAATAATAAATTATCATAAATTTCAAATTCTTTTACTCCTGTGATTTTCAAATCTGTTGTATTTTTTATATTTTTATCTACTCCACTCCCAATAATTCCTTCATAAACTTTATTACTTTCATTAAACTTTTTCATAATTTCAATACATGTTTCTTTATCTAAATTTTCTTCTTCTATATAAATAAAAGGATCCTCACAATTATTATTTTCTATTATCATTAATTTGTCTTCAATTGTCATATATATTATTAGTATTTATATATATATGGCTTCTTCTAATTCGACTTGGGAAACAATAAATTTAGATAATACTACTAACTATCAAACAAATGGTATTGATTTAAGTAATATATTCCTTCCATATATAACTGACACAGATAAGGCCCAAGAAACAGATATTAAAGTTAGGGATACAGACCTAAATGAAATATTTGCCAAAAAAACAACTAATATTTCCAGCTTAGAAACAAGTTACAATGTAATGAATTCTTCAGGAAATGAAGTTGATCTTAGTAAAGTATTTGAACCTTATAATAATATTGATCCCCAGATTGGATTAGTAATAATATGGCCAGCAATAACCCTACTTCCTTCTGTACTAGATGAATATTTAGTTTGTGATGGGACAGGATATAACCCAAAGGATCCTAGTTATGTGGATCTTTTCAATGTAATAGGTTATAATTATGGGCGGGAAACGGTTCCAGGAAGTATGGATTGTGAAGAGGTTTTAGGTATTGGGACAGTTTGTGAAGAGATTTCAGGGTTCCCAGAAAATACTCCAGATTATTTTAGGGTTCCCGATTTGTCCGATAAAACAATAGTAATGAACACTAATGATTCACCTAGTTACGAATATTATGGAACAGACTCGACTTTTAATGAGGGAATATCGATAAATGAGGAAAACATGCCAGCTCATTCACATTCTATCTCAGGATCTATAGCTGACCATACTCATGAATTTGGTCAGGTAAAAAATTATATAACTGGAGAAGATATTGTGGCATATGCTACTTATTGGGCATTTGGGGGTGTTAATAATATTCCGGTCTCAGGTGGAAATTATAGACAAATATTATTAGTACAAGATTCTCAAGATTATGCACCATCAAATACTACCGGACCTTTAAATACTTTAACTTCAACTAATCATTTAAGTGGAAGTACAGATGTTTCAGGAGAAGAAGTTATTCTTCCAATTACAAATCCTTATATTACTTTAAATTATTTAATAAAGTATAAATCAAAAAATTGATATATAATAAAGATTTTTTAAAGAAGATTAATATGGATACTTTAAAAAATCTACATCCTCACCAACGCGATTCACGAATAGTTTTCGACGAAGGACCTCATATTTATTATATTGACGGTTCTTGTGAAGGCTATATTTCATGTACCACATGGAATCATAGCCACTTTGAGCATTTTGATGCAGATGCAATAATAGATAAAATGATGTCTTCAAAAAATTGGCCAAACAATAAATATTATGGAAAAACATCTGATGAAATTAAACAATTGTGGGAACAAAATCGTGATCAAGCAGCAGAGGCGGGGACAAAAATGCATTTGGATATAGAATATTTTTACAATCAAATGGAAGTCAAAAATAATTCTATAGAATATCAATATTTTCAACAATTTGTAAAAGATTATCCTATGTTAAAAGCATATCGTACCGAATGGACTGTATTTCATGAAGAACTAAAGATTGCTGGTTCTATTGATATGATTTTTGAAAATCCTGATGGCACATTACAAATATATGACTGGAAGCGATGTAAAGAGATTGCAAAGGCACCAGCATTTAATAAATATTCTCATATAGCTTGTATAGACCATCTACCTGATACAAATTATTGGCATTATTGCCTACAACTGAATACATATAAAGCAATTATAGAAGAAAAATATGGGAAACAAGTTACCGACATGTATTTAGTTTGTATGCACCCAGATAATAAAAACAAGTCATATCAACGAATTAAAGTAGCGGATTTACAAAACGAAGTAAAAGATTTATTTAAAAAAAGATTAAAAGATATAAAATAAAAAAATATAAACAATTAACTGGGTATTTTCATATATGATTCATTATTACAATATTTCTTGGATTTATTTAAAGGGCTGTTCTATTTTGATTAGTGTATATATATCCCTATTAGCTTTCAATTTTTTTTATCCTATTGAAACTAGTGAAAATATAATTGATAAAATACCCGAAATTCCATATCACAAAAGATATCCATTAGTTAAACAGGACGGTGAAATTTCTGATGAAAAAGCTAAGGAATTTAAAAATAATGTCATTTTTGAACATACCCCAAATGGCTATATATTTATGAAATATAACAGCGATGAAAATGCATTTGAATTTTATTCAGACCGTCGAGAGGTTCCTTACCGCTATTTAGAAACAGCAGGTCGAAAATATTGCAAACAATTTCACTGTTCTTCTTTATTTGTTGTAATGGAAGATGAAATCAAAAATTCAAAAGATAAACAGTTAGAAATAGATAAAAAGGAAATTGAGAAAGAGGTTAAAAATGAAATATATGCTTCTTTCAAAAAATATAATAGAAAAACAAGTAAAATGAATTTAGTGAAAGAGAAAATCAATAAATATAAATATGTCGGACAATTGAATGAGTTTAAACTTTTAAAGGAAGAAGTTTCTGATGCTAAAAAAAATATGACTTTTAAAAATTTTAAAAATCTAAAGAGTATATAAATATGAAAAAAGGATACAGAAAAAATAAACCTATTCATCAAGAAAAAAATTATAATCAATTAATGGAGGCTGCTAATCAAGTAGGTCAAGAAAGTCTTCAAGGTGCATTAGGAATAGCCACTAATTTTTCAAAAAATCTGATTCGTGGGAGTGCAAGTGTTACAAATAAGGTGATTACAAGTGGAATGGATTGGATATTTGGTGGAGATATTCGTAATCAAAGTGTTTCTCAATTAACAGAAGAAGCCAAAGAAAAATTATACATTATGTCGCAGATCATTGCCGAAGTTGCTCGAGATCCGGAAACCCAAGAGTTATTGCAGTCTATTGCAGACCATTTGGCTGAATTGGCACAAGAAGTATTAAATGCTGCCCAACCTAAATTAGAGGAGAGTATGCAAAATTCAATCATGGCTGCTAGAAAAATGGCTAGTGAAGGTGCTGGTGGTGTTGTTAAAGTAGGTTTTGATATGATCGGAGCCGCTGTAGGAAATGTGCCATTTTTAGGAGGATTAGTCAATCTATGTATTGCTATTGGTAGGGCTTTTAATTCGATCATGTCAATTGCTAAGACTGGAAGCGATAATTTTTATAAAAGTGCTGCTTTATATGCAAAGATTATTAAGGAAATATTACCCTACGCAGAAAATGCTACTAATGAATTTATAGAAGACAAAAGAAAAGCCCAAGGAATTATAAAAAGAGTTAGTAATTTATCTGATAAACTTGATACCAAAGTCAGGGAAGGAATAAACAACGAAACAAGAGAGAAAATGAAAAACTTTACGGGAACCAATAATATGAAAGAGAAAATGAAAAACTTTACCGGAAAAAAAAAAGGTTTTAGAGGAGGTAATAAAAGGAAAAAGACAAGAAAGAGGAAATAATTATTTTTTAGTTTTATATTTTATAAATCCATTTGATTTTGTTATATCAAATGATGATCCTAGATGATCTTTGGCTATCTGCAAAGCCTTCTTTTCCTTTTCAGATAAAGACTTTTCATATTGATTTTCCATTTTATTAATTAATAAAGAAGAAAATATTTATTTCAATTTCTTGTTAAAATTGAAATAATATAAATACTTAGATATTATACAAAAATAAAGATGACCGACCAGAAAATATTTCGTTACAAGTTTGCTGAGGAAACAATACAAATTATTTATCAGTTCTCAAAAGTTCATCAATTTGATGATCGTGAAACATTTAAAGAAGCATGGGACAAATGGTTGATAGATAATGAGGAACAAATACAATCAGAAAAGAGACGATTATTAGATTTGGGATATGAAGGAAATATTGATAAAAAATTATACATAAGTAGTCGTTATTATTATAGAAATAAACAAGTAGGGAAACAAGAACCAAAAAAAAGAAGGAAATATATAAGTTGTGATCATGAATTTTTGGAATTAATGGACCTTCATATTGAAGGGAATAGCAAAAAGGAACAAATGAAACCAGCTGTAGGGTTTGAAAAATTTTGTAATGAACACAAGGAAGAGTTTGATAATCAAGTTTTAAAGTATGTAGATTTTGAAAAGGAAATGATTTTAGCTAAGATTAAAAAAACCTATAAAAACCGTTACTTTCTATTCATAAAAAATATATAATTATAATAAGTATGACATTATTAGCAGAAGGAGGATTTGGGTGTGTATATTATCCTGGATTTTCTTGTGAAGGAAAAGTGTCTAATGAAACTGGTTATGTTACCAAGATACAAAAAAAAAATTTTAACGCCCAAAATGAAATACAAATTGGAAATATATTAAAACAAATTTCGGATTATTCTTCTTTTTTTGTACCTGTTATAAGTAATTGTCCGTTAGAATTAAAGGAATTAACATCAAATTCTTTTTCGAAATGTAAAATTATTAAACCATCATCTCAAATTCCCTATACACTTATGAAGCTACCTTATGTCAAAAGTGAAGATTTTTTTGATTCTATTTCTAAACAATCAAAATCTTCATTATTTATGAATAGTTTCTCTCATTTATGTAAATCTTTGGAATTGTTAAAACGAAATGAAGTTTGTCATTTCGATTTAAAGAATGAAAATATTTTGTTTGACCCTACATTAAAAATTCCTCTTATTATTGATTTTGGAATTTCAATTTATTATCCTCAAATTCTTGATAATCTTAAAAATTATTTTTATACATATACCCCTAGTTATTATATTTGGCCTTTAGAAGTGCATGTCATTAATTTTTTAATTAACAACGAAGTGTCCTCTTTAACTGAGGAGGATATACAATCCATTATTGAATCTTCAGTAGATGCTAACAAAGGTTTTGAAAATCTTTCTGAAACTTTTATTAATGATTATAAAGCCAAATGCTTTCATTTTTTTAATAATTTTAAAGATGTTCCAAAAGAACAAGTAATTGCTTTTTTTATTTCTAAAGAATCATTTTTTACATGGGATATTTATTCTCTTTCCATTATGTATTTACGATTTTTACCCCATTTATTTGGAAATAATTATGAAGAGAATAATGGATTGCGTTCATTTAAAGAAATATTATTTTCTAATATTTTACCGAATTTTAAGGAGAGGAATGGTGTAGAGAAAACTTTATCTTTATTTGAAAAACTAATTTTATCTGATTCTTCATTGGAAAAATAGGATAAATTTAATGTTTTTTAGATTTTTTCATATTGGGGAAATTTAATGTTTTTTAGATTTTTTCATATTGGGGAAATTTAATGTTTTTTAGATTTTTTCATACCCTTGCGTTTTTTCATAGTTTTAGGTTTCTTTTTCATATCTTTACCGACTTTCTTGTAGGTCTTTTTTGCTTTCTTAAGGACATCTTTGAATTTCATGTCTTTGTTTTTCTTCATCTCTTCTTTTACATGTTTAAGCCAAGGGTTCATTATATATAGGAGTAAGAAAATAAAATTGATTTTAAAACTATTCTTTATTAATATTTAAATTAATATTAATTAAGTACTATGCTAAACCTTACGCGTTATTTGTTTATCAAACAAGAAGTTGAGCTAAGTTTGATTCTTAGCTTATCGTCTAATAAAAATCTTGATGCTGCACTTTATTGGACATATGAATTATATTATTCAGGATACGAAGATTTGGTATTTTCACTGTTAGAAAAAATCTACTATGATTATTATTATTTGGAATATCCCTATTTCGAATCCTATGTAAAAAAGAAAAAAAAAACCATTTATTCCGATTGGAAATCAGTTGGACATATTGTTAAAAATCTTTATCTATTTATTCCTCACCCTCTTTCTCTTGAACTTAATTGGAAATTCTTTACTATGGAAACACCCTCTATTATTTTTAAAGGAAGGTGTCCAAAGTGGTTATTAGATTATCCTGAAAAGTATAGAAAAATATTTCGTTATCTAAAAGTAAAAGAATATAGTAGCGCAATGCAAGCTTTAACTAAGGTAGCTACTGAAGATTATATGGAATTACATTCATTAATGAATTCATTTTTAGAACTTGATAAACAATCTTATCAATCATTTTCGAGTTTAATACAATTAATTGTAATTTCCGAAGAAAAAATCCAAATTAGAGAGAAAAAAAAGTATGTAACGCTAAATAAAACTGAAATTGATGATATTGAAAAGGTACAAAATGATGACTTATCTGTAAAAAGGTATAATTTGTTAAAACAAAAATATAAATTTCCAATTGATTGCCAAATAAAAGAGATTTCTGGTTTAATACGAAATGATAAAAAAATGTATGTAGAGTTTCCAAATAATTTGCAGCGTGAAATTGGCTTCCATTGGTTATATCATTGCATTGAAACTCCATTGTGGAAACAAAGATTCGATAAAATGAAAGTAATTATTGATGAAGTAGGAAAAAAAATAGTTTTTCCCGATGATGATTTATTTGAAGATTTTATGGATCGTTTTGAATATGAGTATGATGAACAATCATTAGAGACAAAACAATTTGCTTCATTATAATTTATTATTCACCATCTACAGCCTGAAGAGGAATAGCCAAATCTGCAGAAAGTGAAAATTCTCCTATTTCAAAATTAAAAGCTGAAACATTAAGATCTAAGTCTACTGCTGTATAAACTTTTATTGGACCGCTATCTTCCTCGTCCTCACTTGCACATAATAATAGTGTATTTTCCAAATCAAATTTTGCTTTTACAGAAAGAAGGTTACCTCCTGGTACTCCTGGGATACCATCCAAAGGAATATTAAAACTAAAAGGAATTGAAATAGATTCTAAATCAATTTGTCCTCCAAAATTATCACCATCTTGTACTAATGTTATTGGATTATTTACTAAATCAACAGTAATAGGAAGATTAAATATACCAGGTATATCAATATTAAAAGTTACTCTTACCGACTCGATAAATACATCTATTACTGGTACAGGGGTTTCATTAGGGTCTTCAGGATTCGTGTCCGTCCCCACAAGGGGGGTGGCTGCCGTAACTTTTAAATAAGAAGCTACAGATATGTTTATTTGACCAGTTCCTGATAAATTTATTCCAGGGAGTGACGGAAGCGGGAAAGAAGGAATAATTGGAAAAGAAGGTACAGCAGGAATTGTAAAACATGGACCATAATTAATACAAGGGGTTCCAGGGAAAAATAACCAGCCTGGAATTCCAGGTACATAAAAGGGACAAATAGTTATCGGAGGAGTACCAGGAAAGGCAGGAACGCCAGGAAAGGAAGGTAATTGTATTCCTGGTATTCCCACACTTCCTTTAATGTTTATTGTAGGTAATGCATAAAAATAGGATAAAGTACCAAGATTTTCACCGGTATCAGCCGAAAAAAACGAACTGCACCCTCCAAGACCAACTTCAGGTGGTAATTGATCAGAGGGTATTGGATTAGTCGCTGTAGCATGAACAACAGGCTTATTTTTTTGCATTGGGGCCAAAGTTACTTCGTTTTGAAATTTAAATGCAACACTCCCGTAAGCATTTTTCCTCACATTACTATCAGATTCAACACCAAGCCAATGAATTCCGTCTGGAGAGTAATGTAATGTATTAAAGGATGGGTCCTTTGGATAAATTTTTCCCATTGTATTTGTGTTAAACAAACCTACTTTTCCATCATTATTACTTGTTATAACCCAAACCTTTCCGTCCCATGAAACTCCTGTTGGTAATGCGCTGGTAAGTGGTCCTATAGCACATGTCTGGGTGTATTGTGATATGCCAACAAAATCATTATTATCAATAACTTGGGTTTTAGATTGGCCCTTCCCTGGAGTCCCAAAATAATCAACACTGTCTTCTAGTCCTGTCCAATTAATTCCGTCATTAGAATTAAAAATGGCCATGGTATTACTAGGATAACTGTTATTTGTGTTAGGAATCGATGTTCCTACCCATAATGCACCATTCCACGCTATACTAGTCATTGAACATTGTTGAATGGCGGTCTTGTAGTCAAAATTAATACCATTTGTGGAAGTATATACATCTGTTATATAAGTATTAGTGCCTGTGGGTTGGTACGGGACAGTTCTGCCACCGCCACCGACCACGCGAAGATAGAAATTCTTACAAAAGTTATAATTGTCCCCATAAAAGGTTTGGGAGGCTATACAATTCCCAGGGATATAAGTATCAGGAGAGGTATTCCCAAAGGTTGGGGTCAGTAAAACAAACTTACTTCCATCCCATCCTATAACTGGGTTAAGAGGTATGGGATTGTAAGCCCGACCTAAATATAAAGTCGGGCTAGAATTATAGGTTATTCCTCTCCAGGTTTCTCCGTCTGTTGAATAAGCACAACCTATTGGATTATTACTAGCATCAAACAAAGGACCTGTAATTAGCCATAATCCATTTTCCCAAATCATATTAGTTACATCGCCGGTTAAGTTAGATGATGTAGTTACAGACCAATTTATACCGTCTTGTGATTTGGCAAACTTAGGTGAAGAATAGACATAGACAATATTAACATTAGATTCTGCATCTTCTTCAATATTATCATCAAACCCTACCAAGACAGGAATATCTAAAGTACCAGCTCCTGCAGCGAGCCAATAATTCCCATTCCATACTACACTGCTTGCATAATTACTTCCAAACCGTTGGGTAGGATAATAGGGTATTATCGATAGCCCATCTTTTCCATTAGCTATGAAATAAAATGTATTTCCACTAAAATTGGCAGCTTTCCAGGTAGTGGCATTGCTGTCTGTTGAATAATAAATGGTTTGACAATTCTCTAGTTCCTGCTGTGATATGGTTTTATCAATGTCCCAATCCGGATATCCTCCTACAGCAACCCACATCTGTCCATTCCAAACTGCGTTTGCGCATTGTTGATACTCTACATTAAAAGGAGGATTATCAATAGAAGACCAAGTCGTGCCATCATTTGTTGTCACAATTTCAAAACCTTTTACTGGACCACATGCAACTCCAAAGTTTAAACTTGTTTCTGATTTATTAATAGGAGGTAACTTATTTACTATTTGATTTACCAAATTGAAAGACAACGCATTTCCTGGATTAATAGGATTGTTGAAAGAAGCCTCTTCTAACCAAAGTTGTCCGTTTATATCAGTTGAGTAAAATACAGAATCACCTTTACCTCCAGTTGCGATCCAAACTGTTCCATTCCAAGTTATCGAATAAAAATTTGCACTTAAACTTGAACTATTACCCACTCCAGTCCAATGAATCCCATCTGGAGAAAATGCAATTGAGAAATCAGTACCACCACCTCCCACGGCTACCCAGGCTACTCCATTCCAAGCCATGTCATAACAAGCTGCTGTTTTGGTGGAACCAAATATTGGATTTTCGACTGAATACCAGTTTGTTGTTGCTGTTATTATAGTTTCGGTAGTGTACCATGACCAATATGGTCCAGGCTGTATGAAATAATTAAAAAAATCACCTACGATTATATTCTCTCCCTTAAAACTTCCATATAAAACTGTTATGGTTCCATCGGTTATTATACCCCCACTTGATCCTGGACCCACACCAATAGTCATTTGTAATTCTTGAGTTTGTACAGGGGAGTCTAATACAGTATTATAATTATTGGGAGCTGGAATATGAGAAGGAGTAACCAAATTGAAATTTATATCCCCACTTACATCCTGAGAAACATACATATTAGTATAGTTAAATCTAGAATTGTCTCCCGCTGGTAGTAGATTTAAAAGTAATATCCATTGATTCCCATTCCATGATAAGGGTTTGGAAGGAGGAGGATTATATGTTATTACATTACCCCCAATATTTTGCTCCCCTTTAGTCCAATTTATACCGTCTTGAGAATATGCAATAAAAAATCCACTATAATAATAATTTGGTATATTAATATCTGCAGAAGTTTGGGCAACAGCTACCCATTGTGTACCATTCCATTCTACAGCCACCCCCGTGTTAAGAAGACTTATACTGTTGGGAACTCCTGTCCATGAATTTCCATAGGGACAAGTAGAATATGCTATAGTTGATGAAACATTCACACCTGTTGTGGCAGGTGACCCTACAGCTACCCATATTTTTCCATTCCATTTAACATCATAGACAGTTTCTAAAATTTCATTAGATCCTTCAATATAGTTAAATGATTCGGCGTTATTATCAGTTATAAAAATACCACTCGAATTTGTAGAAGAAACTCCTATCAATCCTGGTGCAGGGCTAACAAAATCTTGGAAAAATACACCGTTTCCTTCTTTAAAAATAGAAGAAGAATTAGAAACACCTGTCCATTCTATTCCACTAGGATCTGAATAAGCTATAGATGAGGCAGAAACATCCGAAATTGGTAATCCTGTTGCAACCCAACTTTCTCCAGTCCAACCTATTCCTTGCCCTCCACCAGAACTTCCTGGATTAGGTTTAAAAATTTTATTACTATTTGCAATACTATTCCAATCCTTTCCATTATCAGAAGTTGCAATAGTATTGTTGTCCGAATTTCCTACTGCTGCCCACTGGGACCCGTTCCAAGCTATAGCATTACCTGTTGATCCAAAAGTTCCTGTATAAAAAATTCCATTTTCTATTCCTGTCCAAATATTAATACTAATATCTGAATAAATTATACTTGTTGTTGTGTTTCCAACACCTACCGCTACTAATAATTCACTATTGGAGTCATAAGCAATTCCCCTAATTGATGTCAAAAGATTTGTTTCTACTACTGTCCATATTTGGGCACTAGCGTCTGAATATATTATTCCATTTATTCCAGTTTCAGTATTTCCCTCCCCCACAGCTACCCAATTGGATCCTGTCCAGGCAACTCCATATCCAACCTTTAATTTGGATATACTATTATCTACACCTGACCATTTTCTTCCATCTTGAGAAATTGCAATTGGTGTTCCTGAAACATCAGCACCAGAAATATCTTGTTGAGGTTCTCCTACTGCTACCCACATATCTCCATTCCAAGCTACTCCATTGCCTGTTGTAAAAAAATCACTACTATTTGAGACTCCAATCCATTCAAAAAAATAAGGATTTTGATTTGAATATGCAATTGGAAAAGATCCTTTTCCTACCCCTACCCAGAAAACTCCATTCCCGGCAATTCCGTTTCCTTCGGTAAAAATTGAATCACTATTAACTACTCCTTCCCAAGATTTTCCTCCGTCCAACGACAAAGCACTAGAGTAGGAAGGGGATCCTGACACATCTTGAATAGTTCCTACAGCAATACCAAAATTCCTTACATTACAACCATTACTCATTTATAAATAATATAAATATTTAGTTTATTTATAAATGTCAAATTATATTTTTGAACAATTTTCATTTTTTAATTAAGCTGATGATAATAGTAGTTGTAATTTTTTATTTATAATTAAAAAATAATGTGACTATTTTATATTTTTTGAAAATATTGATCTAAATGATATAATATAAATATTTAGTTTATTTATAAATGTCAAATTATATTTTTGAACAATTTTCCTTTTCAAATCAAACCGAGGATAATAGTAAATGTATTTTGAATTTTATAGATAACAATAATGAAGCTTCTCTTACTATTGTTGGAAGTATTGGTCTAAATATAATATCAGGTGTGGTCGAGCAAAATTATTTAGGCAGTGATGTTTCTGGTGAATTTACTGTGGATACTTCTACTAATTCAGTTTCTTCAGCATGTGATCAAGTAATAAACTATTTTTCTATTTTTACAAGAACTATCAATCTATACGGATCCTCAGGACAAGAATTAAATGTAAAATTGTACGCCATCGATCCTTCTAATAATGACCCTTCAAACAATTTATTTGCAGATACAGTTCTTTATACGCCCCAGGAACTACATCCTAATTTTGTTAATAGTGTTGTTGATTGTAGTTGCAATTCAGATATTTCAGGATTAGTTCAACCCGTGTATAACGATTACGATAAATTACAATTATCTTATGATAATTTGCCCTATCATACTTATAATTTTGACACATGTAGTGACCTATCAGGTTTAATTCAATCAACTCCGTTTGATCCATCCACTTTTTTCTTTGATTATTTTGGAACAAATAATTTACAATTATGTGAAAAAGGTATTTCAATTTGTTTTCCTGTTTTTTTTTATGATTATATAACAATTTATTTAGTTGGATATTTAGGAAGGCAAACTAATATCGATGGTCAAGAAATATCAAGTTTATTAAATGATTTATCTGTAAACTATAATACTTTATCTTCTGATTCTCCTTTTTTTAGACAAGCTAGTTCATTTTCAGAATATTATTTTACCTATATTGGCAATTTAAATCTTACAATTGAAACATTAGTAACGGATTTTAGTTTTAAAAACAGTGATGCAATTACCTATGTCTCTTTTGTAGGGTTTTATAAAGAACCGGTAAAAAATACTACAGGTAAAACCTATATTATTAATTTAATGGAAAAATATCCATATAGTAAAACCAACGGAATAATACCCTCTAGTATTAATGCAGGAACATATTATAAAAATCAATATCTATTTATTAACGGTTATTATCATATGTTTAATTTTAGTGTTATCAAAATCCCTCCTTATGTAACAAATTGGGCTGAATTGCAAATAATGATTAATATTATTTATTTAAGTGATCCTTCAGGTTCAATTCTTGATTGTTCTGGTTTATCACCTACCCAAAGTTCTAATCCTCAACATAATAATTATCCAGTTTATGGTAATTATATCACGGGTAATCCAGGGCAACCTCCAGTTAATCCTACAGCAACCCAAAACTTTAATAATGAAGCTCATTTTAATTTTGTTTCTACAGGTATTACAGCATCTTCATCAACTCCAGTAGTTTTTCAAACAACAAAAACTCAATAGATTTTTTTCTTATTTTTTTTTAACGCTTCTCTATTGGAATCACATGAAAAAGGGGCATTTTTATACATATAATTTCTAAAAGAAGGATTAAATTTTCCATCCACTCTGATAGAAAATGAATCTTTATTAATCGGATGAATATTATGAAACATTGTATCATCAAACCACATTAGATTACATTTATTAGTATGAGTGTATCCTAATTTATCCCTAATATAAAATAATTTGTCGTTGTTGGTTCTAATCCATATAAATTCACTTACCCAATCCTTACATCCATGGTCTTTGTGTTCAACTCCTTTTTCAAATTTATCATTTATAATGATTACTATATTTCCGATGTCCTCAAAAATATTAAGTTCTTTAATAAAATTTATTAAGAAGTCAAATTCATAATATTCAGAGGAGGGTATGTGCCAATTGGAAGAACCTCTTTTTTTTCTGTTTTCACATAATTTTGTTCCCTTCTTTAAAAGAGAGTCGGTTAAAGTAATTGACCTTCCATGTTTTTGACCTAATGCAATAAATCCTTTGGATTCTCTATTATATATTTTTTTCTCATTTATCAAATAATTATTCAATTCATTCATTTTTTCTGGAGTTGTTAAATGATCTAAACAGATATAAGGTTTATTAGCCAAAAGATAAACATAAATAAATAAAAAAATTATTGCAATGATTAAAAAACAGTAAAACAAAAATGAGATTAAATTCATCTATATATATATAAATTAAAATTGAAATAAAATTATTCTAAATTTAATTTTATAAATTAATAATATGGTGAAAAACGCAGGTGGTAACAAAGCTAAAAAAATGGGAAGGAAATTTATCAGTACTTCAAATCTTCCGCAAAAAACCCGCTTTGCGTATGAAGAAGGTGAAATATATGCTGTTTGTAATAAAATATTTGGAGGCGGAATGTGTGATGTTTTGTGCATCGATGGTTCTTATCGTCTTTGTATTATTCGTAATAAATTTAGAGGACGAGGAAAAAGAGATAATACTATTCAACCTGGGAAATGGTTGTTAGTAGGCGCTAGAGAATTTGAATCAAAAGTAGAAGGTAAAAAAGAAAAATGTGATTTACTTGAAGTTTATAATGAAAATGATCAAGAAAAATTGAAACAGCAACAACCTGATTACGATTGGAAAATGTTTAACCAGGTAAAGATGTCATATGAAACCAAGACAGATGACGAAGTATTTGCGTTTGGCGATACCCAAACAATGGAATATCAAGATCTTATTGATAAAGGAGATGAAAATGTAGTGGCTATAGATAGTGGTGAAAAGGTGAATATAGATGATATTTAATAATTTTCAATACATTTATTTATAAAATCTGTAGTATTTTGACATTGGTTTATTTTATTCAATTGTAACGGGTTCCAACCTTGAATCATTCTTATTTTTTTTTCTACAGAAAAAGCTGGAAATGAACTACTATTATTTGTATTCCATAAAATTAAACTTGGGTAGCTTTTCAAAAATAAATGAAAGGAAGATTTTATATGCATTGATAAAGACATTAGTCCTGATAAACAATCCACTCCGTCGATAATCATATTTGAAAATAAAACAATATTTAATTGTTCTACTTGTTCTTTGGTAAATTTACAATCTGATAAACTTTTAATTAATGTATTTAATGCATAGGTTAAATTATTATTCATTCCATACATTGATGGAACATGATTAAACTTTTTTATCATTGAAACTAAGGATTCATCTTGTTCTACTTTAATCCATTCAGCCTGGGAACTATAAATTAGAATTCTATTAGAAAATGTTGATTTTTGTGATATTATTAAAGCCATTCCGATTGCTAAATATTTATTTTGAACTCCTTCAGACAGATCTACAATTGGGATCCAATAAGGTAACTTATCAATTTGATTTAGTATATATTTCCATTCTTTATTTATTTGATTTTCTTCAAATATTGTGGCCGAGGAAGTTGATATTGATAATGCCTTTTTAATTAATAACTCCAGAGAAATTGGGATTACAACATTCCTATTCTTCATAAATTTTCTGTATTTTGGTTCCTTTTTTAATGTTTTTACATTTCTCAATAATGATGCTATTGAACATTTATAATATTCAATGTTTTCTCTATTTCCACATAAATTTATCTCTAATGTTTTCAAAAATTTATTACATTTAACTATTAGTTGTCTGTAATGTGTATAGCATTTTCTTCTCGCCTTTTCATTGTCATGCAATAAAAATTGACAATAATAATTTTCAGCCAATAAAAAAAATAAAGACTGATAAGCTTTTTTCTCTCTTGGAATCCATTTCGCTACATTACTGACATTTTCCCTCGAACCACTTATTATTTCCATTGCATCTTTATGAAGTTGGTTATTTACTAATTCTATAAAGAAATCAATCATTGGTTGTTCCCAAGATAACTGACCCCACATATAGATTACATCATTCCATCCTCCATATTTCTTATAGATAATTGTTTCAATTAACCTTTGACTAACTCCGGGATATAGATAGGCTACGATGTTTAACATTTTATAAGTAATTAATCTCTCTCCCTTTCCGTTATGTTTATCTCTTATATATAGGATTAAATTCCCAATTTTTTTCAAATTAGACACATTCGTTCTTACCTCTTTATGATAAACTAATTTATAGAATTGTAAAATAAACTCATCATTGTGTTCTCCTTTGTAGGTAGATTGATAATATAACTGATTGAATAATTCATTTATATTATCTGACCATTTATATTCCCCATGTAAATTTTTACCTATCTCCATATATTAAAATTTTTTTTTTCTCTTTATATTGTTTTTGGGTCTTTTTCTTATTTGTCAATTGAAATGTAACCTTTTTGGTTTTGGCGTAATGATTTGTTGGGCTTTCTTTGAAAAGAATATATACACAATTAATATCATTTAATAAATGAACGGAAGGTTTTAATTGGATTGTTTGAAGGTGTGGAATTTCTTTAAGATAATCATCATGATGAACATCATTAATGTATTGAACTAAATGAGCAGGATCTAAATCAATATTATAACTTAAAATATGGAAAAGTTGGTAATATTTCCTGTATTTATAAATTTCTTCGGTTAATTCTTCTTTACTTATTTTATTTTTTTCATTTAAAATTAATGTTGTTTCTTCTATTTTCTCTAAAACCTCTTCTTTATTAATATAAAAAAAATAGATTTTTATTTCTTTAATATTTTCTTTATAATAATCACTGTATTTTCTATTTTCGTTGATCCATGTTTCATCTATTTCGGTTTCTAATTGACTTTCCATGTAAAAAAAAGAGATTTCATATGGGGTTTTTTAACGAAATATATATTTTCTAATCAAATTCATCACTTGAATACAAATCTTCATTGTCACTATCTTCCTCTCCCCAATCATCCCAATCTGGTTCATAAGATGGCCATTCAACATGTACTATCTCTTCTCTCACTTCTTCATATTTATCTTCTAAATAATTCAAATAATTTGTACAGTCATTATATCTTTGATCGGCTATTATATGCAGCATTTTCGGATTAGAATAATTATATAGAGGCTCACTGTCTGTTTTTAATTCAACCCATCCAAGTGGAAGTTTATTTGTTTTTTTTATTTTTGGTTTATTTTCTTCACCATTTATATTTGAAAAATCTAGAGTTTTTTTGTTATTGGTAGTATGAGATATTCCTAGCTCAGGAAAATCATCTTCAGTCAATATGACTTCCTTTTTGACAGTTGGTGGAGTATTTTTCTGTCTTCTGTATTTCATTCTTCTTAATTTAAAGTATTATGATAAATTATATTTATTTCAATTTTTTCAATATAAAGGAAATTATATTTATATATATAGGTTCCTTACAGCATTTTCTTTATTTTTTACTTAAACTAATTAATGGTATAGGAGCCTGCTCTATTATATTTTATAATAAAATTGATTTCCTTTTATTTTCTTATATAATAATAAAAAATAAATGAATCCTAGTTTGTGTATTCCTAAGATTTATGGAGATTATTCCTCTGTATTTATTCGCGAAACGATTTTAAAGCTTAATTTTGGACATATTCATCGTATTGATATAGTCAATCGAACAGATAGTAATGGAAACAAATATAGAAAAGTTTTCATTCATTACTTAAACTGGTATAATAATGTTTCTCAAATTAAAGAGGAACTATTAAATGGTAAGGATTATAAGGTAGTATTTAATGACCCTTGGTTTTGGAAAATTTTAATTTCGCAAGTCCCAAAGCCTAATTTCCCATGATAAGACTTTTTACTTATATGGGTTTAGGCAAATGCTTTATAAACTTGTCTAGGTATAGATTTATTTTATATTTTATATAAAATATATCTTTTTTTATATCAATTGATAATATATATGTCAATTGCTACATTAAAAAAGAAAACACAAGCAAAATATAATTTATCAGGGCGTTCTCAACCTAATAACGCCTTCGTTATTAATGTCCCTTCATTTGGAGCATCTGGTGTAGTAATTACAAATAAAACAGGTGGATTTTCGATTAATGGTCCTCATAGAAATGTCGGAGGTGTTGGTAAGAATTCTTTATTCTCCAAAGATCCATTATCATCTACTATTTGTTGTGCTGATACTTCTCATACAGTTAAGCCCAGTGTTTTAAGTCAAGGAGGAGTTATTAAAAATAGAAAAAGATGGAAAAAGACTCCATTTACTGCTTCTGAATTACATGGATTTCCTCTTCCAAATCATAATCAATTACAAAAAATATACAATAATTGGGTCGGTGGTACTTCCGATTTCAATTCAGGGGGGAATGTTCTTAGTTCTCAACAACAATACATTGACAAGAAAAAAATATCTACGGCGCAATGTTCCACCTACCAAACAAGTAATATGAATTTTGAAGATAATAAGTTAGGAAAAATCAACAAATGTTCTGCTTTAGTAGATAGGTCTTGTGGCTCTCGTATAAATGGTAAATATTATCCCCTTTCATATAATATTAATTTTAATCTTCCTTATACCAAAGAAACAGGTTTGGTCTATAGTTCTGGCTTATATAATCCTATTCGAAGCGCACGCAGGGCTACACCTTTCCCTACAGGATATAACAAACCATTTCCATTTGTTATAAACTCAAACGAATGTAATACAAATTATTTACAAGCTAATAATTTACAATTACTACAGGATTATTATAGTGATAAAAATAAAACATGTGGAGGTTTCGATTCCAATAAGTATAAAATATATACTTAAATATAAATTTCATGTTTTTATTATTATGCATACATTATTCATTAGCGTAGAGGATAGTCTTAAGGAGCTATATACCGAAAAGGTAGAACTTCATAACAAGAAGATTGAAGCTAGTCAATATCCTGATTCTGGATTTGATCTTTTTCTTCCTGAAGCTATTGAAGTAGATAATTTTAAAAAGGTCGATTTCAAAGTGAAAGGAAAGCTTATTTCTTCAGAAGGAAAACCTATGGGTTATTATTTATATCCTAGGTCAAGTATTAGTAAGACCAAATTGCGTCTTGCCAATTCTGTGGGAATTATTGATAGTGGTTATAGGGGAAATTTGCTTTGTGCTTTTGATAATATTGGTAGTGATATGGAAAAAATTGAAAAACATAATCGTTTGGTACAAATTTGTTCTCCAGATCTTCAGCCATTGAAGGTTTGTATTGTAGATGAATTAGATTCCACAGAAAGAGGTAGTGGAGGTTTTGGATCTACAGGTGTTTAATCATTTCAATACCATTAAAAATAATATCTGTTATTTCTTGATTAGTGTAAATTTCTTTGTATTCTGTTTTATTTTTGGCAGAATTATTTTGTAAAATTTTTGTATAAAATTGTTTAAATTTTTCGTTATTCTTTATTAATTCAAATACTTCATTGTCGTTTGCAAAATGTATATTTTTAAATGGAATTGTTTCTTTTAATAATATATTTTTTATGTAAAATCCTTGTTTTAAATAATAATTTACTACATAAGGTAATGCCACTAATTCCACATTTTTACAATTATTTTCAAGCGTATTCAACAATAGTAATCCTATTTTTTTATTTATTTGGTTGATATTTGTAATTAAATCTATAAAATGGGTGGATGAATTCCTATATTTTGTTATATCGGTTATTAATGCAAATCCTAGAATTGTTGTAGGTGTAAAGGTTTTCTTCCTAATACTTGATTGCCCACCAGAATAGCATATATATATTTTATCGTATAAGTTAATATCAATATATTCAGGATCTATGTGTTCTTTTTGAAAAGAGTTTTTCAACGCTCTTTTTAATGAATTTATAATGATATTATTTTTTTTAAGTTCTATCACCTTAATGTTTTCATTCATATATATATATATAATGTCTGAAAACATTAATCTAAAAATTAAGGATACCCCTCCATTGAGTGAAAATATAGAAAAAAAGTTATTAATGTTTAAATATTTTATTCAATGGAAGAACAAATTATCTTCAAATGAACCTAAATTCACAGCTAAAAAAAATGGATTAAGTATCAGTAGTTTTGAAGATAGTGATTCAAATGATACGAGCAATGCAGTTTCAGAATTTGAACCCGAAGAGATTGAAATGCAGCATATGGAGATGCTTGAAGAAAACCAAGATCAAAAATTATCATTTCCTCCAATTCAAGAAATAAATGAAATTAGAGATAAATATATTCGAAAAAAATTAAATTATCATGCAGTAGAAAATGAAATTAATAAATACTATTTAGAACAAAATCATAAATTTTCTTCAGCCCTTGATATATTAGCCAGTTATTTAAAAGGTCAAAAAATTATTTACATGGAATCAAAGAATTATACTGAAACACAATTACATAAATTAATGATGCCAGCAATTTTATTATCAGCAACTGCTTCAATTTTGCCTGAGGTATTAGATAAATATTCATTCCAAAATGTTGTATTGTCTTCCACCAATGCTTTAATTGCTTTTTTATTAGCATTAGTTAGTTATTTTAAGTTTGATGCTCAATCTGAAGCTCATAAAACTTCTTCTCATCAATATGATAAGCTTCAAACCTCAGTAGAATTCACTTCGGGAAGTTTATTATTATTCTTTGTGACTGACAAAAAGACGGAAAATGAAAAAAAAACTATGTTTAAAGGGATCGAAACAAAGGTTGTAGAAAAATTAAAACATGTAGAAACCAAAATATCGGAAATTAAAGAAACTAATCAATTTATAATTCCACGGGCAATTCGGTATCGGTTTCCTGTCATTTATAATACAAATGTTTTTTCTATAATTAAAAAAATTGATGATTATAATAAAAAAATGCTAACGGTATTGAAAAATATTAAAAACGAAATTCGCTACATTAATTTAATGCAAAAAGATAAACATAAAAATAATCAAGCTATGAGTAAAGAATATAAATTTCATTTACATAAATTATTTTCAAAAAAGAAAAAGGTAATTAATGAAATACTTTTAATTAAATCGGCTTTTTCTATGATTGATCAAATGTTTCGTCAAGAGATTGAAAATGCTGAGTTGTCACAAAATCGTGGTTTATTATATCGTTATTTATTTCCTTATAAACTTGTGGATTTTCATTCCTTGCAAAAAAGAAAATATTCCAAGCTTAAACAATTAATGTCTTTCATTGGATTAACTAGGCCTATCCTTATTGACCCTGAGAAAATTAATCCTTTCTTAGACAATCTACTTGATCCATTTAAATCTGATAATTCTAAAAAATCTCTTTCTCATCTTGAAACTTTATGGTTCAAATCCGACGAGCAAGATTGGATTGATAAACAAGAAATAATAAATGAATTTACTCAAAATGATATTGAAACTGGAGACCTATATCAAACAAAAAAAAATGGTTGGGGCCCACTGGATATATTTAGACTCGGGAATAAATCTCCATAAATTCTAAACCTACTAATTTATCATTTGCTATATAATCTATGGTTGCTCCTCCTCCTGTGGATATATAATAAAAATTATGTGAAAATTGATTTACAAATGCTGCTGTATCACCTCCTCCAATAATTACTTTTTTACCGCTTTTTTTTAACATATTAAACAACGATTTACTTCCTGGTTCGTAATGGCGATTTTCCACAATTCCTAATGGTCCATTCCAAAATATTATATCACTCTCTTCTATTTGATCTTGAAGCTCATTTAATGAATGAATTCCAATATCACACACCATTTTTTCTGTATTATTTACAATGGGGATATAGGTTGGATCTTCATTTAAATGATTAGAACCCATACCATCCTTAACTTTATAAATGATTGCCTTGTTATTTTCTATTTTTGAGAGAAATTCTTCATATTTTTTATATCCATTTACATTTCCTCCTGCAATATATAACTTATCTACCTTTTTGGATAAACTCTCTAATAGGGGTAATTTATCGTCCATTTTTCCCCCTCCTATAATAGCTAATATTTTTTCATTCTTAGGATTTTTAGTAATTGAATGCAAACATTCTAATTCTTTTTGAATCAAATACCCATAATAATTACTATTCATCACACTTTTGTGGGACCGGTGGCATGTTCCAAATGCATCATTAATATATACATTTCCGAATTGTTTATATAAATCCATATAATCCTCACAAGGAGATTTATTTGTTTCTTCTTCATGAAATCGAATATTTTCTAAGAGATATAGTTTATGTTGCTTTGAATTATTTATTGTTTGTAATGATTCTTCAGAAATTCCATTTGAGAGAAATTCTAAGGGTTCTTTAAAATAGGATTGAAGTTGGGGTAATAATTGTTTCCAACTATATTTCTCTCTATCTTTTTTTGTTGGTCGTCCTAAGTGGGAAACTAATACCAAACTCCTTATTGGTTGTTTTAATATATAATCTATTGTTGGTAAAGAAGACCTAATTCGGAAATCATCTTTTATTTTTCCTTCATCATTTAAAGGAATATTCCAATCTACTCTTAACACTACTCTCTTATTATTGAAATCAATATGTTCTATAAAACATGGATTTTGATTATTAATATAAACCATATGATCCAGAAGTCTTATCACTTGTTGTGAATAAGACCATTCATTATCGTACCAAATATTTAGTTTAAATCTATTTTTTCCCATTTGGATACATGCTTTTTCATCTATAATTGAAGGACAGGTTGTGGTATTGAAATCACTGCTTACCAAATGTTTCTCTCTATTTACTTTTAAATAGGGAATGCTATCAAAATATTTTATTAATTCTTCTAAACTAATATCTTCTTCTAGTTCAATATTTAAATCAACTAAACTAACATTTGATACAGGAACTCTAACAGAAGTTCCGAAAATTTTATTTTCGAGAGAAGGTAATATTTTGGTAATTGATTTGGAAGCTCCGGTTGAATGGGGAATAATATTATTTAAAATACTACGATGGGTTCTGTTTTTTAAGTGATTGGTATCAATTGTAGTTTGAGAGGCAGTCGTAGAATGAATTGTTGTAAAATTAGCATGTTTTATTCGTACCTTCTCCGTAAGTGCTTTTAAAACAGGAACAATACAATTTGTTGTACAAGAAGCATTACTAACAATTTTCTCTCCATTGTACAATTCATGATTACCATTAACAAGAAATTGAGGTGTATCATCTTTAGGGGGAGCACACATTAAAATATATTCAACATTATGTTTTTGGGCATTTTCTTGTGTTAAAAAAACGCCTGTTGAATCAATTACATATTCTATTCCATATTTTTTCCAATGTAGGTTTTCGGGATTTCGATCGTTTAATATATTTATAATATTTCCTTGAATTTCAACTTGCGTTTCGGATATAACTATGACATTTACTTTTTCATAACGATGACTACTATCATTATGTAAATAGGTTTCAAGATTCTGAATATTAAATTCTGGAATATTAATTGCTTTTACTTCTATTTTATCATTATTCAAAAGTTGAAGTAAAATTGATTTTCCAATTCTCCCCAAACCATTTATTCCGACTTTGGTCATATATTATAATAAAATTAAAAAAAAATAAAAAAATATTATTACTTACATTAATCTAATCTAAATACTGTCTAGCTAATTCCTTTTTATCTTTTTGTTTTTCACCTATAAAAGTTTCAATATTAGGAATTTTCTCCTTTTCCATTTTAAAGTGAAAGACTTTTACTGGATTGGACTGTCCAATTCTATGAGCTCTCGCTATTGCTTGATCCTCCAAACTTGGATTCCAGTGAGGGCTTGTAAAGAACATATGTGTATATTGTTGTAAATTCAAACCTTCACAACCCGAAATAATATGTAATAGTAGAACTTGGTAAGAGTCGGCAAATATTGTTTTCCGATTTGAGGAACTGGTGCGTCCATCTACCTTAGCAACTGTCCAATTTCGTTTTTGGCATTCTTCATATAGAAAGTCTATCTCCATATGAAAATTCGAAAATACAATCTTAGGAGAATTGGAAAATTCCTCCATTTTGGTAAGAACTTTAGAAAGCTTTAAAGTGGATTGAATAGGATCTAATTCGCTTTCTTCAAGTTGTTTGTTAAGCATTTTTGGCATAATACAATTTTGTTTAGCGCGTAAAAATTTAGTAATCAAAATATCGTCATCAAGAAATCGACTATATTTTTGTTCAAATGGCATAGAAGATCCAAATATACTTCCTTGTACTTTATTAGCCAACGCATTCTCTTCTTTGGTATCCCAATCAACTATACACTCTTCTACAGTCAATAAAGGCAATTTTATTCCAACAGAAGCTTTGGTGCGTCTCAACAGTTGTTGATTGATAAGCATTTTAAGATTGGGATAAATATAGGAAAGTGGATATCCTAATATACGAAATAGATTGGAAATATCTCTTTTTTTGTTTTGGATAGGAGTACCTGTAATCAGCCAAATTATATTGGACTTCAGAGAAGTTATCTTTTGTAAGCTACTTTCTTCAAACTGGTTGAAGTTTCGAAGATGGTGAGCTTCATCGAAAATTGTACGATCCCATTCTATTTGATTCAAAATAGATTTTTTATGTTTGAATGTTCCATAGGAAGTAATAACGATAGCTTCTTCTTTCAATAAATTGATTGTATATTGTTTTTTTTTAGTACCGTGATAAATGAGGCATCGATGACCAGTAGTTCTTCCAATTTCTCTGTTCCACTGGTTCATTAGGCAAAGAGGAACAACTATAAGGGTATGTTTTTTTTTGTTGGATACCATTGCTCCAATTAATTGAATCGTTTTTCCTAGACCCATTTCATCGGCAATAATACCTCCTTTGATGTTGGAATTAGTATCGTATTGATCACTTTCTCGTTTTAAAATCCAATCCACCCCTTCTACTTGATAAGACTTCTCTTGAAGATCGGCCTGTTTCAAAAAGGATTTGAAATTCATATTTTGTCTGTTTATTTGAAATAAAAAAAAAGGTGATTTTTATTTCAATTTTATGTTGAATTTTTCTGTTAAATTTAAAGGTAAGTAATCAATGATAAGATGATAAGCATTAATAAACTTAGTATCAAGAAGGTTATAAATAGTATTATACTTAGAATATGAAGCATGGTGTTAAAGTTACTTGGAATATATTGAATTAAATAGATTCAATTTTTTGAGAATAATATTCGCATCAACACAAATAGAGATAACAAAATACCCCAACAAATAAAAATGTTATTTTCCATTTGCTTACTTGGTTTTAAAAAATGAAAAAGAAATAACCAAGGTCCTTTCCATTCTTTTGTATTCCAACATTCTCTTTCAAGTTTTGTAAAAATACATCCTCGGAAATAAAAATGTAACATAAAAATGAAAATCCACAAGAAAACACAAATCATATATAAGTAATTTATTTCTCCTAAAAATAAATAAAGCAATGATGATCCTACAATTACCCAGTGGAAAAATAATATAATTAATCCATTATATTCATGTGAAGGATTTATTTTATAGAGAGTTTCCTTTATAAAATAAATAATTTTTTTTTGATTGTTACTCATTAATAATAAGAAATGTTTTATTTTATTATTGATTCCGAACAGCCGGAATCGAACCAGCGACATTTCGATTTATGTATATACTACTACAGTCGAATGCTCTGCCAACTGAGCTATGTTCGGTCTCTCCTTCAATAGGGTTCGAACCTATGACCGCACGATTAACAGTCGTGTGCTCTACCTACTGAGCTATGAAGGACAAACAGTTTTATGACTTATTCAGGTCAGATTAGTTAGAAATTATTAGAAAAATTAATTAAGAAAATATATTACCTAGCTACAAAACAGTTTTACGACTTGTTCAG
>Ga0213868_10000795_pt1 | contig 30543 bp, 31 predicted proteins | sample PICome_9_FD_160087 | JGI IMG/M metagenome (GOLD analysis project Ga0213868, IMG submission 160087) | Coastal seawater microbial communities near Pivers Island, North Carolina, United States - PICO127 | ecosystem: Environmental > Aquatic > Marine > Coastal | place: USA: North Carolina... | reverse complement strand
AGATTGTTTGATTTAAAGCCTTGGATCTACTGGTAGTCATAATAATATAAGAAAAAGGTGCAGGCTCTTCCAGTGATTTTAGTAATGCATTTTGAGCTATATTATTCATTGTGTCTGCATTAATCATACAAACTACTTTATTTTTTGATATGGATGGAGTTAGAGTTAAAAAAGATACTACATCATTAAAACCTTTTTCTTCATCCCAGTTTTTAGAGTCTTTCTTCTGTCGCCTTATATCTTTTAGTAAGTATTTATCTTTATCTAAAAGATATAGATCGGGATGATTATTTTTATCAAATAAATTTTGATGATCATTATTCAAACTTTCTTTGAAATTAGAAATGATTTTCTCAGATATTTTTTTTGCAAGCAATTTCTTGCCAACACCCCTTGGGCCATTAATGATAATACCATGTGGAAGATTGTTAAAATTTATTGAATTATATGGATTAACTAGCCAGTCACACTTATCAAAAATCATATATATTGATTTGTGATAGTTACAATTTCTTGATGCAAATCGTTTATTGGCTTTTGAGCATCAAGAACTTTAATTCTATTATTATTTTTACTTAAATCTAAATAACCTTGTCTGACATTTTCAAAAAAAGTATTGCCAGATGATTCTATTCTATCCTTAGTATCATTAGTTTTTCTTTTAAAACCCTCATCAACAGAAATATCGAGTAAAAATGTAATATCAGGAATTGGGCATTTAGTGAATTCAATAAGATTATTAATTAATTTTAATGAGAGGCCTCTTCCATATCCCTGATATGCAGAAGATGCATCAAAAAATCTATCAAATAAGATAAAATCATTACTAGAATTTATAATTTTTTCTTTAATAAGTTGAGCTCTTGCCGAAAACATTAAAAGAAGTTCGGTTTCGGACGAAAGATCTTCATCAGAATTTAAAAGAATATCACGTATTTTTTCACCAATAACTGTTGATCCAGGTTCTCTTAATATTTCAGTTGAAAGACCTTTTGATTTTAGATGTTCATCAAGCATTTTTATTTGAGTTGATTTGCCAACACCCTCTATACCTTCAAAACTAATTATCTTCATTTATCTAGACCTATCTTACTAATCATTTGCTTATGTTCTTTATATGTTTTAGAAAAATAATGAGAGGTTGGTGAATCAGCTACAAAAAATAAATAATCTCCAGGAAAGCTTGTGATAGCTGCTTCAAGTGATGAGATTGAAACTATAGAAATTGGTGTTGGGGGCAAGCCTTTAATCATATAGGTATTGTATCTATTATTTTTATCAAGAATATCAGATTTTTTAATATCTCCATCGAAATCTGGTAATAAACCATAAATAATCGTTGGGTCTGCTTGAAGTTTCATACCAAGAGTAATTCTTTTTAAAAAAACACTTGCTATGTCTTTTTTTTCAAAATGATTACCAGCTTCTTTTTCAATAATAGAAGCTAATATTAAAGCCTCATATTTATTTTTTAATAAATTTGATTCAGGTTTTTTTTTCCATAATTCTGTTAGTTTTAAATCAAGGCTTTTATGACTAGCTTTAAGAATATTCGATGCTTTCATGCCCTTTTTATAAAAATAAGTATCTGGGTATAGAATGCCTTCATTAAAAGGATAACTATTTGTTAAGCAACTTAAATTTAAACAATCATTTATGAGATAACTCTTATCTATAATTTTATTAAGATCAAATATATTCATTCCCTCATTGATTGTAATGAAGCGAGTGAAGGTGTTACCTTTATTGAAAGCATTTATTGCAGTTGCAATGTTCATTTTTGAGATATTGTATTCACCGACTTGAAAAGAATTGATATTATTTTTATTTGCATAAATTTTAAAAAATAATTTATTAAGTAAACTGTCAGGAGTTAATTTTGAAATTACAGCATACATGCTATCGCCTGGCATAATTTCTACAAAAGATTCAGAGTGTTCTGAATTAAAGAAAGCTTTGTAGGGACCTACAAATGAGACAATAAAAATTAATATTATAAATATGTTTCTAAGTATTAACATTTATATGTTTATCATAAAAAAACGAGATTCCATATTACTACGGAATCTCGTTAAAATAATTCTGAATAAAAACTGTTATTGAATACAGTTTAAGAGTATCTATATTAAATATACTTTTTATGAATTTGAATTAATATAATCCACTGCTTCATTAACAGTTGAAATTTTTTCAGCATCTTCGTCTGCAATTTCTAGATCAAATTCTTCTTCTAAAGCCATAACTAATTCAACCGTATCTAGAGAATCAGCTCCAAGATCATCTACAAATGATGAATCACTCTGAATTTCATCAACAGATTTTCCAAGCTGATCACTAACGATTTTTTTAACTCTATCTTCAATACTCATACTTACTCCAAAGTAAAAAACAGCATTTTACATCTATTCATAAAAAGATGCACATTTATTTAAAGGAAGGTTTTTAATACATGAATAAGCCGCCATCAACAGAAATGGTCTGACCTGTAATGTATGAAGATTCATCACTTGCTAAAAAGATAGCAAGTTCAGCTATATCATTAACAGAACCGAGTCTTTTTAAAGGAATATCTTGTGTTAATTTTTCCTTAGCATTTTCATCGAGATATGATGTCATATCCGTCTCAATAAAACCTGGAGCTATTGAATTTACAGTGATTCCTCTGGAGCCAACCTCTTTTGCTAAAGATTTAGTAAAGCCGCTAAGCCCTGCTTTGGCTGATGAATAATTAACCTGACCTGGGTTTCCCATTAAACCTGAAACTGATGAGATATTTATAATCCTTCCATATCTATTTTTAATCATACCTTTAATTAGAGCTTTTGTTAGATTGAAGGTGCCAGTTAAATTAGTAGCGATAACATTATCCCAATCTTCGTCTTTCATTCTTAAAAATAATTGATCAGAGGTAATGCCAGCATTATTTATTAAAATTGATGGTGTTAAATTATTTTCTTTTAGATAATTCATACACTCATTAACAGAGTCCCTGTTTGTGATATCTAAGGACAACGGAATTAAATTTGAGTTATCTGAATCAAATGTAAAATTACTTCTTGATGTTCCAATAACTTTATGGCCTTTATTTGCAAAATGTTCTGCAATAGCAGTTCCTATTCCACGAGAGGCTCCAGATATAAATACTACTTCTTCACTCATAATAATTGTTGTAACTCATCATTAAATGTTGGAGACACCATTGATAATATATTATTTAATCCATTTGTTTTTGCAAGACCTGTGAGTACTTTACCTGGTCCACATTCAATCACAATTCCATCATAACTCTTAATATGATTCATAGTATCGACCCATTGGACTGGTTTAAATAGCTGGTTCTTTAATTTTGATTTAATTTCTAATGAATCAATTGAAGGTGAAGCATCAAAATTATGAAGGATTGGAATATCTGGCTCAGTAATTGAAATATTGTTTAGTTCTCCCTCTAATTGATCAGCGGCATCTTTCATCAAGGCGCAATGAGAGGCAACGCTTACTTTAAGTTGAATACATCTTTTTGCACCTGCCTCTTTACACTTTTCAGCCACCAGTATTGTAGAATCGCTATCCCCTGCTACCACGATCTGGTTTTGAGAGTTGATATTTGCGGCGCTAACTATTTTTCCAGTTGCTTCTTCAACTTCTTTGCAGATATTTTGAATTGAAATAAGGTCTAGATTTAATATGGCAAACATAGATCCAGACTTTGCATTCTCCATAAAAACACCCCTTTTATGAACTAAAGATACAGCTGTCGATAGATCTATGGAATTAGATGCCAATAATGCTGAATACTCTCCAAGTGAATGCCCGGCAAATAAATCAGGGACTAATCCAGTATCAGTAATAAATTTTTGATAGTAAAGATAAGAAGTTATTAGAATAGCGGGTTGGGTGATTGATGTTTTATTTAAAATCTCTTCTGGACCATTAGTGATGCAATCTACGATATTAATATCAAGGATATTACTGGTTATATCTAAAATGTTATTTAATTCATCGTTAAATGGATTAAGCATCCCCAATGACTGGGATCCCTGACCTGGAAAAATTAAACTTATATGCCTAGGCATTAGTTAGACTGTTGTATCTTCAGCCTCTTCTTTCTCAACTTTTCTTAAATCTTTTACAAGTCTGCCTTTGTAGAATCCATCCTTAGTCATTTGATGACGAGCATGTTTTTCACCAGATACAGGATCAATTGATAGTGTTGATGCATTTAGTGAATCATGAGATCTTCTTTGACCTCTTCTTGATCGTGTTACTTTACTTTTTTGAACTGCCATACTTACCCTTAAAAAAAATGTATCCTATCAAAATTATACTATGAATGGTAGAAAAACTTACTTTAATCCTTCTATGAGATTTAGAAATGAATCATCTAATTCTGCTTTAATTGATATTAGTTTATTTTCCATATCATAAAATTCTATTAGCATTGAGTGAAGTGCCATTCTTTTTATATTTTTAGGAGCTATTTGATTATTAAACTCTATATCCCCATACTTATTATCATTTAACACTGGATGGCCAATATGATTGCTTTGAACTCTAATCTGATGTGTTCTGCCGGTAAAAATTTCAATTTCTACTAGACAAGAAGAGTTTAATTTTAATTTTGGTATAAATATAGATACAGACTCTTTGCCATCATCTGAAATAAAAGATTTTTTATTAGATGTCTCAGACTTATTAATTAAAGATTTAATTTCTTTATTGCTATTTAAATGGCCCTTAAGAATTGCTATATATTTTTTCTTTATTTTTTTATCCAGAAGTAATTTATTAAACCATTTATTTGATTTCTTGTTTTTAGATAGCACAAGACATCCAGATGTTTCCTTATCTATTCGATGGCATAAATCAATAGAATTATCATATATTGATCTTACAACGTCTATAATTCCGATATTGTTCTTTGTACCCCCATGAACAGCTATGCCATAAGGTTTGTTGATGATAATAAAATTATTATCTTCGAATATAATATTGTCAGTTATTAAAGTTTTTAAGCTTATGTTAACTTTATGTTTAGGGCCATTTCTATCTTCATTTAGGTATGGGGGGATTCTTACTAAATCACCAGAAGAGATCTTAGTGTTAGGCTTAACTCTTCCGGAATTAACCCTAACTTCACCCTTTCTAATAATGCTATATATTTTAGATTTAGGAATTTCTTTATAGATAGACATCAAGTAATTGTCTAATCTTCTTCCATCATTATCATCGTTAACTTCTAATATTTTGACAGGCATGGAACAAATCTATAGGATATACGAGTAAATGACTACTTAAATTAGTCAATTTTTAATTAAAAGAAAGATATATACAACAGTTTAAATGCAACTCCTAACCGAGTTAATCACGTAAGCAACAGATAGTAAGACTTACTGATAGAAGCTTAATCAAGCACACTGCTGCATTATCTTCCTATATTTAGGGAGAATAATATGAAGAGAATATTAATTAATTCATCATTTGGCGATGAATTGCGCGTTGCTCTAGTTGATGGTGCAAAGCTTTATGATTTTGATACCGAATCACCAGACAAAGTACTTCTAAAAGGTAGTATTTTTAAAGCTACAGTATCTAGGGTTGAATCAAGTCTTGATGCAGCATTTGTAAATTTTGGTTCAGAAAGACATGGTTTCTTGCCATTAAAAGATCTATCTAGTGATTTTTATAAGAAAAATTCAAATGGCAAAAGCGAATGTACACTAAAAGAAGGTCAAGAAATAATCGTTCAGGTTACAAAAGAAGAAAGAGGAACTAAAGGAGCGGCTCTGACGACACAAATAGGACTTGCGGGACGTTTTATTGTTTTAATTCCTAATTCGTCTAGATCTGGTGGTATATCCAGGAGAATTAGTGGAGAAGAAAGAGACCAAATCAAAGAAGCATTAGACTCTCTAAATATTCCAGACAATATGAGTGCGATAGTTAGAACTAATGGTCTTGGAAGAACTTCTGAAGAACTTAGCCTAGATTTAGCATATTTATTAGCACTATGGGACGAAATTAATAACAATATACCAAACGCAAAAAGTCCAGCCCTCATTTATAGAGATGACAAGTTAATTGTTAGAGTTGTAAAAGATTACTTTAAAGATGATATCGAAGAAATTCTTATTGATGATAAGGACACTTACGAGGAAGCTAAAGAATTTATAGATGCAGTTTTACCTGATCATTCGGATAAAGTCATGCTTTATCAAGAAGAGATACCACTCTTTAATAGATATCAAATAGAGTCACAGATTGAGCTAGCCTTTCAACGAGAAATCTCACTGACTTCTGGTGGTTCTATTGTTATAGATCCTACTGAGGCCATGACTGCTGTTGACGTTAACTCTGCTCGTTCTACTAAAGGCAAAGATATAGAAGATACTGCTTATAAAACAAATCTTGAGGCTGCTAAAGAGGTTGCAAGACAGCTTAGGCTTAGAGATGTTGGTGGATTAGTTGTAATTGACTTTATTGATATGTTAGATACGGGACATCAAGAAAAGGTCGAAGCTGCATTCAGGAAAGCTGTGTATTCAGATAGAGCAAGAGTTCAAATTTCAGGCATATCAAAGTTCGGTTTACTTGAAGTTTCAAGACAAAGATTAAGACCTTCACTAAATGAATCATATGATATCGAACATGTGCTTGTTCGAGGACCAAGATCATTAGGTCAGTCAATTCTAAGAATTATTGGTGAGGATTCGGCTAAAGATAATACTGGTGAAATACAGGTCTACGTCCCTGCAGATGTTGCAAGTTATCTTTTAAATGAAAAAAGAAACGATATCATTAATATAGAAAAAACAAATAACATTAGAGTTCTTGTTATTGCAGACCCTTATAAATCAAGGCCATATTATAAAGTTGTTAGAGTTAAGGCTTCAGATATTAAACCTGTTGATTCATACAACCTAACACCTAATAGCCCAGAGCCAGATACTAGCTGGAGAGATGATAAAAACCAATCCAAGGCTATGAAGCCACTGGTTGATGGAATCAAGCCTCCTAAAATGCCTAAAAAGAAAAAAGAAGGATTAGTCGGCTGGATTAAAAGCATTGCTGGCATAGACAAAGAGGAGAAGCCTAAGGCGAAACCTAGAAAAAATAACCAAAACAGAAAAAGGAAGCCTAGAAACAACAACCCTCAGCAAAATCAAAATAGAAATACTGCTAAAAAAAATACAAACCAAAATAAAAAACCTGCTCAGAATAAAAAACCTACCCAAAATAAAAAACCTGTACAAAATAAAAAACCACTTCAGGATAATAAAAAACAATCATTGGAAACAAAAACAAGTAGCATGCCTGATGATGTAAACAAAAATGCTAATAAAAGTGAAGTAAAAAATCAAAGTCCTAAAAAAGAAATTTCAAAAAATACTAAGCCTAAATCTGATTCAAAAAAAGTTGAAAAGAAAGTTCCGCCTATAAAAAAAGAGCCTGCTATTAAAGAAATTGTAAAAGAGCCAAAGGTTAAGAAAGAAATACCAACAAGGGCTGCTAATGATCCAAGGTACAAGAGTTAATTAATCTTCCTGATAAGGTTGAGTTTGGTGGTGTATTTGGAAGGTTGTCCAAGTCAAACCAATCAGCTTCAACTATTTCTTGACCATCTACTTCTATAGCACCTGAATCATATTCGCAGGTATAAGCAAGCATAAGCTGGCTTGGAAATGGCCATGATTGACTTCCAAAATATTTAATATTTTTAACCTTTAAACTAACCTCTTCATATACCTCTCGCTCAACTGTCTCTTCAGCAGTCTCAGACACTTCAATAAAACCTGCCAAAGCGCTATACAAACCTTGAGGAAAAAGTGCATTTCTTGCAAGAAGAATCTGATTATCTTTTTTTATTAAAGCAAGAACACACGGAGAAATAGTTGGGTAAGTCATTATACTGTTGCATGAGCAAAACATAGCTTCCTCTTTTTCATCAAACTTTTTTTCTAACCCACAATAACCACAATGCTTATTACTCTTAATCCAATATAATAACTGATAAGCTCTTCCAAGAAGATTCATCTCATTTTCATCCAAGGTTGACATCAAATGTCTCTGATCATATTCAATAAGTGACTTATAGCCCTGTTCTGCCAGGTTAAATAATTGATCGGAGATATCAGCAGCATAAATATTTACACCACCATCTTCTGCAATACCAATTTTTTTGAAGTTATAATTGGTAAAATTTAAAAAAGATGAATTTAGAAGGAATGTTTTATCATTTAAATCAAAAATAACTTTGTTATTATTAAAGATAATAAATAGATTAGTATTTTCGGGTTTAATGTTAAAAAATCTTTTAAAATGCATATAACTTATTAATTAAACTTATTTATGATCAGCGTAATACAAAATCTATTTCTAGGTAATTCACCAATATGGTATAAGAAAACCATTGTAACTTTCTTAGTAATTAATCCAATAGCTTTATTGGTATTAAATTCATTAGGAATGAATGGTAATTTTATTGTTGGCTGGATGTTCTTACTTGAATTTATATTTACCCTTGCTTTGGCTCTAAAATGCTACCCTCTTCAACCGGGAGGTCTATTAGCAATTCAAGCTATTGTATTGGGTCTTACCTCTACTAAGGCAATATATTATGAAATAGAGCATAACCTTGAAGTAATTTTATTGTTGGTATTTATGGTTGCTGGTATCTATTTTATGAAAAATTTAATGCTAGCAATATTTACCAAACTATTGCTAAAGGTTGATTCAAAAATATATCTATCATTAATGTTTTGCTTCTCTGCAGCAGTTTTATCTGCCTTTTTAGATGCGCTAACTGTTACTGCGGTTTTAATAGGAGTAACTATAGGTTTTTATAGAATCTACCATACGGTTTCATCTGGGAAAGATTTTGGAGATATATCCCATAACTACAATGATAACTCTTCACTGAGCTCTGTAAGCTTAGACGATTTAGAAAAATTTAAAGCTTTCTTAAGAGATTTAGTCATGCATGGGGCAGTTGGAACTGCTTTAGGTGGTGTTTGTACTATAGTGGGTGAACCACAAAACCTACTAATAGCAAAAGTTGCAGGGTGGGAGTTTATAGAGTTTTTCCTAAGAATGGCTCCAGTTACAATGCCAGTTTTTGCAGCGGGTTTGTTGACATGTTATTGCATAGAAAGATATTCACTAGCAGGTTTTGGAAGCCAGCTCCCAGAAAGTGTTAGAAATGTCTTTAATGATTTTGATACATACGAAAGAGAAAATACTACTTTAGAGCAAAAAACAGAACTCTTTATTGAAATGTGTGTTGCCCTTTTCTTAGTGCTAGCGCTTGCATTTCATGTTGCTGCAGTTGGGTTAATTGGTTTGGCTGTAATAATTCTTTTAACAGCATTTAAAGGCATCACTGAAGAACATAACTTAGGAGAGGCATTCCATGAAGCACTTCCTTTTACAGCTCTTTTAGCAGTATTCTTTGCAATAGTCAGCGTGATTAATGACCAACAACTATTCTTGCCCGTTATAACCTATGTTCTTTCTCAACCACCAGAGGTTCAACCGCCTCTATTTTTTGTTGCTAATGGTTTTCTATCAGCAATAAGTGATAATGTTTTTGTAGCAACCATTTATATTAATGAAGTAAAAGCTGCTTTTGATAATGGTGTTATTACTAGAGATCAATTTGATCTTTTAGCTGTTTCAATTAACACGGGTACAAATATACCAAGTATAGCTACACCCAACGGTCAAGCTGCTTTCTTATTCTTATTAACATCATCATTGGCTCCATTAATAAATCTATCCTATATGAGAATGGTTTTAATGGCCCTGCCCTATACAATAGTGCTTTCAATAGTAGGTTTTATTTCTATAATTTATTTCTTATAAAAATGTCTTATTCGGACTCGCATAAAGCGTCAATTGCTCCGATGATGCAATATACAGATATGCATGATAGATATTTACTTAGATTAATTTCAAAAAAAGTTTTCCTTTATACAGAAATGGTAACAACCGGAGCTATTTTATATGGCAAATGTTTTCACCAATTAGAATTTAACAAAGAAGAGCACCCTGTGGCGATTCAGCTAGGTGGATCTGATATTAAAGATCTTGTTGAGTCATCAAAAATTGCTGAAGATTATGGTTATGATGAAATAAATCTAAATGTTGGCTGTCCCTCTGATAGAGTGCAAAAAGGCAGATTTGGTGCATGTTTGATGCTTGAGCCACATCATGTGGCGGAATGTTTAAGTGCGATGCAAAAAAATGTTTCTTTGCCCGTATCAATAAAATGTAGACTTGGAATTGATGATCATGAGGACTATGAATTTTTATATAATTTTGTTGAGATAGTTAAAAATTCTGGGATCAATCATTTTATTATTCATGCTAGAAATGGTATCTTGAAAGGTCTAAGCCCAAGACAAAATAGGCATATACCACCATTAAAATATGAATACGTTTATAGGCTGAAAAGAGATTTCCCTGAATTAGATATTGTTATCAATGGAGGTATAAAGACTATTGATGATTGTCATGAACATTTAAAACAGGTCGATGGAGTAATGATTGGAAGAGCTGCATATGAAAATCCATTTCTAATTAAAGATATAGATAGTCAGATTTATGGCGAACCAGAAGATACTAAATCAAAAAAAATAATACTAAATAAATATTTGGATTATGTAGAAGAAAAGCTTGATCAAGGACATGACTTATCTAGAATGATGAAGCATCTCTTTGGATTATCAAGAGGTGATAAATTTGCTAAAACATTTAGAATCAAGATTTTAGAAGTAATAAAAAAAGAGTCTATCAAACCACACAGACAAGAGCTCGAAGATTTATTATTCTATTAAAAAATCATCCATATCATCTAAGAACTCATCTTCAACGTCTACTCCATCATTAATTTCAAAATTTAAATACTGGATATAAGAGTCTTTTACAAAATTATATCTATCACCATAAATTAGTGATTCAATTTCTAAGAGTCTTTCTCTTGTTTCTAGCGCATCTACTCCTTTAAGTGCCAAGTTTACATCTGACTCAGTCATATGAAACGTAACTGAAAGAAATGATGAGAAGGGTCTTGTTAGCGTATCTCTTAAACTTGACGGACCAAGAGCAGGCAGCATTAAGTAAGGACCTGATGGTACACCCCACAAAGCAAGAGTTTGATCAAAGTCTTCTTCATGTCTTTTTAGTCCAATTCTAGTTGCAACATCAAAGAGTCCTCCAATACCAATAGTTGAATTAATTACAAATCGTGAAAAATCATTAATTGCTAATTTTGGCTTACCTTGAAGAACTTGATTAACAGTAGTTTCGATTTCCTCTAGGTTATCAAAAAAATTTGTGATTCCTTTTTTGATGGGTTTTGGTGTTTTTGAATATGTTAATGCAATAGGTTTTAAAAAGTTTTTGTCTAGTGATTCATTGAATTCAAAAGTAACTCTGTTAATTTCTTCAAAAGGATCATTAATATCCTCTGCACAAATAGAGGAAATACTTAGTAATGAGACTAATATGACGCGCAACATACCTTAATTATACTTCTGATTAGATAAGTGAAGATAAATCTTTAATAGAATTATGTATTTTTTTTGGATTAAATTCATATATTTCGTCACTAAAATCAATAGAGGCTAATTTTTTTAAATTCAGATTATTAAGAAGCTTAAATTCATAAGAGATTTTTTGATTTGAAATATTGTTTTCTATATAACCTAAAATATTAATATCTAACTTCTTAAAAACTTCAATTGATTTTACTAGATCATGTTCAGCTAATTTATTAGGAGTTGTTATCAAAATAGAGTGATCTGGTTTGATTTCACTATTAATAGTTAAATAAGGATCTCCAGTACCTGGAGGCATATCTATAAATAGATAATCTAAATCACCCCATTCTGTTGAATGAATTAATTGTTTAATTGCGCCACTTAGCATTGGACCTCTCCATAATGCAGCTTTATCTGAGTCTAAAATTAAACCCATTGAATTAACTTTTACATTGTGAGAAATTATTGGTTTAAAGTACTTTTTATCTCCAATAGTAATAATTTCTGGTTTTTTGTGCTCTATATCAAATAGTAGATGTTGATTAGGGCCATATATATCAGCATCGAGAACAGCTACTTTACAGTTATTTGCTTTTTCAATTGCAAGTGATGCAGTTACTGAGCTTTTACCAACCCCTCCTTTGGCAGAGGCGATAGCGATTATTTTCTTTATAGCCATATGAAATGTTTTTTCACATATAATACAGGTTATATATGAGCTCAACTACAGATAACGCAAGAAAAATTATAGTGACACAAGCATTGCCTTATGCAAATGCTTCGCTTCATCTTGGTCATATTTTAGAAGCAGTCCAAACTGATATATGGTCAAGATTTCAAAATAAATCTGGTAATGAATGTTTGTTTTTCTGTGCAGATGATACTCACGGCACACCTGTTATGTTGAAAGCCAAAGAGCTAGGTAAATCTCCAGAGGACTTAATAAAAGAGGTTCAAAGAGATCATGAAGAAACCTACAAACTTTATGATATTAATTTTACAAATTATCACACAACTCACTCAGATGAGAATAAAAAATACTCTGAACAAATATACTTAAAAGCTAAAGAGAACGATTTGATTACCAGAAGAACTATTAATCAACTATACGATGAATCAGAGTCTATGTTTCTGTCTGATAGATTCGTTAAAGGTACTTGTCCCAAATGTGGAGCTACTGATCAATATGGGGATGGGTGCACTAAATGTGGAGCTACATACGATGTTAGTGAGCTTAAAAATCCAGTATCAGCAATATCAGGAACAAAACCTATAAATAAAGAGAGTGAGCATATATTTTTTGATTTACCAAAAAAATTAGACACTTTGAAAGAATTTTTGGCTACAGCTGACCTTCAGAAACCTATTACTAATAAACTAAGTGAATGGGTTAACGACGACCTTCAGCAATGGGATATATCAAGAGATGCTCCCTATTTTGGTTTTAAGATTCCAGAAGAAGATAATAAATACTTTTATGTATGGCTTGATGCTCCAATTGGCTACATAGCATCCATAGATAATTGGGCAACAAGAAATAATAAAGATATGGATTTATTATGGTCTGCCAATTCAAACTATGAGATATATCATTTTATTGGAAAAGATATCTCTTATTTTCATGGTTTATTTTGGCCTGCTTTATTAAGTGCTTCAGACTTGAGATTGCCCGATGGAATCTTTGTTCACGGTTTTTTAACTATTAACGGTGAAAAAATGTCTAAATCAAAAGGCACAGGAATATTAGCAAAAGAATTTGCTAAACTTTGTGATCCTGAGACATTAAGGTATTACTTTGCAGCTAAATTAAATGATAAGGTTGAAGATATAGATTTAAACTTTGAAGACTATGTTCAAAGAATAAATTCAGACCTAGTAGGTAAATATTTAAATATTGCTAGTCGTTGTTCCTCATTTATTGAAAAGAATTCAAATGAACTTTCAGATAGCTTTGATAACGACCTTTTAGAAGAGGCAATTAAGCAAAAAGAAAATATAAAAGAGTGTTTTGAATCAAGAAATTACTCTAAGGCTATTAGATTAATAATGGATATTGCTGATTTAACTAATAAATATATAAACGACAATACCCCGTGGAAAAAAGATACTAAAGAGGCTGCTCATATAGCCACTACCGCTTTAAATGTTTTTAATATTTTAACGATTTATTTAAGTCCTATTATTCCAAATATAACTAAAGGAGCTTTTAAATTTTTAAATCAAGATAGCCAATCATTTAATGACGTTGAATTGCTATTAAAAAATAAAATTAATAAGTACAAACCATTATTAAAAAGACTTGAACCTATAATAATCCCTGAGGAAAAACCAATGAGTGATGAAGAGAATTATATAAATATTGATCAGTTTGCTGAAATTGACTTAAGGGTTGCAGAAATTAAAGCTGCTTCTCATGTTGATGGTGCTGATAAACTTTTACAGCTTACTTTGGATGTTGGAGATCTTGGTGAAAGAAATGTCTTTGCAGGCATTAAGAAAGCTTATGATCCAGAGAGTCTTTTAGGTAAAATGGTTATATTGGTTAGTAATTTAGCGCCAAGAAAGATGAAATTTGGTCTATCAGAGGGCATGGTTTTAGCATCTAGCGATGATGAAGGAATATATCTTATCTCACCCGATTCTGGTGCAACACCTGGTTTGAGAGTTAAGTAATGGCAAAAGAAGTAGATATAGTAGTAATTGGCGCAGGACCTGTAGGTCTTTTTACAGTTTTTGAAGCAGGTTTATTGGGATTGAATTGTGTCCTTATAGATAATTTAGATAAACCTGGGGGTCAATGCGCTGAACTTTATCCAGAAAAACCAATTTATGATATACCTGGTGTTCCTTTTCAAACAGCTCAAGAGCATGTTGATGCCCTACTCAAACAAATCGAGCCATTTAATTATGAGCTCGTATTAAATGAAAGGGTTGAGCTAATAAATGAAATTGATCATGAAGAAGGTAAATTTTGGGAAATAGAGACAAATGAATCTACTAAATTTATTACCAAGAATATTTTTATAGCAGCCGGTGCTGGTTCTTTTGAGCCAAGAAGACCTGCAAATATTAGTGATCCTGATAAGTTTTTAAATCATGGTGTTACGTATGCAGTTAGATCAAAAGCATTATACGAAGATAAAGATATTTTTATATTTGGTGGTGGTGATTCAGCTTTGGATTGGACAATAGATCTAGCAGAAAAAGCTAAAAGCCTCTCACTTGTTCATAGAAGAGATGCATTTAGAGGTGCCCTACACTCTGAAGAAAAAATGAGAGAGTTAGTAGCTTCTGGAAAAGTTAAACTCTTAACTCCTTACCTTATTGACGATATTCAAGGTTCAGATAAGGTTGATGGGGTCACACTTAAAAATTTTGATACCAATGAGATTGAGCGCCATGATGCAGATGAATTACTCTTCTTATTTGGTCTAAATAAAAAACTAGGCCCTATTCTTGAATGGGATCTTGATTTAAGTGGTAAGAAAATATCTGTCAATACAGAAAATTATCAAACATCTGTAGAAGGCATTTTTGCTGTTGGTGACATAAATGATTATCCAGGAAAATTAGATCTTATTTTATCTGGTTTTCATGAAACTACTCTGGCAGTTCAAGAGGCCTATAAAAGAATCTATCCAGGTGAGAGAGTTCCATTTGGCTACACTACTTCCAATTCTAAACTACAAGAAAAATTAGGTGTAAAAGAAAAATAAAATTGGAATTAATTAATCTTATACATAAAGAGCTTCCTCAAATTCAATGTGGTAGATGTGATACTCCAGGGTGTATGCAGTATGCGCAAGCAATAGTTGATGGTGATCCACATGATAGATGTGTTCCTGGAGGCCAAGAAACTTTAGATAAATTAAATTCAATACTGGATAAAAAAATCTCTAAAGTTAATTTAGACTATGGACCTACCATTGATAATCAAAAAGTTTCTATTGTCGAAAGTGAATGTATTGGATGCAAGAAATGCATAGATGCATGTCCAGTTGATGCAATTGTGGGATCGGCAAATATGATGCATTCGATTATTGATGATCTTTGTACAGGCTGTGAATTATGTATTGAGCCCTGTCCAGTTGACTGCATAGAAATAGTTTCTGTATCAAATGATGAGATAAAAGCACCTAGGGATATATCGCAGTCTGCTTATGATATTAAAGAATCATTAAGTAATAATAAAAGATCTAAGATCAAAAATTTCTCAGATATAAATTTAAATATAAGCAGTGATATAAATACTCAAATAACAAATCGAGCTATAAATAAAGCGAAAAAACTTGAAGATATGCAAATTACAATTACTAAAAGTGATCTAAAAAGCCTTCATGATTTTGATGAAAGCTTGATTGGTGACTTCATTAAAGATAGATCTGATTGATGTTAAAAGATAGATTTAGAAAATACCTTCCAGTTGTTGTTGACCTTGAGACTGGTGGTTTTGATTCAAATTCTAATGCAATTTTAGAAATAGCTATAACTTTGATAGAGGAAGAAAATGATGAGCTATTAGTTGGAGAAACCTTTAGACATCACCTTAATCCTTTTAAAGGAACTATCGTTGAAGATGAGTCCTTGGAATTTACTAAAATTAAGCTAGGTCACCCTTTAAGAAACGCTGTAGAAGAAGAATATGCCTTAAAAGATTTATTTAAAATTATAAATAAAGCTAAAAATAAATATGAATGCTCAAGAGCAATATTGGTGGGTCATAATGCTCATTTCGATAATTCATTTTTAAATGCAGCAATAGAAAGAAATAATATTAAACGATCGCCTTTTCATCCATTTTCTGTTCTTGACACAGTTAGCCTGGGTGCGCTAGTAACAAATCAAACAGTATTAGCTAGGATATGTGAATCTTTAGATATTGATTATGACTCAAAAGAAGCTCACTCTGCAGCATATGATTCAGATGTCACTGCAAAAGTTTTTTGTAAAATAATAAACGATTTTAATCAGAACTAGCTGGCATCATTAATTGCTTTCTGTAAATCACCAGACTCATGCATTTGGGCAACAATGTCTGCACCGCCAATTAACTCACCTTTAATAAATACTTGAGGAAATGTTGGCCAATCCGATACAGAGGGTAAAGTTGCTCTAACATCATTATTTTCTATAACATCAACATATGAAAATTTTGCATCACATTCTATCAATGCTTGAACTGTTTTAGCAGAAAAACCACATTGAGGCTCATAAGGAGTTCCTTTCATATAAATCAAAATATCGTTTTCTTTAATCTGTTGTTTCAATTTCTCTTCGATTGTCATGTTTATCCCTTAATAACTTCTATATACCTCTTTATAGTGTCTTCAAAGCCATAATTCAAGGCATCAACTACAATTGCATGACCAATTGATACTTCATTTACACCACCAATTTTTGCCAAATGAGGTAAATTAATTAAATTCAAATCATGCCCTGCATTAACTAAAAGATTTTTATCTTTTGCTTTATAAATTAACTCTTTTAAATGATCGTTAATTGCAAAATCGTGATTATCAATTTGTTTTGAAAATTCGCCTGTATGAATCTCAATTGTATTAGCCTTAACTTTTAGAGCGTAATCTATAGAATCTAAATTTGTGTTTTGATTTTTTAAATTATCTACAAAAAGACTAATAGATGTTTTTTTGCAGAGAATATTTATATTAGCTATAACATTAATCAAACCATCATCATGATCACCACTTTCCCAACCATGATCTGAGGTAATCTGATTTGGCAGATCTGGAACTAGAGTTGCTTGGTCTGGTTGACAAATATCTACTAAATTAACATAACCCTTGAAAGGCTCTGAAGGCTCTGAGAATGGATTACCCTCAATATTAAACTCCACATCTCTATCTTTACAAATTCTACCCAAAGAAATTACATCATTGCTTGTTGCATGCCTGTGGTCTGGCCTGGGATGTAAAGTAAGACCATCAACACCTAAGTCAATTGCTTTGTGTGCATAGTCCTCTAATGAAGGATTATTTTCTCCCCTGGCATTTCTTAGTAAGGCTATTTTATTAAGATTAAGGCTAAATTTCATACAATGATTATAAATTATAAGTAAATGACTAACGGTATAAATCGTCTTCTTTTTTGACAATTAAATCGAATGCATCATTTTTTGAATATTGTGTTCTATCAAAACCCCTAATAATGACTATTGGTATGCCGTCACTGCCTTGACCCATTAATAGACCTGCTGCAGCAGCTAGCTCATCAGCAATAGCAATCTCAGTTGCTTGAAGGATATTTCCATATATATCTTTTTCACCCTTTAGATCTATAAGACTTTGAATATTTGCACTGGCTAATGCAAAATTAGTAACTCCAGATCTATATGGCCTAGTCATAGAGTCTGTAATAATTACAGAAATATTTTTATTAGTCTTTGATGATATATCTTCATAAATTTTTTGTGAGCTTAACGATGGATCTTCTGGAAGCAAAAGAACTAAATTTTTATTTTCTGGAATATTAGAACGATCAATACCGGCATTAATATTTATAAATCCAAGTTTATGCTCAACAATAATTACATTTTTTTCTGTACTAATAATTTCATTAGATTCATTTAATATTAATTCAATAAATGCTGGTTCTCTGTTTAAACTTTTTCCCAAATCAAAAGCCTTTTGAGATGGTTTGATTTCTAATAAATTTTCATACCTACCTTCAGACTTTGAAACCACTTTTTGAGCAATTGCTATAATATCTCCATCCTGTAATTTAAATTGATTATGTTTACAGGATTCTAAAATAATTGAACTTAAGTTATCTCCTGGCTGAATAAGAGGAAATTCGTTTAGTGCTTGTAAGCTAAGATTATCCATTGATTAATTGGGTTGCTTATATGCGATAACAATAACATATATAATCTAAATAAATCCTAATGTATACTTCAAAAATATGACAATTTTAGATCAAAAATTACTAGATATTTTAGTATGTCCTGTTTCAAAAAAACCTCTTGAGTATGATAAAGAGGCTAATGAACTGATTTCAACTGAAGCTGGTCTTGCTTATCCCGTCAAAGATGGAATACCTGTAATGCTTCCAGAAGAAGCTCGCAAACTTTAAAAAAAGCGCCCGTAGCTCAGCTGGATAGAGTACTTGGCTACGAACCAAGGGGTCGGGAGTTCGAATCTCTCCGGGCGCGCCATTCTCTTTAAGATAAAGATTCTAATTGTGTTACTTTATCCATCCATTGTTGATCAGCAAGCTCAACCTCATTAGATAACTCTAATTGATTTCTAATCAAGTCCTGTAAATTATCTGCTGAGTCATCTTTATATAAATTAGGATCAGCAAGCTTTAAGTTTGCCTCTTCTAATTTAGCATTCAGTCTTAGTAATCTTTTTTCTAATTTAGATATATCTGTGCTTAAGGACTTAAGTAATTTGGTATTATCATCTCTATCTTCTTTTGAAGTTTTAGATTTTTTCTTTGTTTCTTTTATACCAGTTGATTTAATATCTAAAATATAATTTTTGTAATCATCTAGATCGCCATTAAATAGATCTACCCCACCATTATCAACTAAATAAAAATGATCAACCGAGCTGTTTAACAGATGCCTGTCGTGAGATATAAGTAAGATAGCACCCTTGAAGGCCTGAAGTGCAATTGTTAAAGCATGCCTCATCTCCATATCTAAATGGTTTGTTGGCTCATCCATTAGTAGAATATTAGGTTTTTGATAAGAAATAATTGCAAAAGCTAGTCTGGCCTTTTCTCCTCCAGAAAAAAGATGAATAGGATCTTTAACCTTATCTCCTTTAAAATTAAAGCCACCGAGATATGTTCTGATCTGTTTCTCTGTTTTTGTTTCATCAAGTCTTTGAATGTGAGTAAATGCTGATATTGATAAATCTAAATCATCGACCTGGTGTTGTGAAAAATAACCAACCCTAAAATTAGATCCAATTTCTCTATCACCATCTAAAACAGGGATACTGCCTACAATGCTTTTTATTAAAGTAGATTTACCAGCTCCATTAGGTCCCAATAAACCAATCCTATCTCCAGGAGCAATTGTTAGATTAATCTTTGAGAGTATTGGATTATCATAACCAAGATTACTTTCAGATAATGAAATTAAAGGATTTGAAATTTTTTCTGTTTCAGAAATAGTAAAATTAAATGGCGAATCAATATGAGCAGGAGCAATTAACTCCATTTTTTCTAGTGCTTTAACTCTACTTTGTGCTTGTCTTGCTTTTGTAGCCTTAGCTTTAAACCTATTAATAAAACTTTGCATATGAGCAACTTCTTTTTGCTGTTTTATAAAATTACTTTGAATCTCTGCTAGCTTTGCAGCTCTTAAAATCTCAAATTGAGTAAAATTACCAGAATATAGTTCTATTGATTGACGATATAAATGAGCTATTGATGATACGCAATCATCTAAAAAATCTCTATCGTGTGAAATTAATATTAATGCGCCTGGAAATGATTTAATCCAATTAGACAACCAAAGAATTGCATCTAAATCTAAATGGTTTGTTGGCTCATCAAGCAACATAAGATCAGAAGGTTGCATCAACGTCTTAGCTAAATTAAGTCTTACCCTCCAACCACCTGAGAAGTCTTTTAAAGATTTGCTAAAGTCTTCAGACTTGAACCCCAAACCAGCCATTAATTGTTCTGCTTTTGATTTTGCAGAATAACCATCTAAGGCACTATAAGTCTCATAAAGCTCTGCGAGAAGTTCAAATTTTTCTTCTTTTTCAGCCAATTCAATTTCATGTTGAATCTCAATTAATCTGTAATCACCTGACAACACATATTGAAGTGCAATTTCATCTGATGCTGGTACCTCTTGAGCAAGATAGGATATTCTTAGATCATTTGGAAAACTGACAGTACTTTGATCAACCTCAATCTCTTTTTTTATAACTTTAAATAGACTAGTTTTACCAGTTCCATTTGCCCCAACAAGACCAACTTTCTGATGATGATGAATGGTTAATGAAACATCATCAAATAATGTTTTACCGCCAAGAACTAGTTCTAAATTATTAAATGAAAGCATTTTGAGATCTTAAAAAATGCCAGTGTATCAGAAGATAAACGAAGTGCTAGATATCATTTCCAGCAACATATGCAGAGGCCCAAGCCCATTGAAAATTAAAACCACCTAGATGACCTGTTACATCAAGAACCTCACCAATAAAATATAGACCTTTTTGATGTTTAACTTCCATGGTTTTTGAGCTTACAAAGTCAGTATTAACTCCACCCAAAGTGACTTCAGCTGTTCTATACCCCTCTGTAGCTGCTGGTTTAAGAATCCAATTATTAAGAAGATTACCAATTTTTTCAATTTGAATATTAGACCATTCACCAATAGGTTTAGATCTAAGATCATTCCATAAAAGTATCTCTAATTCTGTAACTAATGCCCTTGGCATTAAAGGAGCTAAGATAGATTTAAGTAATTGCTTAGGACTATTAATTTTAATTTCCTTAATAAAATCAGATGCAATTTTTTGTGGTAAAAGGTTTATTTTTACTGAATCACCAAGTCGCCAATAGTTAGATATTTGTAATATTACTGGTCCGCTTAAACCTCTGTGAGTAAATAAGATATCCTCACTGAAAGTTTTTTCATTGCAGGTTACATCTACTTCATGTGACACTCCTGATAATGATGCACAAAAATCCTTCATAGAATCACTAAACATAAATGGAACCAGTCCTGCCTGAAGTTCTGTAACTTCTAGTTTAAACTGCTTAGCAATATCATAACCAAAACCACTTCCGCCAAGGGTTGGCACTGATAGAGCTCCAGTTGCTACAATCAAGGAAGATGAGCTCAGTTCAAGTGAATAGCTATCTTTTTTAGTTTCAATATTAGTGTTTAATTTATAGACTTTTTTATCTTCAAGATAATCAATTGTTGAGGTGGAAGCATGAGTTAAAATTTTAACTCTATAGCTCTCACATTCATTAACCAACATCTCAACAATATCCTTAGCTGAATTAATACAAAAAAGTTGTCCATGCTTTCTTGTTTCATAATCAATGTCATGGCTTTGGACCATATTGATAAAATCTTCAGCTGTATATTGAGATAAAGCTGATTTACAGAAATGGCTATTTTTAGATAAGAAATTTTTAGGAGCAGTGAATTGATTTGTGAAATTACATCTGCCACCACCAGACATTAAAATCTTTTTTCCAACTTTGTTAGATTTTTCTAAGACTAAAACCTTTTTACCTTTTTTAGCTGCTACGATTGCAGCAAACATTCCACCAGCTCCTCCACCCAAGATAATTACATCATAAGTCTGATTTGTTTTACCCATGTTCTTTTTTTAACTACCCCTTTCTGCTTCTTTTCCTTTTTCTAAATCCAGCCTTATTATTAAATTTCTTTTTTGGTGCTTTTTCTTTTGTTGGAACAACATGTTCAGGCTCAAATCCATCGATTTCAACTCTTTCTAGTTTCTGATTTAATAATTTTTCAATATCCCTTAAAAGTTTAAATTCATCTGCACTTACCAATGTAATTGCTTTACCTTTATCACCACCCCTACCAGTTCTTCCAATTCTATGAATATAATCTTTGGCGACGGTAGGTACATCAAAATTTATAACTTGAGACATTTTTTTTATATCAATTCCCCTAGCAGCAACATCTGTAGCGACTAGAATTTTAATTCTGTTATTTTTAAATGCATCTAAAGCTTTCATTCTATTGTTTTGAGTCTTATTACCATGAATTGCTTTTGATTTAATATCAACTTTATCAAGTTGTTTCTGCAACCTATCAGCTCCATGCTTAGTTCTTGTAAATACTAGGGCTTGATCCCATTTTTGAGTCTCGATAAGCTCAATTAATAATTCTGCTTTTCTAGATTTATCAACTGGATGAACATAATGCTCAATATTCTCGCCAGCCTCATTGTCATTAGTGACAGAAACCTCAATAGCTTTATCTGCCATATCCCTTGCCAATGATCTAAAGGAGTTTGAAAATGTAGCTGTAAACATTAAATTTTGTCTTCTCTCAGGAAGTAAACCAGCTATTTTCTTTATATCGTGAATGAAACCCATATCAAGCATTTGATCAGCCTCATCCAGAACTAAAATTTCAATATTCTTAAAATTTACAGATTTCTGATTATATAAATCTAATAATCTTCCTGGTGTAGCAACCAGGACATCTATTCCTTTTCTTAACTTTAATTTTTGATTATGAATTCTTGCGCCGCCATATACAGCTGTTGATCTTATGCTTAAGTATTTACTGTATGTGTTAACACTTTCTCTTACTTGTGCTGCTAGTTCTCTTGTTGGTGTTACTATCAAAGCCCTTAGTTGATGACCTTTATAGTTATTTTTTGGATTAGAAAGAATACTAAGGATTGGCAGAACAAATGCAGCTGTTTTACCTGTACCTGTTTGAGCAGCAGCCATGATATCACTCTTATTTAAAATCGCTGGAATAACTTCTGCCTGAATTGGTGTCGGTTCTTTGTAGTTTTGATCTTTTAATGATCTTAGAATTGGGTCTGATAAATTCAGATCATTAAATTTCATTTAATCCTTTGTTATAGTTTGGGCGAAGATTACAGACAAGAATGACTATGGTCAATGCTTATTTAGCTATACAGAATGTAGTTTTTGCTCTGGAATAGAGTTTTTAATATCAGTAATATTATTATCTATATCAAAATATACTAGTGTTGGCTGATGGCTAGCTGCTTCTGCCTGATTAAACTCACCATAAGTACAAATAATAACTATATCGTTTAAAGACACTTTGTGCGCTGCAGCTCCATTTACTGACAGGGTCTTAGAACCACTTTCTGCGAGAATAAGATAGGTAGAAAACCTTTCTCCATTAGTAACATTATAAACATCAACCCTTTCATACTCTTGCATGCCGGCTGCATCTAGAAAGTCTTGATCAACAGCGCAAGAGCCCTCGTAGTCAAGTTCGACTTGAGTAACATTAATTCTATGAAGCTTTGATTTAAGTAATGTTTTTAGCATAACGATGGGAAGTATAAGTAATTCCTTTGATTTTTTAAAGTTATTGGTTATGTAATTATTATGTTATCGATGAGGCGAATACCACTAATAGAAGCTGCAATAGCTACAACCATTGGCCTTTCATTAAAATCTGAAGCTATTTCAAGAGTATTTGGGTTACAAGGAGATAGATAATCTACAGTAAAACCTTGTTGTTCTAATATTTTTTTTTGAGACTGTATAAAGTTAGAGGATATATATTTTTCATTTTTTATTGCGCATAGTGCTCTATAAAGGCTAGATGCTTTATTTCTATCATCTTGAGATAAACGAATATTTCTAGAAGATAATGCAAGTCCATCATTCTCTCTGACTGTATCAACACTAATTATGGTAATTGGAAGATTTTTTTCTTTTACATAATCAGATATAAGCAATAACTGTTGGTAATCCTTATTGCCAAAAAAAGAATAAGTTGGTTTAACTATTTCAAAAAGTCTATTTACGATAGTTAAGACTCCATCAAAATGGCCTGGTCTATTAGCACCGCATAGAAACGAAGATTTAATTGGAGCTTTAATTTTATTTATACCCTCTAAAATTGTTGCATCTGGGATGAAAACTGAATCACATCCATGCTCATTTAAAAGCTCAAGGTCTGAATCAAGTGTTTTTGGGTAATTTATATAATCATCTTTATCATTGAATTGCAGTGGATTTATAAATATAGAAACTGATATATGATTATTATAAGTTTTAGCTCTCTCTAATAATGACATATGACCTGCATGAAGGTTGCCCATTGTTGGTATAAAGGAAACTTCAGAGAGCTCTGCTCTCATATCTTTAAATTGCTGATATCCGGTTATAATTTTCAATAGAAATTAGAAAAAAGTATGATCTTTTGATGGGAAAGAACCATCTTTTACATCTTTAACATAATTACTTAGAGCTTCTTGAATTGATGAAGCATCATCCATAAAATTCTTAACGAATTTAGGTAATTTATCTAAACATGAAATACCTAGTAAATCATGAACAACCATGACCTGACCATCAGTAGATGGACCAGCACCTATGCCTATAACAGGTATTGATAACTCAGACATGATGAGTTTGGTTAGCGTATCAGGGACGCATTCTAATAACAGCATAGAAGCACCAGCTTCCTCAAGAGACTTGGCTTCGTTTATTATTAACTCATGTTTTTCCGGATCTCTTCCTTGAACATAATTACCACCTATTCTATTTATGGCTTGAGGGGTTAACCCCATATGTGCACAAACTGGAATACCTCTATCAGCTAACATAGTTGCCATTTTTGCAATCCATTCTCCACCTTCTATTTTGATTGAGTTAGCTCCAGCTTGCATAAGTCTCTTTGCATTCTCAAGACCCATATCATCTGTTGCATAACTCATAAAAGGCATATCAGCCATTATGTGAGCTCCTTTATTTCCTTTTACCACACATTCCAAATGATAAATCAGTTGTTCCATGGAGACAGGTAAGGTGCTGTCATGGCCCTGAATAACCATTCCTAAGCTATCTCCTACCAAAATCACATCAACGCCAGCATTGCATATATATGAGGTCAAAGTAGATTCATATGATGTTAAGCATGTGAATTTTTCTCCTTGCTCCTTCATTTTCTTTAAAGAAGATAAAGTTACTTGTTTTCTTTCTGAATGAACTGACATAGCTAGGAATTAATATTTGTTGAGATTATATTTAATATTTCACGTGCTATTCTAATTTTTTTATCTTTTTTAATAAAGATAGTTTTACTGCCTGTAATAACATGAACTTCATTTTCATCAGAATCAAACCCTATTGATGTATCAGATACGTCATTAGAAATAATCATATTTAAATTTTTTGAATCTAACTTCTTCTTTGCGTTTGAATTAACATTGGATGTTTCAGCAGCAAACCCCACGATATATGCGGAAGAAAATTGTTCAGCAACCTCAGATAAAATATCATGATTTTTTTCAAGATTGATCTCAAGGTTATCTAGATTTTCTTTTTTAATTTTAGTATCTGAATAATTTGAAGGCTTGTAATCTGCAACAGCTGCGCATGATATAAAGATATCTGAAGACTTCATACAGGTATTTACAGCCTCAAGCATCTCGCTGGCTGAATTAATTTTAAATAAGTTAATAGACTTATCTGCTGCTAATACAACTGGTCCGCTAACTAAATTTACTATAGCGCCCTCTTGCACTGCAGCTTCTGCTAAGGCATAGCCCATTTTTCCTGAACTGTTATTTGAGATGTATCTTACTGGGTCAATTTGTTCTCTTGTAGGGCCTGCTGTAATTGTTACTGTCTTACCAGACAAGGGACCTTTATTTAAATGAGATTTAATTAGATTAATAATTTTATCTGGCTCAACAAGCCTGCCAGGTCCTATGTCACCACAAGCCTGTTCACCTTTATCGGGGCCAATAAGATTGATACCTCTAGATAAAAGTGTTTGATAGTTGGCTTGAGTGCCCTTATCAAGCCACATTGTCGTATTCATTGCTGGAGCAATATATATAGAAGCTTTGGATGCAAGTATCACAGCTCCCATTAAATCATCAGCCCTGCCGTGAACAATTTTTGCCATTGATTCTGCTGTACATGGTGCTATTAAAATAATATCTGCCCATTTAGCTAATTCTATATGTCCCATTGCTGATTCAGCCTTTAGATCTAAAAGTGAATCATGTATTTCATTTCCTGATACTGCTTGTAAGGTTAATGGGGTTATAAATTCTTTAGCAGATTCAGTCATAATTACTCTAACATCTGCACCATCTTTTTTAAAAAGACGAATAATTTCCGCTGCTTTATAAGCAGCTATACCTCCAGTCACGCATAGTAGAATATTTTTATTTGAAAAATTGAGCATTGTCTCAGTTATTCAGTAATAGTTAGAGAATGATACCAATTACACGGTCTATAAACCAATAAAAACCCATTCCACCAATACATAAACTTGCAGTTATTTGTAAATAATTTTGAAAATTAATTTTAGAAGCAAAATAAATTAGCAACAAGGGTAATGGTATTAATGCTATCTGTGCTAGTTCAATACCAATATTAAAAAACAGTAACGACAATAACATTTGATCATTTGCAATACCTATATCGCTTAAAGCTCCTGCAAAGCCTAAACCATGAAGCAAACCAAAACTAAAAGCCATCAACCAGGGTGTTTTAAGCTGTTTATCACTATCATTAATTTCTAAGGCTAAATAGACTATTGTAAGTGCAATAAGAGCCTCTACTGTGCCTTGCGGTAGATAAATGATGTCATAGACAGAAAGACCTAAAGTAATGCTGTGAGCGACAGTAAATGCAGTTATAGTTTTTATAATATTTACTAGACCGCTAATACAAAATAATAAACCAAATATAAATAAAATATGATCAAGCCCATCAAATAAATGACCAACACCAAGGTATAAATATGCAGTTGGATAATATTGATCAACTAACGGGATTTCTAATTTATTTTTTTGGACATTGATCAACCCTTCAAAAGTATCTTCTTTAAAATTTATAGTTACTAACGCATCTGTTAAGACACTAAGATTAATAATTTCTATAAATTTACCTTTAATTGATTCATTACATTCAAGACTAATTTTTTCAATAATATATTTCCCTTGAACAAAAGGATCTGACCCGTTTGAATTGCATATATCTGGGAATATTACATCGGCTCTTTTACCAATATTTTTAACCGGATACATCCAAGTGGCATCATATCTATTTTGATTATCATCAGACTGATCAATAATTAAATGAGCCGGATTAAACTCATGCGATGTAAGGTTGAATGATAAAATTAAAAGAAAAAAAGATGAAAATTTTTTCATTAAAACTTAAGATCTGGATTAATAAAGATAGTATATTCAGATCTAATATCACTTAAGAACCCTCTTACAGCATCCTCTCTTTTCATTTGCAAGAAATCAACTTCTACCTGTCTTAATACTTCCTCTATCTCAGGGATGTATCCTGGATTGGTAGAATTTAGATAGACAATATGGTGCCCATAGGTGGATTCAAATGGACCATTCCATTGGTTTAGATTAGCTTCCATGAGTTCTTTGCTAAAAGCCTTACCAAAATTAGTGTTTATATTTCTCAATGGTTCATTTGCAAAAGCTTTACCTAAATAAAACGGATCAGATTTTACAGCACTCTTTTCTTGAAGAGTTTTCAAAGCTTGCTGGGATCTAGCAAGGGAGTTGTTATTTTCTGAAAAATAATAATGTGTGAATGTAAATGAAGATTCAATAAAGTATTTTTCTTTGTTATTTTCAAAATACTCCTTTAGTTCTTTAGCAGATGGAGTCTCAGGGATAGATTCTTCTTTTAAAAAGGTTATTTTTTGCGCGAGCCTTCTTTTAATAATCGTATCTTCTTGATCTAATCCTAAAAGAAGTGCTTCTCTATAGAGAATTTCCTCATCAATTAAGTTGTTAATTATTCTTACTAGCTCATCATCTGTTGGATCTCTGCCAACTTGTGATTTCCATGCACTAATTAAACTAAGGATTTCTTGGTCTGAGACAAATATATTTTTATCTTCATCAGCACTCATTACTGTATCAACTAGATACAAACAAATTCCAATAACAAAAAATATTAAAACTTTGTATTTCAATTTATCGTCTAAGATTATTAAATTTAAGTACTTAAATTAATCATTCTTACTGTTCCTCCAAGAGGAACGACATCAACATCACTTGCTGGTGGAATGTACCATATAGGTGATGACCAAGCTCTTTCTTGAATAGTATCATGCAAATCTTCACGTGGCTTGAAGCCTCTACTTATTGCATCCCATGTACTCCACCTACAGGTAGGATTTTCCAACACTCTTGCATAATAGAAAGATTTAGTTTCGTTATCAAATTCTGGATCTATCCAATTTGCTTTCAATTCTGCTGAACCAACATTTTTAGTTATAGAGCAATCATCGATATTAACTTTAGCTCCATTATCTGGACATCTATTTGTTACGGGATCAACTTGAAGACCATCAGAACACACAACATCAAAAACTTTTTCATGCCCTCTTCCTGAAGCATCAGACCAACCCTTTATAATCTGGACTCTTTGAAGCGGTGCACCATTTTTGTCTCTTTGCGCCCAAACAATAAACTCAGGTGCTTTATCCCCATCACCAAGGAGGTCAGAACCCATAGTGACTCCGTTTTGATAAGCATTACTTACGAGCATCTCAGAATTTAAATCAATGCTAGATAAGTTATAACCTCCAAAGAAACGCACAGCAATTCGAGTTCCTGTTGTTGCAAAAGTTTCTTTTCTTTTAAAAGCTTTAAATATTGAATCTCTGGTATTTTCTTCAGCCCAAACAGCAGCCAAACCTGATGCACCCCATTGAGTGAAACCAGTATTTGCATATTCACCTTGATCTAATGAAATAGTGCTTCTTGGTTGATTAAATGCTCTCATGTAGTCATCCATTCTTTGAAGATTCTCTTGGGATAGAGGTGCGGATCCTCTATTTTCAGGATCACCATCTAAAATACCAACCTTAGACCAATAATTTGATTCATCAAAGGCACCGGCACCAGTATGAGTATCAGAGGAACCAATAAGACCAAATTTATATGGATTGCCTTGATTGGTGAATTCTAGCGTCAATCCATTTAAATAAGCTTCTCTAACATAACTACCAGATGGTTTGCTAAAAGTTGGTGGCCTACTCCCTACTCTTATATCCATTATTTCAAAGTCAGCCCATTCATCATCTGGTGAAAGTAAAGGATGAGTCTCTGAAGTACCTTTAACTTGCGTAATTTCAACGAGAGGCTCATTTCGCATTCTTTTTTCAGCATATTCTCTATTAATTGGGTCAGAATAAAATGTCTCCATTTCAAACATCTGGCCATTTGATCCATTAGGATTATGAGGTATTGAAACAGTATCGACACCCTTATCACGTAATTTATCTTGCCATGTCCATAAATCTTCTGGGTTTATTGAATCTATTCTTGTCCATGGCCTAATGGGAGCCTTTGATGAATTAAAGATAACATTTCTATGTAAATTACCGCCCTCAACATTTGTTGAGGTTGTGAATTCATACCCAATAAAAGTTGTGAAATGACCAGGATCATTATGCTCATTAGCTGCTCTAGCAACGTCTTCCCAAGCAGACTTATGAATTTCATAGTCAAAAGATTTTAAAGCGGTTTGAGTATTTTTTGTAAGCCAAGCTTTTAATACATTAGGACTCATGTCTGAATAAGTTTGGGTAACAGTTCCACCAAGAATTTGGCTAAATAATGCAGATCTTGGTCCAGCAGATTCAGCTGTCAAATTCTCTACTCTGTTTAAATCATGAAAAGGTTTGGCAAAATCTTTTTGAGAGATGTCGGTTGAAGTATCTGACCAAGCATTCAACATACCCATAAAAAAACCATGATCAGTAACTGAATAAAAATCTAATGGTTCTTGTAATTTCATCTCATATCCCATGGGATGCATAATGCCATCTCCTTTAGCGTATCTGTATGCATCATTTGGAGTTGCTGTAATACCAAATATATAGGCATCAAAAGAATGTTTGGTATGAACGTGAAGATCGCCATAATAGGGATTTCTATCTTTGTTTGGTTTTGGTTTTGGCTTAGATGATTTTTCTTTATCAGATGAAAAATCTATAATTTCAGTAGCACTATCTGACCTCATCATATCTATGAGACTGATTAAGGGTCTATTATCAGTTACTGATGACCATAAACTGATAAATAAAGCTAAATAGATTACTGGTATGGCTATTAAAAGCTTTACAAAAATTGATTTCATTCTAATTCTCCCCAAATATATATAAATTTATTAAATCAACTCAAACAACTATAGTCAATCAATATAAGTGCAGATTGGTTATGCTAAAATAAACAAAATACTAATCTGATTTAACCCATATTGGCGATGACCAAGCCCTTTCTTGAATAACTGAATCGATATCAGATCTTGG
>Ga0213868_10000792_pt1 | contig 30586 bp, 24 predicted proteins | sample PICome_9_FD_160087 | JGI IMG/M metagenome (GOLD analysis project Ga0213868, IMG submission 160087) | Coastal seawater microbial communities near Pivers Island, North Carolina, United States - PICO127 | ecosystem: Environmental > Aquatic > Marine > Coastal | place: USA: North Carolina... | reverse complement strand
GGTTGGGTAATGCGCCGGCTTCTCAGCGGATTGTCGATGCACTGAACAAAAGAGCTGACGACCCCTCTGCGTTAGTACGTGAACATGTTCTTTGGGCTATTGATCAACAGCAGGCCCTTGATAAGCCACAGGCGCCAGAGCAGCAATCTAGTGATGGCGGCGTAAAGTTTTTTAAAGCTTAATAAATACTTCGCGGTAATATTCCAACTCGCGGATCGAATCGTAGATATCATCCATGGCCAAATGACTGCCACGCTTTTTAAAGCCATTGGCCAGTTCCGGCTTCCAGCGCTGAACCAATTCTTTTAGGGTGCTGACATCCAAATTGCGGTAGTGAAAAAAGCGCTGTAAGTCGGTCATATAGTTGGCTAAAAAGCGTCGATCCTGACAGATCGAGTTGCCACACATGGGCGACTTGCCCGCTGGCACCCATTGACGCAAAAACTCAATCGTCTCCATCTCCGCTTCAGCCTCAGTCACGACACTCTGGCGTACCCGTTCGGTGAGACCTGAACCGCCGTGCTGGCGGGTATTCCATTCGTCCATACCGTCGAGCAACTCATCCGACTGATGCACTGCAATCATCGGACCCTCGGCGAGAACCTTGAGATTTTTGTCGGTGACTACTGTGGCGATTTCAATAATTCGGTCATGTTCGGGGCTCAATCCGGTCATTTCCAGATCGATCCAGATTAAATTCTGTGGGTCAGTGTTGGCATTCGCAGCTACAGCGGTCATCTAAATCTTCCAAGTGGGGTTAGCAAAATGTTCCTCGAGGCGGATATGCTATATCCTTGCAGCCGATAACGCCAGACATGGCGCATAACCTAATTCCGCGAGAGCATTAATGGCGAAACGCAATCTCAGTAAACAGCAGAAAGGTCGTATTCAAACGATTCAGGAGCGGCGTCGAGCGCGAGCTATTAGCAAAAAATCCGTATCCGAAGAGCAGCTTGAGAATCTTACTCAACTGGGTCCCGAGATACTGGGTACGGTGATCACCAACTTTGGCGCCCAGGTGGATATCGAAGGCCTGGAAGATCGCTTTAAAGGCAACATTTACCGCTGCCATCTGCGCACCAATCTGGAACCTTTGGTAACCGGCGACCGCGTGGTCTGGCGCTACGCCGAACCTGTTGGCGTTGTGGTGGCCAGAGAGCCACGAGATTCAGAACTGCTGCGTCCTGACCCCTATGGCAAGCTGCGTCCAGTTGCGGCCAATGTGGACCGTATTGCCATTGTCTTTGCCGCCAAGCCAACCCCCTATAGCAACCTGATCGACCGCTATCTGATTGCTTCAGAAGCCCAGGGTATTCAACCTGTATTGATTATCAATAAATTCGATATGCTCAGCGACAGTGATTTCCCCAAGGTTGAGCAGCTATTAAAGGATTACCGCACTGTGGGTTATGAGGTGCTCTGCGTCTCGGCGACCACTGGTGAGGGTCTAGAGGAACTGAAAGACTATATGGCCGCCCATACCTCGGTGTTTGTTGGCCAGTCCGGCGTCGGTAAATCGTCGCTGATCAATGAGCTGCAACCCGATGCCAATATCTTGGTCGGCGAGCTCTCCGCAGGCAAGGACAAAGGCCAACATACCACTACCGCATCACGATTATTTCATCTTGAAAATGGCGGCCACCTGATCGACTCCCCTGGCATTCGCGAATTTGCTGTGACCAATTTAAGTGATGAGCAGATTATCGATGGTTTTATCGAGTTCAGACCCTTTCTCGGTTACTGCAAATTTAGAGACTGCAAACATTCGGTTGAATTGGGTTGCGCGCTTCTGGCAGCTGCGGAAGAGGGAAAAATCCTTCCGATCAGATTGCTGAATTATCGCAATATCCTCGCCAGTCAGGATGAAGAGTAATGTCGACTGATATTCCGCGCCTGTTAGAACCCGCGTTATTAGACACTATATTGGGCTCCGCTCCAGACAAGGATAATCTCATTATTGTCGACCTCTGCAGCGACGCACTCTATCGCCAGAAGCATGTTCCGGGCGCTGTGCATCTGCAACCCGGGTCTTTGATGGCTGGCACTGCACCTTATCCAGGCAAGCTTCCCGCAGTCGAACAGTTAGAAAATATTATTCAATACCTGGGTATAGATGGCGACAGCCATGTGGTGATCTATGACGATGAGGGTGGCGGCTGGGCTGGACGCTTTGCCTGGACCCTCGATCTACTCGGCTATCACAACTGGTCCTATCTAAATGGCGGCATTATTGCCTGGATAAAAGAAGGCTTTGTTACCGAGGCGCAGGCTAATCAGCGAGTGGCTTCTGAGACCAAAATCAGCATCGCCAACCCAGGGGTGTTGATCAGCGCAGACCAGATTATCGGCCAGCTGGACAACTCAGATTTTGTCGTTTGGGATGCACGCAGTCCCGGAGAATACAGCGGCGACATGGTTCGCTCAGCACGGGGCGGTCATATTCCAGGGGCGATTAATATTGAGTGGACCGAGTTGATGGATTCACAGCGCAACCTGCGAATTCGCGATGATGCCGAAGCTATACTCACAGCTGCTGGCCTAAGCAAAAACAAGACCATAACAACTCACTGTCAAAGCCACCATCGCTCGGGCTTCACTTATATGGTGGCGAGGATTTTAGGGCGGAATAATATCAGCGCTTACGATGGCTCATGGGCAGAATGGGGTAGTCTCGATTACACTCCAATAGAACGCGGATAGATTTTTAGTCAATAATATAAATTTAACAAACAATGAAGAGCCGGAAATTATGAATCACCAAGCAGAATTATTTGTTGCTCTGCAACGATTACTTCCCCAGCACGCCCTCTCAAGACTGATTGCTAGAGCCGCTGAATCAAAGACGCCCTGGCTAAAAAACCTGCTGATCAAGCGCGCTATTGCCGCCTTCGACATCAATATCAGCGAAGCCGCGAGCAGTGACACGAATGACTACAAAAACTTTAATGACTTTTTTACTCGCGCATTAAAAGATGGTGCACGACCAATGGATCAGGATTCAGACTCCCTGATCTCACCAGCCGATGGTGCAGTAAGTCAGGCTGGCCCTATTACCCAGCAGCGCATTATTCAAGCCAAGGGCAGTGACTACTCTGCCGCTCGCCTGCTCGGCAATTCCAAAGAGGCCAAGCTCTACGAAGACGGCGCCTTTACGACTATCTATCTGTCACCCAAAGATTATCACCGCGTGCATATGCCAATTGCCGGCAGCTTAATTAGCAGCCGTTATATTCCTGGGGACCTTTTTTCCGTCAATGACAAAACCGCTCAAGGCCTTCCCGGCCTATTTGCACGCAACGAAAGGCTTGTCTGTCAGTTTGATTCGGAACTGGGGCAATTTGCTCTGGTCTTTGTCGGGGCCATGTTGGTCGCCGGCATAGAAACAGTCTGGGGCGGATTTGAAACTCCTGGGCGCGGTGCTGTGCGCGACGCGGATTTTTCCGACCGTAATCTACACTTTGATAAAGGGGAAGAGATCGGACGCTTTAAGTTTGGCTCAACGGTTATTCTGTTATTTCAAAAGGATAAAATTGATTGGCAAGATTGGTTTATTCCTCAAGCCGCTGTGCGGATGGGTGAAAAAATCGCCAGTTTTAAATAACAAGTTAACCGAGCAGACGCTGTTTTAAGGCGGCGAAAAAACCATTATTCGGGCCTGACTGACGCTGGTTTTGTGCCAATAGTCCGCCATTTGCGGAGAATGAAAAGGGCTTGGTGATCAGCAAATTGAGCATCTTTTCATCGACACCCAGGCTCTCCGAGTCAATATCTTTAACTATCGCTAATTTGGCCACATCATAGGCTCGCCGTGTGCCAAATTGTTGTAGCTGAGTACGAGCCTTATCTTGATTTTTAAGATCGACAAAAATATAGTTCTCGGGATTAGCCTTGCCATCAACCGAGTCGAATACTGCGAGCCTCGGTGACAATCTCGACTTAGGGTTCTGTTCAATCACCATACCCTGATCACCAGTGGTTAATTCCACCACGGTTCCAGCGGGATAGAGCCCCACTGACTGAATAAATTCAACTACCAAATCCTCAGCAAAGGCATGGCCTCGCAGCTCATAGAGCCTACCGGTAGCTTTAGAAGGTGTTAGCACCGCCGATACTTCACGGGGATTACAGAGACGATCAAACTCAGAGGCTATGCCGACAATCGCGGCCAAGAACGGAATGCGCTGACCGCTGCATCCTTTGGGAAATCCACTGCCATCGAAACGCTCACAGTGGAACTTAATAATATTCATTACTCGCCGGTTATCAAAATCAGACTGCCTTAGCTTTTCTAAACTGGCACTGACAAAACCGCGGTATTCTGCCTCTTCTTTTTCGTTGCGATCTGACTTGCGCAATAGGCTTCGATCCATGCCAGACTTGCCAATGTCTTTTAACAATGCGGCGAGACAGAGGTCTTTTAGCTGATCTAACTCAAGACCAATATGGCGCGCAAACTGAGTCGCCCAAAGAGCGGAACGGATACTGTGGTCGTGGGTATGTCGATCCTTAGCGCGCAGTTGCAATAACCAGGTAAAGGCATCGGGACAGCGCACAACGCTATCCACCATATCATCCACTGACTGCTGTAATTGGTGGAGATTAAACTGTCCACCTTTGGTGATTTGACGAGTGGCAACACTGAGGCAACCGACCAAATTGTTCATCACTCTTCGGGCGGCGGGCATCTCTTTTGAGAGCTCGACAGTTTTTCGATAGATATCTGGTTTGATCACAAAGCTGCGCGGTGCGGCAAGCTGGCGATTGTCCATTAAACCGCGAACAATCGGATTGATATCTTGAGCTTTGTTGCGAAGGTCATTGTTGAACTGTCGGCTACCGGCAGCTGGACTTTTCAAATCCAGTGGTGAGATACCTTTGGAGATATCTATATAGATGTAGTCACAATAGGCTTTGACGCGGGACGCATCAGCGGCACTTTTAATCAAAAAACCCTGTATCGGGAATGGCGTCTCCGCCCATGGTTTGTCGAGTGCGGAAACAAACATTCCCACTTCAAGTTCATGAATAAAGACTTTAAGTTGCTGTAATGACATACAGTTTTTAGATCTCTCAGCGCTGTTAACACAAAACCGAACCGTCTCGAAATGTAACGCTTTTACCGGTGTAAAAGCGTGCGTCGGTGCGGTTTTAGTAAATATAGACTAAGAAAAGCTAGAGTAAATCAGTACTTTGCGGAAAACTTGTGAACGGCATCAATAAACACTTTCACATGGTCCGGATTAATATCCGGCGTAATACCATGGCCCAGATTAAAGATATGCCCGGGACCGGGGCCAAACCCTTTGAGGATAGCTTCAACCTGAGATTCGATCACTGCGGGATCGGCTCTTAAAACGGCCGGATCCATATTGCCCTGCAGGGCAACTCGATCGCCAACTCGGCCCTTGGCCGCGGCGATATCAGTGCTCCAGTCGAGACCCAGAGCGTGACAGCCTGTACCGGCCATCTTTTCAAGCCACAGACCACCGCCCTTGGTGAATAGAATCACCGGGACATCGCGACCATCGTGATGGCTGATTAATCCATCGACAATTTTTTGCATATAGGCGAGGGAAAATTCTGCGTAAGCAGCGTGGCTCAGTGCGCCACCCCAGGTGTCAAATATCTGCACTACCTGAGCGCCAGCTCGAATCTGAGCATTGAGATAATCAATCACCGACAGGGATAATTTTTCCAGTAGTTGGTGCATTAATTCAGGCTGGGTATAGAGCATGGTTTTGGCGCGAGCAAAGTCGCGACTGCTCTGACCTTCAATCATATAGGTAGCCAATGTCCAGGGACTGCCGGAAAAGCCGATTAGCGGCACACGACCATTGAGCTCACGGCGAATCATGGTCACTGCGTCGGTGACATAGGAGAGATCGCTGGCGGTGTCGATCACTTCAAGAGCTTCGATATCCGCCTCAGTTCTGACCGGCTTGCGAAACTTGGGGCCCTCTCCAGCTTCAAAATAGAGGCCCAATCCCATGGCATCGGGAATGGTTAAAATATCTGAAAATAGAATTGCCGCGTCCATTTCATAGCGCTCTAGAGGCTGCAGCGTCACTTCACAGGCAAGTTCAGTGTTCTTGCACAAGCTCATAAAGTCGCCGGCCTGAGCTCTCACTGCTCGGTACTCAGGCAGATAACGGCCTGCTTGTCGCATCATCCATACAGGAGTGCGGTCAACAGGCTGGCGCATCAGCGCCTTGAGAAAGCGATCATTCTTTAGTTCAGACATTCAAATTCCAGAGTAATAAATTTAAGCGTTCTTTTTAAGGGCCATTTAGCTACAAGCTAATGTAGTCCACGCCAGTGAATAGCGTCGATTAAACGTCGAGATAATCCAAAATACCTTTGGCGGCCTCGCGGCCTTCCCAGACGGCGGTAACCACCAGATCAGAACCTCGCACCATATCACCACCGGCAAATATTTTTGGGTTAGTGGTCTGGAAGGGGAAGGTCTGCTCTTCAGCTGCCATTACTGCACCCCAATCGGAGGTATTGACTTCGATACCAGTGAGCCAGGCCGGAGGACTTGGTTTAAAGCCAAAGGCCACCAAGACGGCATCTGCAGGTAAAATTTCTTCGCTGCCAGCAATCACTTCAGGTCGGCGACGACCATTTTGATCTGGAGCACCTAGGGATGTAGAGACTACCTTTACCCCTTCAACACGGCCCTCGGCATCAGCCATCAATTCCACTGGCTGCATATTAAATTTAAAGACCACGCCTTCTTCTCGAGCATTTTGCACTTCCTTGCGCGAACCGGGCATATTTTCTTCATCGCGACGGTAAGCACAGGTAACACTGGTCGCGCCCTGACGAATCGAGGTGCGGTTACAATCCATCGCCGTGTCACCACCACCGAGTACCACTACACGCTTACCCTTTAGGCCGATAAAGTCGTCCTTGGATTTCTCAAAGCCGAGATTACGGTTGACGTTGGAGACCAAAAACGACAGCGCTTCATGAACGTTCTCGAGGTCTTCACCGGGGAACCCGCCCTTCATAGTGGTGTAGGTGCCCATGCCCATAAACACGGCATCGTATTCACTGAGCAGTTCTTCGACCATGATGTCTTTGCCGATTTCGATATTTAAGCGGAACTCAACACCCATGCCTTCGAGAATCTCCCGGCGAGTGCGGATAACTGACTTCTCCAGTTTAAATTCAGGGATGCCAAAGGTTAGCAGACCGCCAATTTCTGGGTAACGGTCAAAGACCACTGGCTTAACGCCATTGCGGATCAGAATATCGGCGCAGCCAATACCTGCAGGTCCAGCACCAATCACGGCGACTTTTTTATCGGTCCAAACCACGTTCGACATATCCGGACGCCAGCCCATGGCAAAAGCGGTATCGGTAATATACTTTTCTACTGAGCCGATAGTCACGGCACCAAAACCGTCATTTAATGTACAGGCACCTTCACAGAGACGGTCCTGTGGACATACGCGACCACAGACTTCCGGCAGTGAGTTAGTCTGATGACTGAGCTCTGCAGCTTCGATCAGATTGCCCTCTGCAACCAACTGTAACCAGTTGGGAATATAGTTGTGAACCGGGCACTTCCACTCGCAATAAGGGTTGCCACAGGACAGGCAGCGGTGGGACTGATCGGCAGCACCCTCGGCATTGAAAGGGTCATAAATTTCAACAAACTCACCGACACGACGCTTCATATCACGCTTTGGCGGATCGACACGTTTAAGGTCAAGAAACTGAAATTGGTTATCTAGTCTTTGGGTCATAAGTTTTATCTCTGTTCTCTAATCAACGCTATTGCGGGTTGTCATGGGCCTGAGCTAGAAGGCTATTCAGGGTGGCCGCTTTTGGCTTAACTAACCAAAACTTCGATGCGTAATCAGAAAAATTACTAATAAGCTCTTGTCCCCAGGCACTGCCAGTCTCTCTGACATGCTCGCGGATCATGTTTTTGAGGAACACTCGATGAGATTCCGTGGCCTCAGCCGTAATACGCTGAATATCCACCAGCTCCATATTGTAGCGATCGACAAATTCACGCTCCATATCGAGGACGTAGGCAAAGCCACCGGTCATACCAGCGCCGAAGTTGTATCCAGCGGCTCCGAGTACGGCGACTATGCCACCAGTCATATATTCACAACAGTGATCACCAGCACCCTCGATTACGGCTGTGGCGCCTGAGTTGCGCACGGCAAAGCGCTCGCCGACTGTACCTGCTGCATGCAGACGACCACCAGTGGCGCCATAGAGGCAGGTGTTGCCCATAATGGGTGTTTCATTGGAGGCAAAACTACTGTCACTGGGTGGACGCAAAATAATTTTGCCGCCAGCCATGCCCTTGCCAACATAGTCATTGGCATCGCCTTCAAGATAGAGTTCTAGGCCGCCAGCGTTCCAAACGCCGAGGGACTGCCCAGCAACACCTTTCAGGTTCAATCGAATCGGCGCAGCTGACATGCCAGTGTTGCCATAGCGCTTGGCTATTTCACCGGACAGTCGAGCACCGATGGAACGGTCACAGTTATTGACTGTAAAATCGAATGTGCCACCACTCTGAGACTCAATAAATGGCAGTGTCTGCTCAACCATTTTTTCTGCCAGTAACCCCTTATCTAGAGGATTGTTTTTCGGCTCTGAACAGGTCTGAGGCTTGCCGTCTAGTTCTGGGCGCACTTCAAGCAGCGGTGAAAGTTCTAAATGCTGCTGCTTGCTGGTTTCACCAGGCAAGGCCTCTAATAGGTCAACGCGACCAATCAACTGTTCCAGTGAGCTAATACCCAACACGGCGAGCCACTCGCGAGTTTCCATGGCAATAAACTTGAAGAAGTTAGTCGCCATAGCTACGGTGCCGCGATAGTGATCATTGCGCAGACGCTCATCCTGAGTGGCTACGCCAGTGGCGCAGTTATTCAGGTGACAGATACGCAGATACTTGCAACCCAGGGCAACCATGGGTCCGGTGCCAAAGCCAAAGCTCTCAGCACCTAAAATAGCGGCTTTAATCACATCCAAACCAGTTTTTAGACCACCATCGGTCTGCACCCGAACCTTGCTGCGCAAATCATTGGCGCGAAGAGTCTGATGGGTCTCGGTGAGACCTAACTCCCAGGGCGATCCAGCATAGCGAATCGAACTCAGTGGACTCGCGGCAGTACCGCCATCGTAGCCAGAGATGGTAATCAGATCAGCGTAGGCCTTAGCCACACCAGCTGCAATAGTACCTACACCTGGGCGCGACACGAGCTTCACAGAGACCAGAGCACTGGGATTGACCTGTTTTAAGTCAAAAATTAGCTGGGCCAGATCTTCAATGGAATAAATATCGTGATGTGGTGGTGGTGATATCAATGTCACACCGGGTACAGAGAAGCGTAGTCGCGCAATTAGCTCATTGACCTTGCCGCCAGGTAGCTGTCCACCTTCGCCGGGCTTAGCGCCCTGAGCAACTTTAATCTGCAGTACTTCGGCACTGGATAGATAGGCTGGCGTGACACCGAAGCGTCCGGAAGCGATCTGCTTAATTTTCGATGATTTGATCGTGCCATAACGCGCAGGATCTTCGCCGCCCTCACCAGAGTTAGAGCGCCCACCCAAAGTATTCATGGCCTCTGCCAGTGACTCGTGAGCCTCAGGAGAGAGTGCACCCAGGGACATACCTGCAGAGTCAAAGCGCTTGACGATATCTGCCATAGGCTCAACTGATTCAATATCTATGGGTGTGCAGGTGTCGCTCAATTTGAGCAAGTCACGGAGCGAAGAAACAGGCCGAGTATTCACCAGCCGCGCATATTCGGTATACGCTTTGTAATCACCGTTCTGAACTGCACTGTGCAGGGTCTGCACTACATCTGGGTTATAGGCGTGATACTCCTGACCATGCACATATTTCAGCAGGCCGCCGGGCTCGATAGGCTTGCGCAGCTTCCAAGCAAGCTTTTTAAGGGCAGACTGATCAACCTCGATATCGTCAAAAGTGGCGCCTTCAAGACGACTTACAAGACCGGGGAAACAGAGATCGATTACTTCAGTGCTGAGACCAATAGCTTCAAATAACAGAGCCCCGCGATAGGAGGCGATGGTTGAAATGCCCATCTTCGACAGTATTTTTAACAGGCCTTTATTGATGCCTTTGCGGTACTGTTTAAATGCGGTATCCACGTCCACCAGCAACTCGCCGCTGGCGATCAAGTCACAGAGCACATGATAGCTGAGATAGGGATAAACCAAGGACGCACCGCAGCCAATTAGGGCGGCAATTTGGTGAGAGTCGCGAGCATAACCAGTACTGGCAATGATATTCGCATCAGTGCGCAGACCCTGATCGATCAGATAGTTGTGCACAGCACCCACAGCCAGCAGGATATGGATCGGCTGTTTTTCAGGGCTGATGTTGTGATCTGAGAGGATACAGATAACCGCACCGCCGCGAACCGCGTCTGCTACTTCAACACAGACGCGTTGAATCGCTTGTTGCAAATTCTCTTCCGTCGCATCGTAGTTCAGGGCAAATTTAGAGACCGGAAACTGCTCAAATTCATTGCGCTTAAGAGCATAGTATTTGCGCGGTGAAAGCACCGGGCTAGATAGGCCAATTCGCGCACCCAAATAGGGATTCTCAGCGAAGACACTCTCTTCCTGTCCGAGCTCCACACCCAGTGACATAACTATGGCTTCGCGCAGTGGATCAATCGGCGGATTAGTCACCTGAGCAAACTGCTGACGGAAATAATCAAACAAATTGCGCTGCTTCTTGGACAACACTGCCATGGGAATATCGTCACCCATAGAGCCGGTCGCCTCTTGACCGCCTTCGGCCAACGGACGCAACACCTGATCTCGCTCTTCAAAGGAGACCTGGAACATTTTCATATAGCATTTGATTTGATCGCGGCTGAGAGAACCTTCAATCTCGATACTGTCCCGATCAAAACTCGACTGGATAGCGTAGCGACCCTCTTTAAGCCACTTTTTATAAGGATGACGAGCAGCCAGCTGATCTTCAATTTCATCGCGGAAGAAGATTTTTCCTTCCTGAGTATCAATCGAGAGAATATCTCCGGGCCCAAGACGCCCCTTGGCCACCACATCTTCGCTGCGGTAGTCGTAAACGCCGATCTCTGATGCCACTGTAATTACATCATCATTGGTGATCACGTAGCGCGAGGGGCGCAGACCATTGCGATCAAGGGTACAAACGGCAAAGCGGCCATCGGTAATAACCAGACCGGCCGGACCATCCCAGGGTTCTTGATGCATGGAAAGATAGTCGTAGAGTGCGCGATGATCTGGATTGCGATCTTCAACATTCTGCCAGGCTGGCGGAACCAGAGTTCGCACAGCAAGGTGTAGATCCATTCCTCCGGTAACTAGCATTTCAAGCATGTTGTCGAGGCTGGATGAGTCTGAACCAGTGCGATTAACCAACGGCGCAGCTTCAGCCAGATCGGGTAATAAATCAGTTTGATACTTTGGTGTCCGTGCAACAGACCAGTTGCGATTACCCATAATGGTGTTGATCTCACCATTGTGCGCCAACATTCTAAATGGTTGCGCCAGTGGCCACCGAGGCATGGTGTTAGTGGAAAAGCGCTGGTGAAATACACAGATCGCAGTTTCCAGACGTTCATCCGCCAAATCCAAATAGAATCCCGGCAGATCCACAGGCATCATCAGCCCTTTATAGCTGAGTACATTGGTGCCAAGGCTGGCAATATGGAAGCTGTCATCTTCAGTCAGCTGCTTCTCAGCCTTGCGACGGCCCATAAATAGACGCGCACTAAAGCGCTTCTCATCAGTGATATCACCTGGACCGACAAAAACCTGCTCAAAAGCTGGAAGCGACTCAATCGCAATCGGGCCCAAGCAGTTATTATCAGTGGGGACTTCGCGCCATGCGAGAATTTGCAGGCCCTGGGCGCTAAGTTCTTGTTCGAGAATATTTTTCGCTGCACTGCGCTGCTGCTCGTCAGTGTTAAGCATAACGGCACCGACCGCATAGAGCTCAGGCAGCTCTATTTGTTGACTATCTCGCAACACGGTGCGCAGAAAGCTATCGGGCTTTTGCATCAACAGACCGCAGCCATCGCCGGTTTTACCGTCGGCAGCAACACCGCCGCGGTGAGTCATACAGGTGAGTGCCTGAATCGCGTTCAGCAGCAACTTATGGCTTGTCTTACCCTTAATATGAGCAATTAAACCAAAACCGCAGTTATCTTTAAAATCGTCAAGCCGACATAAGCTCTGAGCCATAAATAAACTCTAAGTAAAATTCCAAGTTAAACCCTTCACGCAGCGCGGTTCCAGCGCCGAGATGCGCTAATAAAACAGCACTGAAGAGCGAAGTGATAATAGCCTTGAGAAACGCAGATAGGCTAAACAGACAAAGTGAGACGCATTCTACACATTGCCAAACTATACGACAATTGTCTCTACGCACTAAACGGCGGGATGGAGCCTAATTGAGACGAAAAAGTCGCACAATATACGACCCTAGGCTTTCAACTAGCAGTGCAGGCTTTGATCAATACCTGATTGAGGTGATCAATTGAAAACTGATCGGTAACACAGGCTTCGCCGAGATGCTTTAGCAGAACTAGGCGCAATTGCCCGTCGAGGACTTTCTTATCCCTAAGCATTAACCGGATAAAATCTTCCGCTGCCATATCAGCAGGCGGCGTCACAGGCAGTGAGCAGCGCTTTAACAGCGCTTTAGTTCTGCTTAAATCCGCTTCCGGCAGATCTCCACTAATCACCGATAACTCTGCAGCCATAACCATTCCCGCAGCTACGGCTTCGCCGTGAATCCACTGCTTGTAGTTCTGGAAGGTTTCAATGGCGTGACCAAAGGTGTGGCCTAAATTTAAAATAGCCCGGATGCCCTGCTCGGTTTCATCTTCGGCAACAATCCGCGCCTTGCTCACACATGATAGCTCTACGGCGTAAGCCAGTGCCTGTTTGTCACGCTGCAATAATAGGTCGACATTGTTTTCCAACCACTGGAAAAACACAGCATCGACAATCAGGCCGTACTTTATAACTTCGGCGAGACCAGCATGAAATTCTCGATCAGGCAGCGTAGACAACGTATCTGTATCAATAATCACCGCCTGAGGCTGATAGAAAGCGCCGATCATGTTTTTGCCCATGGCATGATTGACCGCGGTCTTGCCACCCACAGACGAATCAACCTGTGCCAGCAATGTGGTTGGAATCTGAATAAAGGGCACACCGCGCTGATAACAGGCGGCGGCGAAGCCGGTCATATCACCCACCACACCGCCACCTAGAGCAATCAGCGTGGTCTTGCGATCATGATGGCCGCCAATTAGCTGATCAAAGATAAGGTTGAGGGTGTCGAGATTTTTGTGTTGTTCACCGTCGGCGAGAATAACGCTATCGACCTGTTTGTCCATCAACTGGCCCTTGAGTAACTCAAGATAGAGGGGAGCAATCGTCTCATTGGTAACAATCAGGACTTTTTTACCGCCAATGTAGCTGGCTATATCGGTATTGCGAATTTCATCGGAACCAATAAAAATAGGGTAGGAACGATCACCCAATGAAACCTGAACTTGTGTTGATTTTGAGGCCATGAATCACTCTGAATGAGGCTAGTAAAGGGCGCGGCCACGGAGTGACGACGAAAAATAGACTCAGAAGTTTATCATAGGGAAGAAACAGCTTCAGCCAGTTTCTTTGCCAACTTGAGGGGCTGTGTCGACCCTGAGGGGAAGACTAGGTCAGCGACTTGATTGTAAAGCGGGCTGCGGGTTTCTATAAGTTGCTTGATCACCGCTTCACGATCATCAACCTGGAGTAATGGCCGGGTTTTGTCACGCTTGGTGCGTTCAACTAACTGTTCGAATGTGGCAGATAGGTAGACTACCAGACCACTGGCCTGAAGGATTCCACGATTGTCGCCGCTAAGGACTATTCCACCCCCGGTGGCTATAACTTTTGGCTGCTTATCGGCCACCAGATCAACCAACACCTTGCTCTCGCGCTCACGAAAACCGGCCTCACCTTCCATATCAAAGATCCATTGAATATCGGCGCCAGCGCGGGCCTCAATTTCTGAATCCACATCGATAAAGGACAGCCCCAGCAATCCTGCCAGGTGCTTGCCTATAGTGGTTTTGCCAGCACCCATGGGGCCAACGAGAAAAATATGTTGTGATTTCATCGATCCAGCAAATTATCGTCAATTATTTTAGGTGTTATGAAAATAAGTATTTCACGTTTTTCAATATTGCGCAGGTCATTTCGAAACAACTTACCCAACAAGGGTAAATCGCCCAGCAATGGTACCTTCTCTGTGCCATTAACTTCTTCTGTTTGAAAAATACCCCCTAATACCAGTGTTTGCCCGTTGCCGACCAATGCCTGAGTTTCGATCTGAGTAATATCGATCGACGGCTCTCCTGTGGGAGTAAACGCACCTACTGAATCCTGTGAAACCAGCAAATCCATGATAATTCTATTGTCCGGTGTGATCTGAGGGGTAACCTCTAACTGTAACACCGCTTCCTTGAATTCTATGCTAGTTGCGCCGCTCGAGGTAGCCTTTTGGTAGGCTATTTCAGTTCCCGATTTAATCACCGCTTGCTGCTTGTCGCCGGTAAGTACTTTTGGCTGGGAGACAATTTCGCCAAAGCCATCGGACTCTAAGGCGCTCAGCTCTAGATCAATGAGGAAATTATCGGTTAGGTAACCAAGACTGAAAGAACCGGTGGGATTGGCGACACCGAGATCTACCGCCAAGCTGTCACCCAAGCCAAAGTCAAAAGCTCTGGTATAGGTCGTTGGGCCATCATCACCACCCCCCGGCACCCCATCAGCACCGTTATCCGTTTCTATCTCATCAGCAGAATAAGTGAAACTTTCCTTTACACCAGCACCAGGTGCAAGCCCAGATCTACGCCCGGAAAAACCCAGAGTTCGATCACCAAATGCACTGCTAGTGGTACTACCAGCAAGCTTATCAATACCTGCCAAGCCCCAGGTTACGCCGAGCTCTTTTTTGAAGTCGGTATTGGCAATGACAATACGCGCTTCAATTAATACCTGCTTAATCGGTACATCAATTTCATCGATCAGACGTTTAAAAGCATTAATCTTATCTTCTGTATCGGTGAGAATGATTGTGTTAGTGCGCTCGTCGACTATGGCACTGCCGCGCTCTGACAAGATAGTGGTAGTGGCGTTGCCTTCACGACCGCCACCACTGGACTGACCCTCATCGCTGCGGCTGGCGGTAAACAATTCAAAAATTTCTGCGGCGTCAGCATATTTAATCCGCACAAAAGTCGTTTCCAGTGGGGCTAATTCCTGAAGCTGTTTGTTGGCCTCAACCTGCAGGCGCTCCTGCTCGGCAATTTCAGCTGCTGGCGCGACCATCAGAACATTGCCTTCCTGACGCTTATCTAGGCCCTTGGCTTTAAGAATAATTTCCAGAGCCTGATCCCAGGGCACATCATCCAACCACAGCGTAATATTACCCGTGACCGTGTCACTGGCCACCAGGTTCAGTGAGGTGAATTCAGCGATAATTTGCAGTACTGAGCGCACCTCAATATCTTGAAAATCCAGAGTTAAACGCTCGCCACTAAAGGCAAACTTTTTCGATTGCTCCTCAACTTCAGCATCGGTGAGCGGCTTGATATTAACCACATATTGACCATCGGCTTGATAGGCGAGATAGTCATATTGCCCAGAGGCGTCGATAGTCACAGTGGTAGTGGTGCCCTCTTGCTTGCTATCGATGGTCTTAACTGGCGTGGCGAAATCCACAACATCGAGACGCCTATCGAATTGATCGGGCAACTCAGTCTGATAAAAAGACAGTTGAATCTGGTGATTGCTGCGATCAATATCCACATTAACCGAGGGCTGGCTAAGACTAATATGTATGCTACCTGAACCATCTTCGCCGCGACGGAAATCCACATCGGTGACAGCTAAAGCATTGTGCTTAAGCGCTGTAGTAACAGCTGTATTAGCAGTGCTAGATTCCTGTGAAAGAGCTACTTGAGAAGCAACTGCCGCCAGTGAATCAGACCGGCTTGATAAGTTGGTTTCAATACCAGTTCCAGCACCTGCGCGCACAGTAACGCTGTTATTGTCGCTGTCTATTTCAAAAGGTATGGATTGATTAAGATTAACTATAAGTCGCGTCCGGCTACCATCTGAAATAATCACAGCCTCATTGGCATTTTCAAAACCCAAGGCATATTTTTTTTGCGACAGACTGCTTTCGACTCCAGGAAAATCTACAACCAAACGTGCGGGGTTGCCAATCTCATAGGCGTTGGTCTCGGGTGGCTGCTCGGAAAACTGCAATCTGATCTCAAACTGATCTCCTTGAAGAGAAGCAAATTCAATATCTGTTACCTGAGTTGCTGCACCAGCAAGTCCCGGCAAAAGCGCCAATAAAAAATAGATGTTGCGTTTGATTCGACTGATCATTTTTTGTTTCCCTAGCGAGTTGCTCATTCTTCCATGGCCATTGTGCGCGGTCGGTTAATCCATCCGCCTTTACCGTCCGGAACGGTTTCGATAAGCTCGATCTCACGGCGATTTATATGCGTGATTAAGCCAAAATTTCTACCTAAATAATTGCCATCTGTTACGCGATGAACCTTGCCTCCACCATCGTCCACAAGCGCCCACATCGTATTACCTTTGGCCAGTATTCCGACCATGGAGAGAGATGTATAATTAATTAGTTCGAGGGGTTCTTTGGCTCTCGATTGATCGGGGGCCGACACCGCTTTACCCGAAATTTTTTCATCTCCAGTGATAATGGCTGGTGCCTCAAAAGGACTGCGCAATGCCAGGACAGAATAATTAAAGCGCTCCGCCGCTGGATATTCAGGAAGTGGCTCTATAACGCCCTGAGGTCTAGTGCGCGCATCGCTCATTTTCTTATCCAGATCACTGTGCTGGCGGTCACTTGAACATCCCGCAAGACTGACCAAAGAGACTAAAGCTATTACTACAAAATGATTGCTCACTGTTCTGCCTCCGCTTTATATCTGTAGGTCCGAGCATCGATCTGCATATTCAGGCGAGAGCCATCAGATTGCTTGATTACGTAATCATGGAGAGTAACTATGCGCGGCAGTGAAGCGACACCACTGACAAAGGAGCCAAAGTCATGATAGTCGCCTGTGACATCTATTTTGATTGGCAACTCCACATAGAATTCTGAAATCCTTTCCGGCTGTAAATTGATTGACTTCATCACTAGACCGCTGCCATAGGCAACCTCAGTAATATCTTCTAAGAGGCCGGGTACCTCTGTATCCTTGGGCAGTTGCTTGAGCAGTGCGCCAAAAGTTTCATCCAGCTCAATCATCTGCTGACGGTAAGCATCCAGATTAGCTGCGAGAAAGGCTTTACTCTGGTACTGCTGCAGTAACTCGCGCTCTTGGGCAACAGCTCGCTCAGTTAAAAGACTAATATCCTTGATCTTTAAAAAATAACCCGAGCCAATGATCAGCAACAGGATTGATGCGACTAAAACGGTTTTTAATGCCGCAGGCCAAACGCCAATCTGCTGAATATCCAGATCGGCGAAGTCGATATCCTTAAGCTCATTTAGACTCTCTTTAAATGACATAACATCCCTGCTAATAATTTTGTTCTGTTGTCGTAATTTAAGTGCTAGCAATCCTATTTAAGAGCCCTATTTAAGAGCTCTATTGAAGCGATCTTTCTGGTCCTGCTGGCGCAGGTCTCTCTATCTCCACCTGCAAATCAAAAACGCTACCCTGCTCACCCATTCTTGCATCATGCTGTACTCTGGTGAGATTTGAATTAGCGTATTTATGAGACATATCCAGATTTCTCATAAGGGTAGAAATGCGACTATTGGACTCGGAGTAACCAGATACTTTAAAGGTCGCTTCGCTGAGTTCCAGTGAGTCCAAATAGGTGCCGTCGGGCACTGCGCGAACCAGTTCGTCAAATATTTTTACAATCTCAGAACGGTTACCCTGTAGATCCTGAATAACTTTCATTCTCGACAGCATTTCCTGCTTCTTGTTTTTTAACTGGCTGATTTCGGCAACCTTTTTATCCATCTCAGCAATATTTGACTGCAGATAGCTGTTCCTTGAGTTCTGATTATCCAATTGGTTCTGAGCCAAAAAGACCCATAAAAGAACCAGCGCAAAACCGCTAAGGGCAGAGGCAATCAGCTTGCCAAGAAACGCTTTGCGCTGTAATTCACGTGCTTCTTCCCGCCAGGGGAGTAGATTAATTGTCGTCATTTAATCAAAACTCCTCATGGCTAAGCCCACGGCAAGCAGCATAGCTGGTGCATCATTAGCCAGGGCAGTTGGGTTGATTGACTTGTGCAATTGCATATTGGCAAAGGGATTGGCCACCGCCGTCGGTAGACCTATAACCTGCTCAACTTCATCTACCAACCCCTCCAGTGCCGAAACACCCCCGGCCAAGAAAAGCTGATCGACATAATTAAAGTGACTGGAGCTATAAAAAAATTGCAGTGAGCGAGTTATGTGTTGCACTAGAGACTCTTTGAACGGTGCCAAGACTTCCGTGGCATAGTCTTCCGGCAGCCCCCCTTTGCGTTTTGCCTCTCCGGCTTCCTCCCAGGAGAGTCCGTAGCGCCGCTGAATTTCTTCGGTGAGCTCCTTGCCGCCAAACTGCTGCTCTCTACTGTAGATGATTTTTCCGTCCACCAGTACGGTAAAGCTAAAGACGCTGGCCCCTATATCGGCAATGGCAACCACCTGATCACTGACCTCGTCCAGCTGCCCCTCAATAAGCTTGTAGGCGCGCTCCACCGCAAAGCTCTCGACATCGATGACTTTCGGATTGAAACCTGCCATCTCTATAGCCTGACGGCGATGTTCAACATTTTCTTGGCGACAGGCGGCTAACAGCACTCGGACTAAATCGGGATTGTTTTCGGCTTCGCCCAAGACATCGAAGTCGAAGGCCACTTCTTCCATTGGGTAGGGGATATATTGATCGGCTTCCACTTCGATTTGCATTTCCATCTGCAACTCAGTGAGACCCGCGGGTAATTCAATCTCTTTGGTAATCACCGAAGAGGAGGACACTGCCGCCACTATATCGGTGAGCTTGCTACCGGAGCGCTTTACCACTGCGGCGATAGTCTCTGACAGGGCGTCGAGATCAGCTATATTTTTATCAACTATGGTATTTGGCGGCAGGGGAAGAACGCGGTAGGCCTCGACTTTAAAGCTGTCTCCGGCCTTGCTCAGCTCAATCAGCTTGACCGCTGACGAGGAAATATCCATTCCCAGTATGGGCTTCGAGGGCTTGGCGAAAAAATCGAAAAAATCCATTTTCTTATATAAGTCCTTTATTTAGGCTACTCTTGTCCACAATTCTAAGTGGCGGCTCACGGTAACAACCGATGGTATCCTTGCAAATGATGCACTTCACATTCCCTACACTCTATAATAGACACTGATTTTGCCGGTGCCGGAAATTGGTGCACCCAATTTAATAAGAGTTAGAACGCTATTGAAGTAACTCTTTGGTAATTTTTAACTAAAAACGACCCCACGGCTAAGCGATAGTTATGCGAAGACTGATTAAACCCCTAGCGCTGCTAGCCCTCCTTGGAATAGGCGGCTTCCTTGTCGTCGCCTCTTGTTTGTACCTCTACCTTAGCCCAAAACTCCCATCAGTCGAGGAACTAAAGGAGATCGAGTTACAAATTCCACTGCGAATCTATTCACAAGATTTGAAAGTTATTGCGGAGTTCGGCGAAAAGAAGCGTTCGCCAGTATCATTCGACGAAATACCTCAACCAATGATCGATGCGTTTCTTGCCGCCGAGGATGACGGATTCTTTGAACACAGCGGAATCGCTGTAACTGGCCTACTTCGCGCCGCAGGTGAATTGATTACTACGGGCCGAATACGAAGCGGTGGCAGCACTATCACCATGCAGGTGGCGCGCAACTTCTTTCTCAGCAATCGCCAGGAATTTACCCGCAAATTCAACGAAATACTGCTCGCTTTTAAAATTGAGGAGGGCCTCACCAAGCAGGAGATACTCTCTCTTTATACCAATAAGATTTATTTCGGTAACAGAGCCTATGGCATTGGGGCTGCAGCCAACGTGTATTATGGTAAAAAACTCAATCAGCTGACCCTGGCAGAAAGCGCGATGATTGCAGGTCTGCCAAAAGCGCCTTCATCCTATAACCCCATAGCCAACCCCGAGCGCGCACTGATTCGTCGTAATTGGATACTCAAGCGCATGCTGTCACTCGACAATATCACCGAGGAACAGTATCAAGTCGCCTTGCAAGAGCCTGATCGGGCTTCTTACCACGGCTCTATATCGGAACTCAGTGCCGCTTATGTTGCCGAAATGGTACGCCAGCAGGTAGTGGATAAATTTGGCCTTAAGGCCTATACCGAAGGCTACTCTGCAATCACCACCATAGATTCAACCATGCAAAAACAGGGGGTCAGTGCTGTGCAAATAGGCATTCTCGCCTATGACCAACGGCACGGTTACCGCGGCCCAGAAGAGACCGCAGTGGCGGAGGAGGAGTGGTCTGAATTACTGAGCAAGACATCAACGTTTGGCACACTCGAGCCGGTTATTGTCAGCGATGTGGCCGACGACCGCCTCTGGGTACTCAATCGCGGCGGCGATATTGAGGAGTTAAATTGGCTCGATGGGCTTAAAGATCTGCGACTCTACAAAACCGTCAATACCCGTAGTGCGCCCATTACCAGCGCCGTGGATCTATTTAGCCGCGGCGACTTGATTCGTATAATTCGTCGAGACGACGGCTCTCCCACTTTGGCTCAGATGCCTGAAGTACAGGCTGCACTGGTGGCGCTCAATCCTCAGGACGGCGCCATCCGCACATTGGTCGGTGGCTTTGATTTCCGCCACAGCCGCTTTAACCGAGTCACTCAGGCTCTGCGTCAGCCAGGGTCGAACTTCAAGCCCTTTATCTATGCCGCTGCACTCAACAGTGGTTTTACACCGGCTTCGATCATCAATGATGCGCCAGTAGTGTTTAACGATAAAAACTTAGAGGACATGTGGCGGCCGGAAAATGACGGCGGCAAGTTCTACGGCCCGACCCGTCTCCGCGAGGCGCTCTACCGCTCACGCAATATGGTGTCGATCAGACTGCTGCGCCGCATGGGTATTGATCGCACTCTGGAGGGTCTGCAGGCGTTTGGTTTTGATACGGGTGATATGCCTATAGATCTGTCTCTGGCTCTCGGAAGCCACGCCTTAACACCACTCAAAGTAGCCAGTGCCTATAATATTATTGCCAATGGCGGTTACAGTGTTTCTCCCTATGTGCTGGACACCGTGATCGACCGCGACGGCAATATTATCTATCAAGCGACACCAAAAACACTGTGCAATAGCTGTGAAACCGGCACAGTTGATAGTGAGACCAATCCTGTAGCCTTAGCCGCAGATCCATCTAACACTGATGCGAAAGCTTACTCCGCTGCAGTGAACCAAGTGGATATGCAACTGGAAGAATTGCTCAATAGCCTCGCCGATGAATCAATTGCCGAGGAAGAGCGCAAAAGCTTAGAAGTTATTAAGCGCGCACTGCAGCAGCGGCCAACCGACAAGGCGGCCAAGCCCAGGGCCGATAGAGTGGTCAATAAACAAACCGCTTTTCTGATCGACTCAATGTTAAAAGATGTCATTTCACGAGGCACGGGGGTCAAAGCAAAGGTGCTCAAGCGCACCGATCTTGCGGGTAAAACAGGTACTACCAACGGACCCAGAGATGCCTGGTTTTCTGGCTACTCGCCGCATCTGACCGTGACCACCTGGGTCGGGTTCGACAACAATGCAAAGATCGGTCGCAATGAATACGGTGGATCAGCTGCACTACCGATTTGGATCGACTTTGCCCGTCAGGCTCTTGAGGGCAAGCCTGATATAGAGAGGCCGCAGCCGGACGGAATCGTTATGGTGAAAATAGACGCCAAAACCGGCAAGCGTGTGGCGCCAAATAAAAGCGGTATTTTTGAGTTTTTCAGAACAGAAAATGTGCCTGAATTGATCGGCGGAGAAACACTGCCAGGCGGCGCTGTTAATAGCCTGCCAGATGATCTGTTCTAGCACTAACAACCCCATGTAATCGCTGGATTAAAAATAATGACGCTAAATTGGCGCGACATCGACACCGTACTATTGGATATGGATGGCACACTGCTAGACCTGCACTTCGATACCTTTTTCTGGCTGCAACATCTGCCCAAACGCTATGCCGAGCAGAACAATATGTCAGTGGAGCAGGTCGCCAAGCAACTCGCCAGACGCATGGATGATTTTCAGGGAACCCTAAACTGGTATTGCACTGATTTTTGGTCTGAGGAATTCGACTTGGATATTCTCGCCCTGAAACAGGAAATTGATCATCTTATCGGCTATCGTCCCCATGCTCTCTCGTTTCTTGAAGTCCTGGGAACCCATAACAAGCAACGTGTTCTGGTAACCAATGCTCATCGCGACAGCGTTGATCTAAAGTTCGCCCTAACCGGTATTGACGCGCATCTTGACTCGGTTATCTCCTCTCATGACTACGGCCAGCCAAAAGAAGACCAGCGCTTCTGGCGGCAACTACAGGAGAATATTAATTTCGACCCAAAACGCACTCTGTTTATCGATGACTCGGAACCGGTACTGCGCTCTGCCGAGAAATTTGGTATTGCCCATTTGCTCTCCATAGAACAACCGGACAGTCAGACTGCTCGACGCCAGCCGTCCAACTTCCCAATGCTCGATTCATTTGCTCATCTTATGACCAGCGACGGGTTGGCTTAAGCTGTGGATAAAGTGCGCATTGATAAATGGCTATGGGCCGCGCGGTTTTTTAAAACGCGCTCTCTGGCTAAGTCCGCCATCGAAAGCGGCAAGGTTCACATAGATGGCAACAAATCCAAAGCCAGCCGACAGTTAGAAATGGGCACCATTTTGACCATTCGCCAGGGCTTTGACAGTAAAACCGTCAAGGTTATAGGTCTATCAGAACAGCGCCGTGGCGCACCAGAGGCACTCTTGCTCTACGCTGAAACTGCTGAGAGCATCGCCCTGAGAGAGAAAGACAGCGCCCTGCGCAAAGCAGCCAATGGCTCATTGATCAGCGACGGTAAACCGAACAAAAAACAGCGTCGCCAGATTCACCGTTTTTTAAGTAATTAAGCCGTGAAGCTTCACTCAACAGGCCCAAGCCTGCATAAAATAAGCCCGGGATTTTGATTAAATAAAGTAGGCCCGCAGAAAAATATCAGTACAATGCGGCCCATGAATAATAAAGACAACGACACACTTCAGCGCTTCATCTTCGAAAGCACGGATATCCGTGGTGAAATCACTACTCTATCCGCAAGCTATCTGGACCTTTTAGCGCTACAAAAATACCCTCCTCAGGTAGCACTGCTGTTTGGCGAATTTCTTGCCGCAGCAAGCCTTCTGAGCTCGAGCCTAAAGCACAGCGGTATGATCACCGTGCAAGCCAACGGCAATGGCCCGATAAAAGCCATCATGGCCGAATGCTCCCAGGACAATAAGCTGCGCGGCATAGTGCGCGGCGACTTTGAGAATCTTGCAAGTTTGAGCACATTGCAAGAGCTGCTCGGCAAGGCGACACTGGCCATCACCCTCGAACCCGAGGGCCGAGAGCGCTATCAGGGCGTGGTGCCTCTGGATGATGATAATCTCAGCAAGTGTCTCGAATTCTATTTTTACCAATCGGAACAGCTGCCGACCAAGATCAAGCTAGCCTCGAACTCAGAAATTGCCACCGGATTATTTATCCAACAGCTGCCCTCCTCCGGTGATCCCGAAGAAAGCTTAGAAGACTGGCAGCGCGTCGCGACCCTATTTGAAACTCTCTCTAGCAACGAACAACTGCAACTCTCTCATAATGACCAGTTATATCGATTATTCCATGAGCAGAAACTGCGCCTGTTTGATGCCAAACCCATGCAGTTTTCCTGCAGCTGTTCAAGGCAGAGAACCGAGAACGCACTGCTCTCTCTGGGACGCAAAGAAGTCCTTGAACTGTCCGAAGAGCAGGGCTTGATCATGATTCACTGCCAGTTTTGCTCACAGGAATACCGCTTTACCGCGGCTGACGTCACTCAGTTATTTGATCCTCCACAGCCTCTGCTACACTAACTTTTATTGGCCACAGCTATTCGTTAATCACACTTAGATTCACTGTGGATTTCTGGCATAATTGGCGCCCAAATTTAGATAGCACTTTAGACCGTAAGAATACCTTAAAATCGTTCACCCTTTGGAAGAGAGGAAGAGAATGACCGACGCTGCTGTATACAGAGACCCCAGCTCCCCTGAGCTTGTTGAAATGGCCATTAAACGCGGGGAGGGACGCCTTGCCGATACTGGCGCATTTGTTGTCACCACCGGCCACCGCAGCGGGAGATCTCCCGCAGATAGATTTATCGTCGACGAGCCCAGCTCCACCGATGCCATAGACTGGGGTTCAGTCAATCGCCCCTTTGATGCAGCCCGCTTTGACGCGCTCTGGGAGCGTGTTGCTGAATATATTGCCAGTCGGGAGCGTTTCATTTCTGAACTGCATGTTGGCCAGGACTCAGAGCACTACATTCCGGTGCAGGTCACTACCGAAACCGCTTGGCACAGCTTGTTCGCACGCAATATGTTTATTCGCACCAACAAATATAACCCCACTAACAAAGCGCCGTGGAAAATTCTCCATGCCGCCAACTTTGTCTGTGATCCGAAGCGTGACGGCACTAACAGCGATGGCGTAGTTCTGATCAACTTTGCTCAGCGCAAAGTCCTGTTAGCCGGTATGCGCTATGCAGGGGAAATGAAGAAAGCGATGTTCTCAGTACAGAATTTTCTGCTCCCTGAAAAACAAGTTATGTCTATGCACTGTGCAGCCAATGTCGGTGAAGACGGCGATACAGCACTGTTTTTTGGCCTTTCAGGCACAGGTAAAACTACCCTTTCGGCTGACCCCGATCGCTATCTAATCGGCGATGACGAGCACGGCTGGGGAAAGGGCACAGTCTTTAATATCGAAGGTGGCTGCTACGCTAAAACAATAGACCTGAGCCAGAAAAACGAACCGGTTATCTGGGACGCGATTCGCTTTGGTTCGATTGTTGAAAATGTGGTGATATCCGACGGCCAGCGCACTGCTGACTATTCAGACACCACACTCACCGAGAATGGCCGCTGTAGCTATCCCCTCGAGCACGTGGAAAAGCGCTGTGTGGAAAACCAAGCCGGTGAACCGAAAAATATTATCTTCCTCACCTGTGACGTAACTGGTGTATTGCCACCAGTATCAATGCTCAGCAAAGAAGCCGCAGCCTACCATTTCTTAAGCGGCTACACCGCGCGAGTGGGTTCAACAGAGTTGGGCGCAGAAGCGGGCATTCACCCGACGTTCTCAACCTGCTTTGGGTCACCCTTTATGCCGCGCCCTGCAAGTGTCTATGCAGAGTTGCTAATGAAGCGCATTGAAGATTTTGGCTCTAAAGTGTATCTGGTCAACACTGGCTGGACCGGCGGATCTGGTGGTGCCGGTGGTGTTGGCAACCGATTCCCTATCCCGGTAACCCGCGCTGTAGTCACTGCGATCACTAACGGCTCTCTGGAGAACTGCGAGACGGAACACTTGGATCTGTTAAATCTCAACATTCCCACTTCGATTGATGGCGTTGATAGCAAGTACCTCAATCCACGCAATGCTTGGGCCGACAAGGATGCCTATGATAAACAGGCTGGGATCTTGGCTAAGCTGTTCATAGAGAACATCGTTAGCTTTGCACCCTCCCAGGATATTATTGATGCAGGGCCTCAGCTTTAGTGCCAAAGCTGTGTATTGGAAAGCCTGCTAGCTGAAAACTAAATACCCGCTTTGAGAAAAGCGGGTATTTTTTTGTCTGCTGTTTTGATTCTCGACTTAACCTATAAAGCTTGAGTTATAAATTAGGCATGAAAAAGAGACGTAAAAAAACCCGCCTCAGCGGGTTTTTTTTAAACTGCGGAAGATCTTTCTGAAGGGACTACTTACTGCCTTCGAGAATATGATCTACTGCCGCCTTTACTTCGTCGTCGCTGCAATCCATGCAAGTACCGCGCATTGGCATGCCGCGAATACCGTTAATCGCATTGGTATAGACAGTCTCCAAACCCTGCTCAAGCCGAGCAGACCAAGCGGCCACATCACCCATTTTAGGTGCGCCAGCAACGCCTGAGCTGTGACAGGCAACACAATTGACCGCGTAGATATCACCACCGGCACGGGCAGATTCTGCGCCAGCTGAAGCCATAGTCACAACCTGTCCAGCCATGGATACATGACCAGCTGGAGCGATTCTCGCAGCTACTTGCTGCTCCTGATTGGCGGTCAAATTAACTGTCTTATCAGCTGATCCACAGCCCCACAAAACGGCACTGGCGATAGTGATCAAAACAAGGTTCTTCAGTCGGCTGCTCATGATTGTATTCATCAAAGGTCGTCTCCGGTAACATCTTAATTAAATAGCTTAGCTGTAGACTTAGTCTCTGTGCCTAGTGTGCAAAGCTCAGTAGCAAATTTGGGCCGCATTATAGCGCGCAATACATAAATACTCATCAGCAATACGTTGAATTTTTCGCTTCGTATCCCTGCACTGCATTTATTCTTGTAAACTCACCTAGCTATTCCTAACCTATATCTGCTCTACGCTTAAACCAAAGGCCTAATTCCCACTGCATGACGTACCTTGGCAATCAGAATTTGGCTCTCCGCACGGGCCTTTTCAGCGCCCTGTTGCAAAATCTTTTCTATTTTAGCTGGGTCTTGCATCAGCACTTCGTAGCGCTCTCGAGCGTCCGCCAACTGAGCATTAACCAATTCAAATACCTGCTTCTTGGCCTCGCCCCATGCAATACCCTCGGCAAACTGCTCTCGCATAGAGGCCGTTTCAGCTTCTGTGGCAAAGGCTTCCCATATCTGGAATACCGCTGAGGAGTTCGGATCTTTTGGTTCGCCCGGCTCCAGCAGGTTGGTTTTAATCTTATTGATATGTTTCTTCAGCTGCTTTTCGGTTAAAAACAGTGGAATAGTATTGCCGTAACTCTTGCTCATCTTACGACCATCCATACCCTGCAACACTGCCACGTTATCATCCACCACCGCCGCTGGCAGCACAAAGTGCTCGCCATAGTGATGATTGAACCGTTGAGCCACATCACGGGCCATTTCCACATGCTGGATTTGATCGCGACCAACGGGAATTTTGTGAGCATTAAACATTAAGATATCCGCAGCCATCAGTATCGGATAACTAAATAGTCCCATATTGATTCCATGATCAGCATCTTCACCCTGCTCTTCATTGGCTTGCACCGCACCTTTGTAGGCATGAGCTCGGTTCATTAACCCTTTGGCTGTCATGCAGGTTAAAAACCAGGTTAACTCGGGGATTTCAGGAATATCAGACTGACGGTAAAAGGTCACCTTATCTGGATCTAATCCCATGGCCAACCAAGTGGCAGCAATTTCCATGGTTGAGCGATGAACCATTTCCGGATCTTGAGACTTGATCAATGAGTGATAGTCGGCCAAGAAGAAAAAAGATTCAAAATCGCCGCTGCGACTGGCCTCAATCGCCGGACGAATAGCCCCCACATAGTTGCCCAGATGGGGAGTTCCGGAGGTAGTGATGCCGGTTAAAACGCGCTGCTTACTCATATTGACTCAATACTTTATATAAATTGGAAGAATAGTTTGGCAAATCATGCTGAGCATAATAATCGATTCGCTAAAACACTGCAGACAAAGCGTAAAGCTCTACCTGCCTCTGTTAAGAATTATCGCTGACGGCGACCTGCAAACGTCCAGGGCGATTAAAAAAGGCGGTCAGCACTCTGCTCAGACGCTCGGGATCCAAAGTTCCAGTCAGTTCACGACAGGAGTGCATAGCAAGCTGAGGAATTCCCACGTCCAGTGTTGGGATACCTAATTTCGCTGCGGTAACCGGGCCAATAGTGCTGCCGCAGCCAAGATCTGTGCGTGTTACAAAAGACTGCACTGGCACATCAACTTCGGCGCAGAGCTGGCGAAATAAACTCGCAGTTACACCATTGGTGGCATAGCGTTGATTGGAGTTCACCTTGATTACCGGCCCACCATTTAACGCCGGGGTATGACCGACCTCATGTTTAGTGGCAAAATTTGGATGCACTGCATGGGCATTGTCACAGGAAATGAGCAGCGAACCGTCAAGTACTCGCGCTTTATTACTGGCCCCTGCATCGCTGCACAGATCATTGCACAGACGATCCACAACTGACGCTAAGAATGGCCCATCGGCGCCCACAGAGGAAACGCTGCCCACCTCTTCGTGATCATTGCACACCAATACCGATGTGCAGCTAGTATCAGCATTAATGAGTGCTTGAGTCGCAACAAAACAGCTGAGCAGATTATCCAATCGTGCCGCAGCAAAGAACTCTTTATTTAGACCCACTGTTGCCGCACCCTGCACGTCGTAAAAGCAGAGTTCATAATCCAGAACCTTCTCTCCCTCAGCTAAAAAGCGTCCGCCTAGCAATTCGCGGAAATCAGCTTTTTTATCTGCCTGCATCAGGATCGGTGGAATATCGGTCTGGGCATTAATCGTGCGATCGTTGTTAGCCGTGCGATCTAGATGAATAGCCAGACTGGGAATAATCGCAATCGCTTCATCAAAGTTGATCAACTTTTGTTTTAGCTGGCCGCTGACATCGCTGTACACCAAGCGTCCCGCGAGAGACAAATCCCGGTCAAACCATGGGTTGAGCAATGCACCGCCATAGACTTCGACGCCGAGCTGAAAATAGTTATTATTGAGCATCTCAGGTTGCGGTTTAACCATCAGGCAGGGACTATCTGTGTGAGCACCAGCCATGCGGATGCCACTCTCAGCCAGATCTTCGCTACCGGCCACAAAGGCGATAATCGATGAGCCATTGCGCGTGACAAAATACTTTTCACCCTGCTTTACTGTCCACTCTTCAGATTCGCTGAGAGACTGAAAACCTGCCTCACGCAACAGAATCGTCATATTAGCCACAGCATGAAATGGCGTCGGTGAACCATCAATAAATTCAGCCAACTGCTTATTAAAGCTCTCTGTTTGAGTATCGACCACGTCCACCTTCAACTCCTTGTTGATTGCTCGCTATAAAACATTTTATTTAGCCTTTGTCAGCACTCTGTTCAAGTCTGGCCAATAGACTCGAAGTATCCCAACGATTGCCACCGATCTCCTGAACTTCCCGATAGAAACCATCGACCAATTGCGTCACAGGCAAATCACTACCATTGGCTTTCGCCTCATCTAGGGCAAAAGCTAGATCTTTGCGCATCCACTGCACCGCAAAGCCATGTTCATATTCACTGGAAAGCATAGTCTGATAGCGATTTTCCATTTGCCAAGACTGGGCTGCACCTTTGGAGATAACCTCAACCACCTGTTGCGCGTCGAGACCGGCGCGCTTGGCAAAGTTAAGCCCTTCGGCAAGGCCCTGAACCACACCGGCAATACATATTTGATTGACCATCTTGCAGAGTTGGCCACTGCCTACATCACCCATTAGTTGGAGAGATTTAGCGTAGCTCTGAATCGCTTGCTGCACCGCATCAAAATGATTCTGCTGGCCACCACACATTACGGTCAGCTGTCCGTTTTCTGCACCCTGCTGGCCGCCAGATACAGGCGCATCAACAAAACCAATAGACAAAGTCTGTGCCTGCTCCGCCAGCTCTCGCGCCAACAACGCCGAGGTTGTAGTGTGATCAACCAAGATAGAACCCGACTTCATCGAGGCCAGCGCGCCTGCCTCTCCGGCAACTACGGCTCGAACATCATCGTCATTGCCTAGACAGCTAAAGACAATCTCGGCACCAGAAACAGCCTCTGCAACTGTATCGGCTGAGGTACCGCTGTAGTCGCTCAACCAGCCCTGGCTAACGGCCTGGGTACGATTGTAAACTATCACTGCATAGCCATGTTTACTGAGCCATCCCGCCATGGGATAACCCATTACGCCAAGGCCTAAAAATGCCACCGCCTTTTGCATCACAGCTCCTTTACAATACTTAGCTAAATAATTTATGCGGATTGAAAGTAGATCAAGCCGATAAGCACAGCGCCTAACAGCATTCTATAGATCACAAAAGGCATCATGCCGACCCGCTGGATCACTTTCAAAAACAGCGCAATACAAAGATAGGCGGTGATAGCTGATAGTACTACACCAACCCCTATCAGGGTCCAGTCAACCGACTGGGTACCCAGTAACTGCAGTCCTTTATAACCACCGCTCAAAATAATTATCGGGATCGCCATCAGAAAGGAAACGCGCGCTGCGGTCTCGCGATCAAAACCCAAGGCCAGTGCCGCAGTAATGGTAATACCCGACCTCGACGTGCCAGGAATCAACGCCAAGGCTTGCGCCATGCCTACAACAAGAGCGGTGCGCCAGCTAAATTGATCAATACCCTGAGTGCCGCCGCCGCGACGATCGGCCCAAGCCAGCAACAGTCCAAAAAATATGGTG
>Ga0213868_10000791_pt1 | contig 30591 bp, 33 predicted proteins | sample PICome_9_FD_160087 | JGI IMG/M metagenome (GOLD analysis project Ga0213868, IMG submission 160087) | Coastal seawater microbial communities near Pivers Island, North Carolina, United States - PICO127 | ecosystem: Environmental > Aquatic > Marine > Coastal | place: USA: North Carolina... | reverse complement strand
GTCCGCTCCGAACACCGCGACCAGATCAAATCCCTCTTCCCCAAGGCCCGCTTTGCAAAGATCCCCGGTGCCGGCCATTGGCTGCACGCCGACAACCCCCGCGCCTTCGAAGCCACCCTGCGCACCTTCCTGGACGCATAACGCCGCCCCGGGCAGCAGATCCCCCTCTTTTTGGCCCCAAATACCTCGGGGTTTGGGGCAGAGCCCCAATCCACCCCTTGCACCCCAGCGCCCCATGCCTATAACGCGGATAATTTGCATTTATGGGGGCCTATGATGCCAAAGCGTACCGACATCAAATCGATCATGATCATTGGTGCAGGCCCTATCGTCATCGGACAGGCCTGCGAATTCGACTACTCCGGCGCACAGGCCTGCAAAGCGTTGAAAGAGGAAGGCTACCGCGTCATCCTGGTCAACTCCAATCCCGCCACCATCATGACAGACCCCGGTCTGGCCGATGCCACCTACATCGAACCCATCACCCCAGAAATCGTCGCCAAGATCATCGAAAAAGAACGCCCCGACGCGCTGCTTCCCACCATGGGCGGCCAGACCGGCCTGAACACCTCGCTGGCGCTGGAAGAGATGGGCATCTTGGAAAAATTCGGCGTTGAAATGATCGGTGCCAAACGCGAAGCCATTGAAATGGCAGAAGATCGCAAGCTTTTCCGCGAAGCCATGGACCGTTTGGGCATCGAAAACCCCAAGGCCACGATCTGCACCGCGCCCAAGGATGCCAATGGCAAGAAAGACCTCGCCGCAGGCGTGGCAATCGCGCTGGAATCGCTTGAGGAAATCGGCCTGCCCGCCATCATCCGCCCCGCCTTTACCATGGGCGGCACCGGCGGCGGCGTGGCCTATAACCGCGAAGATTACGAATTCTTCTGCCGCTCGGGCATGGATGCCTCTCCCATGGGGCAGATCCTGATCGACGAATCGCTGCTGGGCTGGAAAGAATTCGAAATGGAAGTGGTGCGCGACACCGCCGACAATGCCATCATCGTCTGCTCTATCGAAAACGTCGATCCCATGGGCGTGCACACCGGCGATTCGATCACAGTGGCCCCGGCCCTGACGCTGACGGACAAAGAATACCAGATCATGCGCAACCACTCCATCGCCGTGCTGCGCGAGATTGGCGTGGAAACCGGCGGCTCCAACGTGCAATGGGCGGTGAACCCTGCCGATGGCCGTATGGTCGTGATCGAAATGAACCCGCGCGTGTCGCGCTCCTCGGCGCTGGCCTCCAAGGCCACGGGTTTCCCGATCGCCAAGATCGCCGCCAAACTCGCCGTGGGCTTCACCCTGGATGAGCTGGACAATGACATCACCGGCGTCACGCCTGCATCATTTGAGCCGACCATCGACTATGTCGTCACCAAGATCCCAAAATTCGCCTTTGAGAAATTCCCCGGCTCAGAGCCGAACCTGACCACCGCCATGAAATCCGTGGGCGAGGCCATGTCCATTGGCCGCACGATCCACGAATCCATGCAAAAGGCGCTGGCCTCCATGGAATCCGGCCTCACCGGTTTTGACGAAATCGACATCCCCGGTGCCCCCGACAAGGCCGCAGTGGTCAAAGCCATCTCCAAACAGACCCCAGACCGGCTGCGCACCATCGCCCAGGCCATGCGCCACGGCATGTCCAACGACGACATCCACGCCGTCACCATGTTTGACCCCTGGTTCCTTGACCGCATCCGCGAAATCATCGACGCCGAGGCAGAGGTGCGCGCCAAAGGCCTGCCGCTGGACGAGGCCGGTCTGCGCCACCTGAAAATGATGGGCTTCACCGACGCCCGCCTTGCCCATCTGTCGGGCCGGGACGAAGCCAATGTGCGCCGCGCGCGCCTCAACCTCGGCGTGACCGCCGTCTTCAAACGCATCGACACCTGTGCCGCTGAATTTGAGGCCCAGACCCCCTATATGTATTCCACCTACGAACACCCGATGATGGGCGACGTAGAATGCGAGGCCCGCCCGTCGGATCGCAAAAAGGTCGTGATCCTGGGCGGTGGCCCCAACCGTATCGGTCAGGGTATCGAATTTGACTATTGCTGCTGCCACGCCTGCTATGCGCTGACAGACGCGGGCTATGAAACGATCATGGTCAATTGTAACCCTGAAACCGTCTCCACCGATTACGACACCTCAGACCGTCTGTATTTCGAACCGCTCACCTTTGAGCATGTGATGGAAATCATGCGGGTTGAGCAGCAGAACGGCACACTGCACGGTGTTATCGTCCAGTTCGGCGGCCAGACCCCGCTGAAACTGGCAAATGCCCTGCAAGAGGCGGGCATCCCGATCCTCGGCACCACGCCCGACGCGATTGACCTGGCCGAAGACCGCGAGCGTTTTCAGCAGCTTGTCCAGTCGCTTGGCCTCAAACAGCCCCACAACGGCATCGCCCATTCCGACGCCGAAGCGCTGGAAATCGCCAAGGACATCGGCTTCCCCCTCGTGATCCGCCCCTCTTACGTGCTGGGCGGCCGCGCCATGGAGATCGTGCGCGATCAGGCCAGCCTTGAACGCTACATCACCTCCGCCGTCGTCGTCTCCGGCGACAGCCCGGTCCTGCTTGACAGCTATCTCTCCGGTGCGGTCGAACTGGATGTAGACGCGCTGTGTGATGGCAAAGACGTCCATGTCGCAGGTATCATGCAGCATATCGAAGAGGCCGGGGTGCATTCTGGCGACAGCGCCTGTTCCCTGCCGCCCTATTCACTGGACCAAAGCATCATCGACGAGGTCACCAAACAGACCCACGCGCTGGCCCTTGCCCTGAACGTGGTCGGCCTGATGAACATCCAGTTCGCCGTCAAACCGAACGACGCTGGCGAACAAGAGGTCTACCTGATTGAGGTCAACCCCCGCGCCTCGCGGACCGTGCCCTTCGTGGCCAAGGCGACCGATTCCGCCATCGCCTCCATCGCGGCCCGCATCATGGCAGGTGAGCCGCTGTCGAACTTCCCCATGCGCGCGCCCTACCCCGAACAATCCGCCTATAGCGACACGCTGCCGCTTGGCGACCCGATGACCCTGGCCAATCCCAATATGCCCTGGTTCTCGGTCAAAGAGGCCGTGCTGCCCTTCGCCCGTTTCCCCGGCGTCGATACCCTGCTGGGGCCGGAAATGCGTTCCACCGGCGAAGTCATGGGCTGGGACCGCGATTTCCCGCGTGCCTTCCTCAAGGCCCAGATGGGTGCCGGCACCATGCTGCCCCGCTCCGGCTGTGCCTTCCTGTCGATCAAGGATATGGACAAGACCGACGAAATGCTCTCGGCCGCGCGAATTCTGCTGGATCAAGGCTTTACCATCGTTGCGACCAGCGGCACCGCCTCCTGGCTCTCGTCCCACGACATTCCGTGCAAAACCGTGAACAAGGTCTACGAAGGCCGCCCCGACATCACCGACATGATGAAAGACGGCGCGGTGCATCTGGTCCTCAACACCACCGAAGGCGCCCAGGCGGTCGAGGACAGCAAATCCATCCGCTCCATCGCGCTCTTTGACAAGATCCCTTATTACACCACAGCCGCCGGTGCCTATGCCGCGACTTTGGCGATCAAAGCGCAGGCCGAAGATGAGATCGGCGTAAAGTCACTGCAGGGCTAACCCAACCCGCCGGGCCAACACCCGCGGCCACATCGGCGCGCCCTCTCAAGGGCGCGCTTGACCGCGCACCCCTCCTGCCAAACTGCCTCTCGACGTGCCTCACTCCGCCCGCCCCGTCACATCGCCCACAACCTCCCGTTTCTCCATATCATAAAATGTCCCGTCCGGCCGCCGCAGGAAGCCGCGATCCAGCAGGTCGCCCTGCCCCAGCCAGGGGCGCCCCAACTCATCCAATTGGGTCATGATCTCTTGTGCGTCCGGCCCCTCGATCAACGCGGCCAGCCGCCCGTGCATCCAGGCCGCCAGAACATCATTCATGCGTTGCTGATACCCTTTGCCCATCTTGCGAAAGAACCGCACCACATCACCATCGACCCGCAAGGTCAGGCGCACCTTCTCTGACGCCCCCTTGCCCTTGGCGATCTCATGCCATTCACGCGGAATACGCTTGGCGTCCAATACCTCCTGATGCAGGTCCCATTCGATCTGGGCCATCAAATCACAAAAATAGTTAAAGTGTTCTTGCTGAAGCTTACCCCTGACCCTGCCTAACGCCATGTTCATCCCTTTCCGTAAAATCGGGGTTAATAAATCCCATGGCGAGAGTGCAAAAATTTGGTTAAAACTTTCTCACACCAGCGTATGCACGTCCCGTGCACGCCCGGTGTACGCCGTGTGACATTTTACCCTTTGGAAACCTCTGCAGCATTCCGGGGTCACATGAACGGCGCAAGACATTGTAAAGATTGAAGGAAAAACCATGCACACACCCGCCATCACAGGCACCGGCGTTTTTACCCCCTCAGAGGTGATCACCAACGCCGAACTGGTCAAAGCCTTCAACGCCTATGTCGACCTTTATAACGCCGAAAACGCAGCCGCCATTGCCGCAGGCACCCTGCCCGCCAAGGACTATTCTTCAGAGGATTTCATCTTCAAGGCCAGCGGCATTGAACAGCGCTATGTCATTGATAAAAAGGGTATTCTGGACCCAACGGTCATGCATCCCCTGCTGCGCCAGCGCGATGATGATGAACCTTCCCTGATGGCCGAAATGGCGCTGGACGCCGCGCGCAAAGCCCTTGATGCTGCTGGCAAAACCGCCGCTGACGTCGGTGCCGTGATCTGTGCCGCCTCAAATCTCGAACGTGCCTATCCGGCGGTAGCCATTGAAATACAACAACTTTTAGGCGTGGGCGGCTTTGCCTTCGACATGAACGTCGCCTGTTCATCCGCCACTTTCGGCATCCAGGCCGCCGCAGATATGATCCGCTCCGGCTCCATCCGCTCCGCCCTTGTGGTCAACCCAGAGATTTGTTCCGCCCATCTGGAATGGCGCGACCGCGATTGCCACTTCATCTTTGGCGATGTGGCCACAGCCACATTCATCGAACGGGCCGAGGATGCCACAGGCCCTTATTTCGAAATAAAATCAACCCGTTGCGCGACCGACTTTTCCAACAACATCCGCAACAACAACGGCTTTCTGCGCCGCTCACGCCCCGATGGCGTGGCCGACAGACGCGATATGCAATTCATGCAAAACGGGCGCAAAGTCTTCAAAGAAGTCCTGCCCATGGTCAGCGAACATATCGCCGGTCACATGGCCGACAACGGCGTCCAAGCCGCTGATCTCAAACGGATCTGGCTGCATCAGGCCAATAAATCCATGAACGACTTCATTGGCAAAAAGGTTTTGGGCCGCACGCCCGAACCCGGCGAACAGCCCAATATCCTCCAAGATTACGCCAATACGTCCTCAGCCGGTTCAATCATCGCTTTTTCCAAGTATTCAAGCGACTTGGCCGATGGAGACAGGGGGCTGATCTGTTCGTTTGGTGCCGGCTATTCGGTGGGATCGGTGATTGTCGAGAAACACGGATCGTGACGCGTTAGAGCTTCTTTAACGAAACTCGTTTATGAACTTCTTCAACGCTCTCCACCCGCTCTGAATAACGATCAACAAGGTAATCGGCACGGCCCCGCACCAACCACGTGAATTTGACCAGTTCTTCCATTACGTCGACAATACGCGCATAGAACGGCCCCTGGGGCAAACGCCCCTCACTGTCGAATTCCAGCCATGCCTTTGGTATGCTGGATTGGTTCGGGATCGTCACCATGCGCATCCAGCGGCCCAGAATACGCATCTGGTTCACCGCGTTGAACGATTGCGACCCGCCACTTACCTGCATCACGGCCAGTGTCTTGCCCTGCGTGGGGCGGATACCGCCCTGCAAGGACAGGGGCAGCCAGTCAATCTGGCATTTCATGATACCGGTCATCGCCCCGTGCCGTTCGGGACTGGACCAGACCATGCCTTCGGACCAGACCGCCAGATCACGCAGTTCTACGACCTTGGGATGATCCGGTTCCGCACCATCCGGCAGGGGCAGTCCGCGGGGATCAAAAATCCGGGTCTCACAGCCCAGATGCCGCAGAATGCGCGCGGCTTCTTCGGCGGCCCTGCGCGAATAGCTGACATCGCGCAGCGAACCATAAAGCAACAAAATCCGTGGCTTATGCCCCGGATCACCCGCAGCGCGCAGGGCTGCTGTGTCTATTTCAGGCAGTTGATCCCCCACCAGTGCAGGCAGATCCTCAGTCACTTTCTTCTTCCGGATTCAGTTTCATATCCACCAGAACCTGCTGCAGCATCGTCGTCTCTTTCAACAATCGCTTTGCCTCATTGACGCTGATCCGACCGTCTTCCATGGATTGCTGATATTCCGCCATCAGCATCGCAAACCGCTGGCTCAGCGCAATCACGTCAGAGTTGACGCTGCCCCGGCGGTCCGAATTGCTGCGCCGGTCCTCAAAGTTCAACCCGATGCCCCGCAGCTCCGCCAGCGCAGCCGTCACATGCGGATAGCTTGCGACCTCTTCCAACTGGGCCACAGCATCAATGGGCATAAACCGGTCTGCATGTTCATCATGATCCGAATAATAGCGCCCCAACGTCGCCTTTGATTTACCGGTGACGCGGCATGCGGGCTCAATACCCACGTCCTTGACCAGAGCTTCTGTGTGCTTTTTCAGGTAGCTGGCAATCAACGCCATATTCTATTTCCTCAACATCGGGTGCCCATCCCCCGCGACGGTCATCGGGGAAAGCGTTCAGGCTTTTCCCATTAATGCCTCAGGCAGTAAATGTCATTGGTTAATCAACCTGACCACGTTGGCAGGTGTGACGAGTGCCATCAAAGGGTGGTTTGTTTAAGGGTTCGTACGCCCTCCTGTTTGATCGGTAGCGCATATACCGATCTTACAGAGGGTGGCGTACGAGCCTCTTTTTACGCGATGACCACCTTGATTGCCCCCGCTGCCATGTCGTAACAGGCGGCTATGGCAAAGCTCTACTTCCACTACTCCACCATGAACGCCGGCAAATCGACCGTGCTTTTGCAGGCCGCCCACAACTACGTGGAACGCGGCATGGTGCCTTATTTGCTGACAGCCCAGTTTGACCGACGTGCGGGCGATGGACGCATTGCCTCGCGGATCGGAATTGGGGAACAGGCAGATACCTATGGCCCCGGCGAAGATCTGTTTGCCAAGCTCAGGACAAGGCTGGCGGAAGGCCCCTGCGCCTGTGTCTTTGTCGATGAGGCGCAGTTTCTGGAAGCAGAGCAGGTCTGGCAACTGGCCCGCGCCGTGGATGATCTGAAAGTTCCCATCATGTGCTTTGGCCTCAGGGTCGACTTTCGCGGTGCACTGTTCCCCGGCTCTGCCACCTTGTTGGCTTTGGCCGATGAAATGCGCGAGGTCCGCACCATCTGCCACTGCGGCAAGAAAGCGACCATGGTGGTTCGGACAGACGCAGAGGGGGCTGTGCTGAGGGACGGGGCGCAGGTGCAGATCGGCGGCAATGAAACTTACGTCTCTCTCTGCCGCCGCCACTGGCGCGAGGCCGTGGGCGATGGGCCTGCCGGTGAAAGCGTTTCCGGGACGCCCTAATGCATCCGCCCACCATCGGGCACCGCTTGGTCCGGGCTCAGCAGCACAATATCTGCGTTCCCGTCGGGCAATCCCAGCACCAGAACCTCTGACATGAAGGGGCCGATCTGGCGCGGGGGAAAGTTCACCACAGCCATGACCTGCCGCCCCACCAGCGTATCGGGCGTGTAATGCGCCGTGATCTGGGCCGAGGTTTTGCGCTCGCCGATCTCGGCACCGAAATCAATCCACAGTTTGATCGCAGGCTTGCGCGCCTCCGGGAATGGCTCTGCGCGGGTGACGGTGCCGACACGGATGTCGACCTTCATGAAGTCATCGAAAGAAATCTCAGCCACGGGCCAGCTCCCTTGACCGGTCTGCCGCTGCGGCCACGGCCCGTTTCAGCAGGGCTGGAAAGCCGCTTTCCGCATCCATCAGCACCTCAAGCGCGGCTTGGGTGGTTCCGTTCGGAGAGGTCACATTGACGCGCAATTGCGATGGCGTTTCATCCGATTGCATGGCCAGCGCCCCGGCACCTGCCACTGTCGCCTTTGCCAGTTGCATGGCCAGTTCCGCAGGCAAACCCTGCGCCTCGCCAGCGGCGGCCATGGTTTCGATCATGTGAAAGACATAAGCCGGACCGGACCCGCTGACACCGGTGACCGCATCAATCTGCGCTTCGTTTTCAAGCCGGACAACGGCCCCCACGGCTGACAGCAGCGTCTGCGCTTCTTCAAGGCCCGCATCACCGGCGCGGTCATTGGCGACAATCGCGGTGATCCCCTGCGAAATCGCCGCTGGCGTGTTTGGCATCGCGCGCACCACAGGCGTGTCTGACCCCAGAACCTGTTCGAAATAGGCAATCGGCGTGCCTGCCGCGACGCTGACAAACAGGGTCTTTGCATTGCCCATGGCCTGCAAGCCCGGCAACGAATCCGCCATCATCTGGGGTTTGACAGCGACCAGAACAATCGCCGGGGCCGCAGGCAATGCGGTGTTCAGATGCACGCCCTGCGCCTTGAGCCAGTCCGAGGGAAAAGGGTCAATCACCCAGACGGAACCGGGCGGCAACCCCCGCGCCAGCCAGCCCTCAAGCATGGCTGAACCCATCTTTCCACAACCCAAAAGCACAAGGCCCTCAGCGGCGATACGGCTGTTTTTCATCTCAATTCCCCGGTTTATTTCCGGGGAAAGTGTTACGCCCGCCCGTAGGCCTCTGCAATGGCGACCTGCAAGGCCTGTGCGGGTGTTTTGTCACCCCAGACCTGCAGTTGCAGCGCAGGGTAATAGCGTTCGGCGGACATCACTGCGGCACTGATCATGGTGTCGATCTGTTCAGCGGTGGCATCCTGCCCCCCGGCACAGACCAGCCCATAACGGTAAACCATCAGCTTTTGTTCAGCCCAGTAGGTAAAGGCACCGGCCCAGCATTGATCGTTCACACTGTTGAGAAGTTCATAAAGTCCCGGCAATTTTTCGTCTGGCGGATCCATCTCAAAGGTGCAGATCAGGCGCAGCGTCTCATCAAAACCCGACCAGGCCAGTGTGATCGAATAGGTGCGCCACTGGCCCTCTACGGCCATTGCGATCTGTTCGTCTGAAATCCGGTCAAAGTCCCACTCGTGGTAGGCGGCCAGATTTTCGACGATATCGATGGGGTGAATGTCTTCTTCAATGTACTGCTCGGACAGGGCCATTTTGACACCTCTTTTTTATTCAAGCCGGCCAGCAGCAGCGCCACACCAGACTTGGATGCCTGCACAATAGACCGTTGGCGAACCGACTGCCTATACAACATATGGTGGGGGCAAAGCGGGCCCTCTGGCAACCCTTTTCTTGGGGATAACCGGAATTGGCAGGGGATAACTGTGATTTTTGGCGGTCTAACGCCCAAAATCGTTCAATTTGCGGGGGCCGGACGCCCCCCTGATGTGGTCCGATCGACCTGACCACGAAAAAACTGCCCCCAAGCGCATAACCGGGGGCAGTTTACGGCTGTCATCACATCAGCTGAACGCAGGCTGAAATCAGCCTTTCTTGGCTTCCAGCGCGTCAAGGCGGGTTTTCAGCGCCTCATTCTCTTCGCGCGCTTTCTGGGCCATCGCGCGCACGGCGTCGAATTCCTCTCTGGTCACGAAATCACGATCCGCCAGCCAGCGGTCCATCATGCCTTTCATGGCATTTTCGGCTTCTTCCTTGGCCCCTTGCGCCACGCCCATGGCGTTGGTCATCATCTGGGACATATCGGCAAAAAACTTGTTGCGGGTTTGCATTGCGGGTCTCCGATCTCTGGTTGGGCTCTATATGGGGGCTTAGGGCTGCACAGGCAAGGTTGACTTCCTCTGCCAACACGGCTCAATCAGCGCCATGAACGCTATGCTCTCCTTTCCCGACATCTCCCCCGAGATTTTCTCGGTCACTTTTTTTGGCATGACATTTGCCCTGCGCTGGTATGCGCTGGCCTATATCGTGGGCATTTTGCTGGGCTGGCGGCTGGTCGTTGGGGCCGCACGCACGCCGCATATCTGGAAGAACAAACGCCCCGTCATGACACCCGGCCAGATCGAAGACCTGCTGTTCTGGGTGATCCTGGGCGTGATCCTGGGCGGCCGGCTTGGCTATGTGCTGTTTTATCAGCCGGGATATTATCTGGCCAATCCGATGCGCATTCTGCAGCTGTGGGAAGGGGGGATGTCCTTTCCCGGGGCGCGATTGGCGTGATCCTCGCCGCTTTCATCTATACAAAGCGCTATCAGATCTCGACCATCTCAGCGGGGGATCTGGTGGCATTGGGGCTGGCACCGGGATTGTTTCTGGGCAGGGTTGCAAATTTCATCAATGCAGAGCTGTGGGGCAGACCGACAGATTTGCCATGGGGCGTGGCCTTTCCGACAGAGGCGGCGCAATATTGCCCCGATGTCATAGGGATCTGCGCGCGTCACCCTTCACAGCTTTATGAGGCCGTGCTGGAAGGGCTGTTGCTGGGCGCTGTTCTGCTGTGGTTTGCATGGCGTCGCGGCGCGCTGCAGAAAGAAGGGCTGATCATGGGCCTGTTCCTGGCCGGTTACGGGACCGCACGCTTTGTCGTAGAATTTGTCCGCCAACCCGATACGCAGTTCATTTCACCGGGCAACCCGATGGGGCTGGCGATGCAATTTGGCGACTATGGGCTGACCATGGGGCAGTTGTTGTGCATTCCGATGTTCCTGGTCGGGCTCTTCTTTATTCTGCGGGCCCGCCGCGAGGGATGAGTCTGCAACAGCATATCGTGGCACGTATCCGGGCCGAAGGGCCCTTGCGGATAGACGATTACATGACCAGCTGTCTGCTGCATCCCCGGTTTGGCTATTACACCACCCATGACCCTTTCGGCGCTGACGGTGATTTCATCACCGCCCCCGAGATCAGCCAGATGTTTGGCGAATTGATCGGGCGTTGCCTGGCGCAAAGCTGGCTGAGCCATGGTGCCCCCAGCCAATTCACGCTGGCAGAACTGGGACCGGGGCGCGGCACGCTGATGGCCGATGCGCTGCGCGCCTGTCGCGGGGTTCCGGGGTTTGTGGATGCCGCCAACATCACCTTGATTGAGGCCTCACCCCGATTGCAGGCCCGGCAACGCCAGACACTGCAAGGCTATGATATCCGGTGGGCCGATACCCCGGATGACCTGCCCGAACAGCCCCTGTACCTGGTCGCGAATGAATTTTTTGACGCGCTGCCCATCCGGCAGTTCATCCGCGATGGCGACAAATGGCGCGAACGGCAGGTCGGGCAAGAGGACGGAACGCTGGTTTTCGGGCTGGGCCCTGACCAGCCGCAACCCGCCCTCAAGCCGCGGCTGACCGATACCCGTCAGGGTGACATGATAGAAACCTGCGCGGCAGCCACGCCGGTGGCAGATACCATCGGCGCACGTATTGAACAGCATGGCGGGGCCGCATTGATCATCGACTACGGCGATTGGCACATGACCGGCGACACGCTACAGGCTGTGCGCGCCCATGAAAAGGTCAGCCCCCTGACCACCCCCGGCGATGCCGATCTGACAGCCCATGTGGATTTTGAAACCCTGGCGCAGGCCGCCGCCTGCGCCCATAGCCAGGTGACAGCGCAGGGCGTTTTTCTGGAACGCCTTGGCATCACCCAGCGGGCGCAGGCCTTGGCCCGGACAATGGAAAAACCTGCGCTGGATGCCCATGTTGCCGCGCATCGGCGGTTGACGCACCCGTCAGAAATGGGGAACCTGTTCAAGGTGATGGGGCTGTATCAAACAGGCAGCACCCCGCCCCCTGGATTGGACCCATGACCTTAGAAATACTGACCTCTGACAGCCTTGCCCCAATCCACCACGGGTTCTTTACCCGCAGGGGCGGTGCATCATCGGGTGTGTATTCCGGTTTGAATTGCGGGCATGGCAGCACAGATCAGACCGAGATCGTCACCATCAACCGCAACCGCGTGGCCGAAGCCATGGGCGTGCCGGCGACACATCTGGTCGGGGTGCATCAAATCCATTCCGCCGATGTTGTGACCGTCACAGACCCCAGTGCAGACCGGCCAAAGGCAGATGCCATGGTCACCAACATCCCCGGCATTGCGCTGTCTGTCCTGTCAGCCGATTGCCAACCGGTTCTGTTTGCCGACCTGCAGGCGGGCGTCATTGGCGCGGCCCATGCCGGATGGCGCGGTGCGCTGGACGGGGTATTGGATGCCACGGTGGATGCCATGGTCGGGCTTGGTGCAGATCGCGCCCGGATCACAGCCGTCATCGGTCCCTGCATCAGCCAGCGCGCATATGAGGTAGGGCCAGAGTTCTTTGACGACTTTACCGGGCAGGACCACAGCTTTGACCGGTTCTTTATTCAGGGCGACGGCGACCGGATGCTGTTCGATCTGCCGGGCTTTGGCCTGAGCCGTCTGCGCAGCGCGGGCGTGGGCCAGGCGGAATGGACGCGCCATTGCACCTATCATGATCCGGATCGGTTCTATTCCTATCGCCGGGCGACCCACGCCAAAGAGGCGGACTATGGCCGTTTGATTTCCGCCATCACCCTTTGATCTGGGCACAATTGCGGCCAAACCTGCCCCGGTCCTGCCAGATTATTCGCAGCGCCCATGGAAACAATCACCACGATTCAAGCGGATTGATCAAAAACTGCCGCAAAACCACAGAAAACCAGCACATTTTTAAAAACCCCTGAATTGCGGCATCCCAGCCATAAACTGGCGTCGGACGCGGCCAAATTTTCTGAATTACTATGGCAATTGCCAAAAAGCGGCCTGATTGCGCGGTCATATTCATCCTCAAGCAAGGCTTAGACAGCCAACACAGAATATATCGGAGGATCAGACCCATGAAGACCAACAAACGCTTTATCAAAGGCATCGTCGCAGCAGCCGCAAAAGAAGACACAGTCATGCCATGGGCCCGTGGCGCACGCCGCGCAGCCTTTATTGCCAAGCGCAACTCTGACGAAAAGCTGCGCAAGACAGCCTGATCCCGACCCTGCGCGCGGCAGCCTTTGTGATCCTGCCGCCGCTTCAGTTCCTCCCCGGCCCCCGGATGCGTCGATTCGCATCCGGGGGCTTTTCGTTTCCCGAAATGTGGCGGGTGATTTGGAAAATAAGGAAACAGACAGGCGGAATTTGTTCAAATTAGCTACAAATCGAGGGCCAATGTCCTTCAGACTTTGACAATCATCTGCAGATAAGGCGATTTGGGATCATAAAGACTGAAATGACCCCTCGTTATTTCCGTGCTTGTCGGTGGGGGCCGACACGGATGTGACCAACCTGATCAAAGGTGATCGCATGACATTGACTGCTGCTATGGGCCAAAGCCCAACCTCTTCTGCCGACCGCTTGCGTGGGTTCGGCCCGGCCACATCTGCCTCGCGAGATTTGGATGCCCGTGCCCAGATCCCGATGCGCAGCTTTGAGATTGCCGCATTACGCGCAGACGGCTCGCTTTATATCGGGCAGGACAAGGCACCGGCGATCCCCCTTTTCGAAAATGCGTTTTCTGCATTCGCAAGGGGCACGCTGATCGCCACACCATCAGGCGATGTCGCGGTCGAAGACCTGCAACCGGGCGAAATGATCAACACAACGACAGGTGAACCTGCGAAATTGATCTGGATCGGGTCCAGCAATTTCATTCCCGCCGACGCAGGTCGCCGGATGCCCCTGATCCGCGTCATGAGCGACACCTTTGGCCAGTCGCGTCCCGGCACCTATCTGACCTTTGGGCCCGGTGCCCGCATCCTGCATACGCCCCATCACCTGCGGTCAGAGGCGGGCGAAACCCGTATGCTGACGCCGGTGCGGGAATTTGTGGACGGTGTGAATGTGATCGAGGTGGTGCCGCCCACGCCTGTGCGCCTGTTCCACATCTGTCTGGAGCGGCACGCCGCGATCATCACCAGCGGCGTTGAGGTGGAAACCTTTCACCCCGGCGCGAATGCCACACGCAACGTGTCCCACAGCCTGAGGGACCGCTTTTTGGGGATGTTCCCGCAGATCAGCCATGTCAGTGACTTTGGCCCGCTTGCGCACCCAAGGGCACCTGAAATGGATCCGGAATCGCAGACTTCCTGAGGGGAATGTTGCGACTGGCGGCCAAGGTCATCCCCTGAACAGATATGTCAGGGGGCGACTTCCAACCGTTTTTCCAGCACGTCAAAGGGCACGCCGGGATCATCCTTGGCACCGCGAATAACCAGACTGGTTTTCACGCTTTCCACATTTGGCGTGGTCAACAACTGCCCTGTCAGGAAACTTTGAAAGCTGGACAGGTCGGGGGCCACGCATTTCAGGATGAAATCCACCTCTCCATTGAGCATGTGACACTCGCGCACCAGCGGCCAATCGCGGCATTTTTGTTCAAAGGCGCTGAGGTCGACTTCGGCCTGGCTGGCCAGTCCCACCATGGCAAAGACCTGCACCTCAAAGCCAAGCTCGCGGGCGTTTACCTCTGCATGGTAGCCTTTGATGAACCCCTGCTCTTCCAAGGTGCGCACGCGGCGCAGGCAGGGGGGGGCAGAAATGCCCACGCGTTTGGCAAGTTCGACATTGGTCATGCGACCATCTGCCTGCAGCTCAGCCAGAATCTTCCGATCAATCGGATCAAGCCGTGTTCCCGCCATTGAACGTCCCTTTCAATTTGCGATTCTTATAGCAGCGACAGTGGCAGCCGCAATAATCTTTCGCCGTCGCGCAAGATTCTTTCTACTACCTGCCTTTGCCCAGGGTGCGCAACCTTGCGGCGCTGCGCTTTAACAAGGGGTTTAAGAACCAGCAAGGCGGGGCTATATCGGGCGGGCTGCTAATTCGTCAATCGGGGGTGCCACATGGCCGAAACACGCAATACCAAGGTTCTGATCATCGGCTCCGGCCCGGCAGGCTATACGGCCGGTGTCTATGCCAGCCGCGCCATGCTGGAACCCATCCTGGTGCAAGGGATTGAGCCGGGCGGCCAGCTGACCACCACGACTGAGGTCGAAAACTGGCCCGGCGACACCGAGGTTCAGGGGCCTGACCTGATGATCCGCATGCAAGAGCACGCATTGGCGATGGGCACCGAAATCATCGGCGACATCATCACGGATCTGGACCTTTCCTCGCGGCCCTTCCATGCCAAGGGCGACAGCGGCACGACCTATGTCGCAGATGCGGTGATCCTCGCCACTGGCGCGCGGGCCAAATGGCTGGGCCTTGAGACCGAAGAGAAATTCAAGGGTTTTGGCGTTTCTGCCTGTGCCACCTGCGATGGCTTTTTCTATCGCGGTCAGGAAATCGTGGTCATCGGCGGCGGCAACACCGCCGTAGAAGAGGCCCTGTTCCTGACCAATTTCGCCTCCAAGGTCACGTTGATCCACCGCCGCGATGAATTGCGCGCCGAAAAGATCCTGATCGACCGCTTGATGAAAAACCCCAAGATTGAGCCCCTGTGGTTCCATGAACTGGTTGAGGTTTATGGCACCGACAGCCCGCTGGGCGTTGAGGGCATCAAGGTAAAGAACACAAAAACCGGTGAAATCAAGGACATTGATTGCAAAGGCGTCTTTGTCGCCATCGGCCATGCGCCTGCCAACGAATTGGTGAAAGACACGCTTGAGACCCACATGGGCGGCTATGTGGTGACCAAGCCTGACAGCACCGAAACCTCAATTCCGGGTGTTTTTGCAGCGGGCGACCTGACCGATCACAAGTACCGTCAGGCGGTGACAAGCGCCGGCATGGGCTGTATGGCCGCGCTTGAGGCGGAACGCTTTTTGGCAGAGGTCGGCGATGGCGCAGACACCTAAAGCGTTCAGGACCTTTTCGAAAACGTTATAGCCCGCGATACTTGACCTGACCCTGCCTGCCGCCCAAAGTCAGGGCGCAGCAGGGGGCAGCAAATGAACGATCTTTGGCGTGGCACATGGCCCACACGTTTGCGTATCGCAAGCGGGCTGGTGCTGTTTGTCTATGCGCTGCTGCATTTTGTGAACATCGGGCTGGGTATGCTGTCGCCCGAATGGATGGATACAGCACAGGATTGGCGACAGCTGGTTACCCGAAGCCTGCTGGGCAGCATCGTGATTTACGCCGCCCTTTCGATCCATATGGCCCTTGCACTGGTCAAACTGGCCCAGCGCGGCACCCTGCGCATGCCGCTTGGTGAGGCGGCGCAATTGGCCTTGGGCGTGTTCATTCCGGTCCTTCTGGTGGCCCATCTGATCCACACCCGAACCGCCCATGAAATCTACGGCGTCAACGACGAGATGGGCTATATCATGCTGCTGATCTACGACACGGCAGATGGCTGGAAACAAAGCCTGCTGTTGTTGGTGGTCTGGGTGCATGGCTGCCTTGGCCTGCATTTCTGGCTGCGTGGCAAAGCATGGTGGCGCAGCGCCCTGCCCACATTGATCGGTCTGGCAACGCTGGTCCCGGCCTTTGCACTGGCGGGGTTTCTGGTCGAAGGGCGCAGGGTGCGGGCGCTATGGGCGGACCCGGACGAACGCGCCGCGATGATTGAACAGTTCAATTTCCCGGATCAGGAAACCTTTGCCACTTTGATCGGCCTGACGGAGCAGTTGCGCTGGGTCTTTGGCGCAGTGATGGCCTTGGTCGCGCTTGCCTATGGCATCAAATACATCCGCACGCGCAAAAGATCCGTGACCATCACATATAGCGCCGGTCCCCAGATCACGGCACCGCGCGGCCTGACCCTGCTAGAGATGTCGCGCCTGCGCGGCGTGCCGCATGCATCATTATGTGGTGGGCGCGGCCGATGCACGACCTGCCGTGTCATCGTTGAGGAAGGTGCCGAATTGCTGCATCCGCCAAGCGAGGCAGAAGCACGCAGCCTTGCCGCAGCCGGCGCAGACAGCAACATGCGGCTGGCTTGCCAGATCAAGCCGGTGCAATCGGCGACTGTCTTTCGCATTTTCCGCCCCGACGGCAAGGGGCGCAACCGTAACCATGCCAGCCAGGGCGAAGAGAAAGAACTGGCGCTGTTGTTTCTGGACATGCGCGGATTTACCGCCCGCACGACGGGGCAACTGCCCTATGATGTGGTCTTTCTGCTGAACCGGTTCTTTGATGCCATCGTCCCCCCGATCAACGCAGAAGGCGGGACAGTTGATAAATACCTGGGCGATGGTTTTCTGGCCTTGTTCGAAACCGCAACGGCGCAGAGCTCTGCTCAGGCAGCCCTGCGCGCCATCGAAGGGATCGCGAAGGCATTGCAGGCGTTCAATGAAAAGCTGATTTCCGAAGGGCAAAGCCCCGTTGCCATTGGCATCGGTGCGCATCTGGGTGATGTGGTGCTGGGCGAAATCGGTGCCGCTGGTCAGGCCCCCCGCACTTTGATCGGCGATACCGTGAACACCGCCTCGCGCATCGAAGGGGTGACCAAGGAGTACAAGGTGCAGGCGCTGATCTCTGCCCTGGTGCTAAACGCCGCAGGCCACCACGTACCGGAAAGCCAGATGATCTCTCTCAGCCTGAGGGGCCTCAATACGCCGTTGCACGCATTGCCCCTGACAGAGGCCAGCACCCTGTCGGCGCAGATAGCCGCATTGGAGACAACAGATGCCTGATTGCGGCCCTTCGCCTGCGGTTCATGATCATAATGGCAATGATTTCCAAATTTTTGGCCAGTTCTGCTAGACATTTGCCTTAATGAGGCCGCATAGGGCAAGCAAACGGCTGTTCAAAGCCAGAGGCAAGAAACGAGACTGATATGACCATGTTGACCAACCTCGCTCCGATCCCGGAGCTTTTTGTATCATACGATTCAGCGCAGAAAATGAAGTTGGAGGCGGCAGAGCTTGTCAGCCACGATCTGACGCCGCGCCAGATCTGTGATCTGGAATTGCTGATGAATGGCGGGTTCAACCCGCTCAAGGGGTTCTTGTCCGAAGCGGATTACAACAGCGTCGTCAATACAATGCGTCTGGCGGACGGCCAGCTGTGGCCGATGCCGATCACGCTGGATGTATCAGAGGATTTTGCCGCCAAGCTGGAGATCGGTCAGGACATCGCCCTGCGCGACCAGGAAGGTGTGATCTTGGGAACAATGACCATCACCGACCGCTGGGAGCCGAACAAGGCCCATGAGGCCAAGATGGTCTTTGGGGCGGATGACAGCGCGCATCCTGCGGTGAACTACCTGCACAACCAGGCGGGAAAGATTTACCTGGGCGGTCCCGTGACCGGCATCCAGCAGCCCGTGCATTATGATTTCCGCGCCCGCCGCGACACCCCGAATGAGCTGCGCGCGCTGTTCCGCAAGCTGGGCTGGCGCAAAGTTGTGGCCTTTCAAACCCGCAATCCGCTGCACCGCGCGCATCAGGAACTGACCTTTCGCGCCGCCCGCGAGGCCCAGGCCAACCTGCTGATCCATCCGGTTGTCGGCATGACCAAACCCGGTGACGTCGATCACTTTACCCGCGTGCGCTGCTATGAGGCGGTGCTGGACAAATACCCGGCCGCGACGACCAACATGTCCCTGCTGAACCTTGCCATGCGCATGGCAGGCCCCCGCGAGGCGGTTTGGCACGGGCTGATCCGCAAGAACCACGGCTGCACCCATTTCATCGTGGGCCGCGACCACGCAGGCCCCGGCAAGAATTCGGCCGGTGAAGATTTCTATGGTCCATACGACGCCCAAGACCTGTTTCGCGAGCATCAGGAAGAAATGGGCATCGAGATGGTCGACTTCAAACACATGGTGTTTGTCCAAGAGCGCGCCCAATATGAGCCTGCCGACGAGATTTTGGACAAGGATGACGTCACGATCCTGAACATTTCGGGCACGGAACTGCGCCGCCGCCTGCAGGAGGGGCTGGAAATTCCTGAATGGTTTTCCTTTCCCGAAGTGGTCGCCGAACTGCGCCGCACCCGCCCGCCGCGCAACCAGCAAGGTTTTACCGTGTTTTTCACCGGCTTCTCTGGCTCTGGCAAATCGACGATCGCCAATGCCCTGATGGTCAAGCTGATGGAAATGGGCGGCCGGCCTGTCACCCTGCTGGACGGGGATATCGTGCGCAAGAACCTCAGCTCTGAACTGGGCTTTTCCAAAGAGCACCGCGATCTGAACATCCGCCGCATCGGCTATGTCGCGTCAGAGATCACCAAGAACGGCGGCATCGCGATCTGTGCGCCAATCGCCCCTTACGCCACCACACGCCGGGCCGTGCGCGAAGAAATCGAAGATTTCGGTGCCTTCGTCGAGGTCCATGTTGCCACGTCGATCGAAGAATGCGAACGCCGCGACCGCAAGGGGCTATACAAGCTGGCACGCGAAGGCAAGATCAAGGAATTCACAGGCATCTCAGACCCTTATGATGTCCCGGAACATCCTGAACTGCGCGTGGAGACAGAGAATGTGGATGTCGACAACTGCGCGCACCAAGTGCTGTTGAAATTGGAGAGCATGGGATTGATCTCGGGCTGATGCCCGATCTTGCCATGGGCTGGGCAGCATGTCCGGCCCATGGCGTTTTCGGAAAATCCTGTGTCAGGTATTCCCGGTCAGGATTTAGTGCACCATCACCGGTGCATAGTCGTGCTGTCGCGCTAGCGTAAAGGCCAGCTTGCGGTCACCGACAAGTGCCAGTTGCTGGCCTTGGGCATCATGTACAGCATAAAGCAGCTCAAGACCCTCGGCCTGGTCGCGCACGGCGCGGGGCAGATCAGAGACAGCAATCGTTTTGACGTATACAGTCCGATCTGCGGATTGGGTGTTCACGTTCTGCATCTTACTACCCTTTCTTGATTTTTATGGTTTGAACAACTGTTTCGGGTTTGGACCGCGTCAAGTCCACATGGAGCAAACCGTTCTCCATCTTTGCCTCACCCACATCGACGCCATCGGCCAGAACAAAGGACCTTTGGAACTGTCGCGCCGCAATCCCGCGATGCAAGAATATCCGGTGATCGCTATCGTCCGACTGTCTGCCGCGAATGACCAATTGGCGATCCTCGACGGTAATCGCCAGATCATCCTCGGCAAAACCTGCAACGGCCAGCGTGATCCGATAGCTGTAGTCTGAAGTTTGTTCGATATTGAACGGAGGATACCCTTCGTTCCCGGATTTCGCGGTGCGTTCCAGCACCCGTTCCAGCTGTTCGAACCCCAGCATATGGGGATAGGAAGCCAGCGTTAGTTTCGTCATGCGACACGTCCTCATCATTTTAAGCGACAGTCAAAGTCTGGCCCCGTTATGGCGGCCTGCTGAGATGAATATGGGGAGAGTCAAAGCGTGGCGCAAGGGCTATGCGACAAGAGGGTGAACGCCTATATTGAAAGCCACAAGCACGAATGGAATCATTAGGTTATGAACGCACCCTCAGATCTTTCGATGAAAACCGAAGAGGTGCTGCGCGTTGAGCTTGAGGTTTTTCGCCGCGAGCATCGTGATCTGGACGAGGCCATTCATGCGCTGGTGGATCGCGGCACCGCGGATCAATTGACCCTGCAGCGCCTGAAGAAACGCAAGCTGCGACTGAAAGACATGATCGCGCTGATCGAAGACCGTTTGACCCCCGACATCACCGCCTGACACTCCCGCGTTGCCCTGCGGCTCAGTCTGAGTATAGTGCGCGCTCTGATCCTCAGCCAAAGGCGTAAGCGATATGACCACCCCCCCCGTTGGTATCATCATGGGTTCCCAATCTGACTGGGCCACCATGCGCGAAGCGGCAGTGCTGCTGGATGAATTGGGCATTGCCTATGAGACAAGGATCGTCTCGGCGCATCGGACGCCGGACAGGCTGTGGGAGTATGGTAAGACCGCAGTGGACCGGGGCCTGCAGGTGATCATCGCGGGGGCAGGCGGTGCTGCGCATTTGCCCGGCATGATGGCGTCCAAGACCCGCGTGCCCGTGATTGGCGTGCCGGTCCTGACAAAGGCGCTGTCCGGGGTCGATTCGCTGTATTCCATTTTGCAGATGCCAAAGGGGTTTCCCGTGGCAACCATGGCCATCGGCGCACCGGGTGCGGCCAATGCAGCCCTGATGGCAGCCGGCATTCTGGCGCTGCAGGACGCAGGGATCGCCACGCGTCTGGACGCATGGCGCACAGCGCTCAGCGCCTCTATTCCACAGGAGCCTGTCGATGACTGACCCCATAGCCCTTGGCAGCACAATCGGTATTCTTGGCGGCGGACAGTTGGGCCGCATGCTGTCGGTTGCGGCCGCGCGACTGGGGTTCAAGACGCATATCTTTGAACCCGGTGCCAACCCGCCTGCGGGGGATGTGGCCCATGCGGTCACAACAGCCCCCTATGAGGACGCGGCAGCCTTGGCCGCATTTGCCGCCGCCTGCGATGTTGTCACCTTTGAGTTCGAGAACGTGCCGACCGCGGCACTTGACCTGATCGAGGCACAGGTGCCGATCCGTCCGGGCCGCGAGGCGCTGCGCATCTCGCAGGACCGGCTGACCGAAAAGGAATTTCTGGAAAGTCTGGGCCTGACCGTCGCCCCCTTTGCCGATGTGCCCGACATCGCCGCGATGGAGGCCGCAGTGGCCCGCATCGGGGCACCTGCAATCCTGAAAACACGCCGCTTTGGCTATGACGGCAAGGGCCAGGCCCGGCTGCGCACTGCCCAGGATGCAGCCGCCGCATTCGCACAGATGGGCGATGCCCCCGCCATTCTGGAAGGCTTTGTCGACTTTTCGCACGAAGTATCCGTCATCGCAGCCCGCAGCACTACCGGCGAAGTCGCCTGTTTCGATCCGGGCGAAAACATCCACCGCGATGGCATTTTGCACACCACCACCGTCCCTGCCCGTTTGACGGCGGCACAGCGTACAGACGCCGTTTTGATGGCCGCCAAGATATTGAATGCACTCGATTATGTCGGTGTTCTGGGGGTTGAGTTGTTTGTGACACCCAAGGGGCTGATCGTGAATGAGATCGCGCCACGGGTGCATAATTCGGGCCATTGGACGCAGAATGGCTGCATGGTGGATCAGTTTGAACAGCACATTCGCGCAGTCGCCGGTTGGCCCTTGGGCGATGGTACGCGCTATGCGGATGTGGTGATGGAAAACCTGATCGGCGACGATATGGACCGGGTGCCCGCACTGGCCAAACAGCTCGACACCGCGCTGCATCTATACGGCAAGGCAGAAACCAAACCGGGTCGCAAGATGGGCCATGTCAACCGCATCACGCGGTAGCCGCACCTCATGTCATGAACCGGTCAGCGACGGCACCCGACATATAGGAAACGCGCCCCGCGACGAAGGTTGCGGCAACGCGCCGGCTGTGCGCATCCAGCACGACCAGATCAGCGCGCTTTCCTGCCGTGAAATCCCCACGGTCTGACAGCCCCAGAACTGCCGCTGGCCCGGCAGAGACCAGCCCCCAGGCGCGGTTCAGATCACAAAGACCTGTGTCGGCCAGCATCAAGGCCGCCCGGCGCGGCGAAGGATAGTGATAATCCGATGCCAGCGCATCGCAATAGCCCATGGCAATCAGGTCAATCGCCGAAAGATTGCCATTATGCGATCCGCCCCGCACCACATTTGGAGAACCCATCAGCACCGCGTCGCCCGCGTGATGCGCCGCTTCGGCGGCCTCCAGCGTCTCAGGGAATTCGGCAACCTGCACACCACGCGCGCGCCAAATTTGTCGTGCCGCCCCAGTGGCATCATCGTGACTGCCCATGCGCACCCCGGCCTGCGCCAACTGCGGACATAGGGCATCCAGCGCGGCAGGAACCCGGTCGCGCAGCCCATGCAGTTCCAGCATGTAATCGTGATGTTTCTGCGGACTGCGCCCCGCCTTGAGCGCCTGACCGTTCAGACGGCGCGGCATTTTTCCCGCACTCAGACGGTAATGCGGCAGATGATCGTTGAACACGACATAATTCACGCCCCAATCGCGCAGCTTGCCCGGCAATGCATCGTATAGTTCCAGCAGATGCGTTTCAAACCGCAGTTGCGCATGCAGATCGGTTACGACGCTGTCATTGGTATCGCGGATCGCGGCAAAGACCTTCTCGGCAAATTCAAGCCCGCGCATGCCGCCTTCCCAGCTGACGAATTGGGCCAGCACCGCTGTGGTTATTCCGTTGGCCGCCAGTTCCGCCTCGCAGGCGACAAGGCCCGCATCCATCTGTTTCATCGCGCCGCGCCGTTGGGCCAAATGCCGCTCAAACCCGTCGCCATGCAGATCGACAATACCGGGCAAGACCATGAAACCGGTCAGGTCAACCGCGCGCCCCACGGGTCCATCGACAATCCTGCCCTCGGCAAAAGACAGCGGAGCATCACAAAGCCCCTGCGGGTGCAGCACCTGCGCACCGGTCAGATCAAGGTTTGTCATTCAGGGCCTCCACCCCGGGGAGGCATTCCCCCTGGGGGCAGCCGATAGAATCGAACACGCCTTCGAGCCAGCTCATGCTGTGGTCAAAAGAGCCGGTTTTCAAAAAGGCCATTGTCTGGGCGATCACGCGGGGATTGTTCATCATGAAAGTATGGGTAACAGGCAGGACGATATGGTCCTTCATCCCCTCCACCCGCGTTGAGGCGACCGATACCTTGCCATCGTCCGGTCCGGGCAGAATGGTCGAAAAATACGGGTTCAGCGATTGCGAACCTGCGATGACCCCCAATTCAAAGGTCACCGGCGGCAAGCTGCGCGGGATGGAATCCGGCCCCGTGCCCATCTGCTGGCCTGCGGGACCGTTGATCCAGTCAAAGGCTGCGATATCATCAAGCTGATCAACCACTTCGCTGCCCTGATTGGGCGGCCCCAACATGACCACGCGACCGATCCGGTCTGCCCCGACTTCTGACACCCATTGGCGCACCAGGATGCCGCCCATGGAATGGGTCACAAAGTCAACCTTGGGCGTGCCACAGGCCGCAACAGCATCGGGCAAGGTCTGGCGTGTCAATTCTTCGACAGGTGCCTCTGTTGAGGGATATCCCGGTCGCACGATACGGTAGCCTTCGGTCTCAAGTGCGGCTTCCATCAGCGCAAATGACGTCTCTGTCCGCGCCAGCCCGTGCAGCAGGATCGCACAGCGGCCCTGTGCCTGGCTCTGGCAGGCGGTCAGGCCAATAAAGGCCGCAAGAAAAATCAAACGTGCATTCATACAGCTTGAGATAGACTGAAAACCACGGATGTGAAATGCTGCATCGCAGTAACCTTACGAAAGTCTTTTCATGCGCCTCAAATCCCCCAGACTGGCCGTCCGCGCCGTTGTGCTGCATGAGGGGCGGCTGTTGCTGGTCAATGCCTATGCCGATGGGCAAAGTGATCTGCTATGCGCCCCCGGTGGCGGTGTAGAAACCGGCGCATCCCTGCCCGACAACCTGCGCCGCGAAATGTACGAGGAAACCGGCCTGCATATTGAGGTGGGAGCCCCCTGTCTGGTGAATGAATTTCACGACCCCGACGGCAGTTTTCATCAGGTAGATATCTATTTTCACTGCCAGCTGATCGGAAGCCCCCAGATTGACCCCGCATGGCAGGACAGCGAGAATATCGTGTCACAATGGCATTGGGTGACCCAAGCGGAGCTGGCCCGCCTGCCCCATAAACCTGACAGTCTTGGCCAGGTGGCCTTTGCGCCGGCGGGCCAGGCTACTTATGATCCGCTGGAACCGATCGTGAAGTAACGGCCCAGCCGATACCGCCCACGACCAGCGCGGTGGCAAGGATCAAGGGCAGCCCGATCTGTTCGCCCAATATCAGCACGCCTGCAAAAAGCGCGATGACCGGCACACTTAGTTGTACAATCGGGGCAAGGGCCCCCTCAAGCCGGGGCAAGACGGCATACCAAAGCGAATAGCCCAACCCAGAGGTCAGCCCGCCGCAGACCACGCCCAGCGCAATGCCGGTCATGCTGAACTGCATTCCCGTGCCTGCCAAAAGAACCAGCAAAACCGGGACGCATAAAATGAAATTCGCCGACGTCGCGGCCAAAGGGTCCACCGCCTTGCGCCCGATGATGCTGTAGACCGCCCATCCAAGACCCGCGATCACCATCAATGCAGCCCCAGCTGGATCAGCGCCACCGCCCGTGCCGGGCCACAGGGCCACCAACAGCCCCAAAAAGGCCAATCCGCCCCCGGTGATTTGCCTGAACGTGGGCCGCGCTGCGGTCAATGCAGCATGGGTAAACATCGTGATCTGCACCACGCCAAACAAGATCAACGCCCCCAGCCCCGCATCAAGCGTCAGATAGGCCAGCGAAAACCCGATGAGATAGGCACTGAGACTAAGGGCACCGACAATCCGGTTGCCGCGCAGCAAGGGCAACGCACCGCCGCGCGCAGCCACCAGGGCCCCCAGAACCAAAGCGCCAGAGGCGACCCTGACCAGGGCAAAACCTGACGGATCGATATGGCCGCCCTCTATCGCCATCCGTGTCAGGATTGAATTCGAGGCAAAGGCGATCATCGTAAGAGCAGTGGCAAGAACAAGACGCATGCCATCGGCTTATCCTGTGCCAAGGCAACAGCCAAGAAAGAAGCAAAGCCGGTCAAATCTGCCGCTGGGTCACATCGCCGGGTTATGTCGCTGGGGTGCGTCAATGAAAGATGAAATCATCCGTATCGCCAAATGAGGCGATCAATGCGTCCATGTCCGCGTCATCAAGCCGGCCGTTCGCGCCCCTGTTCAACGCCCCACCGGCCCCAAGATGCTGGCGGATCAGCGAAATGACATTGCTCTGGACATCACCGTCCTGCATGGCCGCGACCAGACCCAGGCGGATGATTTCCTTTTGATGTTCCGTCTGCTGCAGCAACATTTGGCGTTGTTGTGCGGTCTGCAGGGCATTCAGCATGGCGCTGCGCAGCGCATCAGCATTCATTTCCTCTTTCGTCAGGAAATCATGGCAGCCGTGCCGCATGGCCTGAACCGCGGTTTCGCGCGCGCCATCGCCGGTGATCATTATTTTCCCGGCCTCACGGTTCAGATCGTTCTGCAGCACATGATCCAGGGCATCCAACCCGTTGCCGACCGGCAGTCGGTAGTCGATCATGATCAGATCGTAATTTTCCCGGGCTACAGCCGCGTTCATGGTGGCGATGCTGTCCACCTCGTCCATCTGAATGGAGAGATTGGTTTTGTCAGACATCCGTCGAATGCGCGCGCGGTCAAACTTGCTGTCATCCAAAAGCAGGACACGAATGTCACGGGACATCGGCATCGGCACCGGAAAGGAAGCTGAAAGGGTGTTCGCATTTAACATGGATCTGGTCCTCTGAAGCTGCTTGTGAACACAGCTTCTGTTCAAAGGGTTGTCCAAAACTTAATGCTAAGGATTCAGTTTTGGAGAATTTATGGCATTTCCTGACGGCCCGCCCCGACACCCGTCACTGGCAGGCGAGTTTCAAACAGGCTTCCCTGCCCATAGGGGGAATCAGTGATCGTCACAGCGCCGCCATAAAGGCGGGAAATCTTGCGCACATTGGCAAGGCCCATGCCGCTGCCTTCCACTTCATCGCGCGGACGCAGGGTGGTCATGGCCCCAAAGATGCGTTCACGGAATTCCGGGGCAACCCCCGGGCCGTCGTCGGCAACCCCGATCACGATTTCACGCCCCTCTTGGCGGGCGTGCACAACGATGCGCCCTGCGGGTTTGTGATGGTGTTTGACCGCATTCTGGATCAACGCGTCCAGCATGGTCAGCAAATCGCGATCGCCTAAACGGATCGTGGATACGTCGATATTGCGGATCACGTCAAAACCGCTGGGGATCTGCCCCTCATCCAGCACCTGGTCCAGTGCTTGCCCCAGATCGTTGTCACACAGGTTCTGCATACGGCCGATGCGCGAGAATGTCAGCAAATCCACCAGCATCCGGTCCAACCTGCCCATATGCCGGTTCATCATCTCAATGGAGGTCGCAACAGACCCCTCAATGGGAAATCCCGCCTCTTGCAGATCCTCTGCGATCCATTGGGGCAGTTCCAGCAGCGCCCGGACAGAGCTGCGCACATCATGGCTGATCAAGTAAATGAAATCTTCGATGTCCTGAGAGTTTCCCGCATCAGCCGGTGCTGACGGAAGATCATCAAGAGGGGAGGTTTCTGGGTGCATAAAGTGCCTCGGCGCGGGAATGCCCAAAGCCTAAGGTCCAGAGATTTAAGTAGCCTTAACGCGCCCACGGAATGGGGCAGATAATGACATGCCGTTCCGATCCCTGTTCAGCGGGCCAGAGGCTGAAACGACAAAGGGCCCCGAAGGGCCCTTTGCACATATGCTGTAGCGACAGCGATCAAAAGATCGCTTACATCATGCCGCCCATGCCGCCCATGTCTGGCATGCCGCCGCCCATGCCGGCACCACCATCCTTGGATGGTTTGTCCGCAACCATGGCTTCGGTTGTGATCAGCAGACCAGCGATAGAGGCCGCGTCCTGCAGAGCAGTACGGACAACTTTCGCAGGGTCGATCACGCCGAACTTGAACATGTCGCCATATTCTTCGGTCTGCGCGTTAAAGCCGAACTTCAGGTCGTCGCTTTCGCGGATCTTGCCGGCCACGACGGAACCGTCGACGCCTGCGTTCTCTGCGATTTGGCGCAGCGGTGCTTCCAGTGCCTTGCGGACGATGGAAATACCGACGTTCTGGTCATTGTTGTCACCTGTCAGACCATCAAGCGATTTGCCCGCCTGGATCAGTGCAACACCACCACCGACAACGATACCTTCCTGAACCGCGGCACGTGTCGCGTTCAGGGCATCGTCAACGCGGTCTTTGCGCTCTTTGACTTCAACTTCTGTCATGCCGCCGACGCGGATCACAGCAACACCACCGGCCAGTTTCGCGACGCGCTCTTGCAGCTTCTCACGGTCGTAGTCGGATGTCGTTTCTTCGATCTGGTTGCGGATCTGGGCCACGCGTGCCTCGATCTCTGCTTTCTCGCCAGCGCCGTCCACAACAGTGGTTTCGTCCTTGGTGATAGACACTTTCTTGGCTGAACCCAGCATGTCCATTGTGACGGACTCAAGCTTCATGCCCAGATCTTCGGAGATCACCTGACCGCCTGTGAGGATCGCGAGGTCCTGCAGCATCGCCTTGCGACGATCACCGAAACCAGGTGCCTTGACTGCTGCGATTTTCAGACCGCCGCGCAGTTTGTTGACAACCAGCGTTGCCAGGGCTTCGCCTTCAACATCTTCTGCGATGATCAGCAATGGCTTCTGGGACTGGATGACCTGCTCAAGCAGGGGCACCATTGGCTGCAGCGATGACAGTTTCTTCTCGTGAAGCAGGATGATCACATCTTCCAGCTCAACAGTCATCTTATCAGAGTTGGTGACAAAATATGGGGACAGATAGCCACGGTCGAACTGCATGCCCTCGACCACGTCTGTCTCTGTTTCCAGACCTTTGTTTTCTTCGACGGTGATCACACCCTCGTTGCCGACTTTCTGCATCGCATCTGCGATTTGACGGCCGATTTCTTTTTCGCCGTTTGCAGAGATCGTACCGACCTGAGCAACTTCATCGCTGTCAGATACAGGGCGCGCTGCTGCTTTGATCGCCTCGACAACCTTGATGGTCGCCATGTCGATGCCGCGCTTGAGGTCCATTGGGTTCATGCCAGCGGCGACAGATTTCATGCCTTCCTTGACGATGGCCTGGGCCAGAACAGTTGCGGTTGTTGTACCGTCGCCTGCTTCGTCATTGGTCCGGGAAGCAACTTCCTTGACCATCTGTGCGCCCATGTTCTCGAACTTGTCCTCAAGCTCGATCTCTTTGGCCACGGATACACCGTCTTTGGTGATGCGCGGGGCGCCGAACGATTTGTCCAGAACCACGTTACGGCCTTTGGGGCCCAGAGTTACTTTTACCGCGTTTGCAAGGATGTTCACACCCTTAAGCATCTTGTTGCGGGCATCGGTGTCAAATTTGACGTCCTTAGCTGCCATTTGCCTTCTCCATTAATTTGTGAATAAGCGTCGAACCTTGGGGCGGGATTTCAAGCCGCCATCACCTGAATGATCAGGCGATGATCCCCATGATGTCGCTTTCTTTCATCATCAGCATTTCTTCGCCGTCGACGGTGACTTCTGTTCCGGACCATTTGCCGAACAGGATCTTGTCGCCTGGCTTTACAGCCATTTCGATCAGCTCGCCGCTGTCCTTGCGGGCGCCTTCGCCACAAGCAACAACTTCACCCTCTGAGGGTTTTTCTTTGGCGGAATCAGGAATGATCAATCCGCCGGCTGTTTTCTCTTCGCTTTCTGTGCGCTTTACCAGCACGCGGTCGTGAAGCGGTTTCAACGCCATCTCTGCAGCTCCTTAAGGCTCAAAGTTTGTTCCTGCCTGCTGCCCTTGGTTGGGCGGATCAGGCGTTAGCACTCAAAGGGGTCGAGTGCTAACGATGGATAGCTAAGGGTGCTGCCGCTGTCTGTCAACCGAGGAATTGGAAAAATCTTCGCTTTCGGGTGCCGCTTTCAGATGCGCATGGTTCTGCGGTTTTCAAGGGCCGCGCGGCTTTGTGCCTGCCTCAGTCGGCACCCAGCACGCGCGCAGAGGTTCCGACTGCCTCGGCCCCTGCCGGGGTCAGGCCGTATACGCCCTTATCCACTTTCTCGAACCAGCCATAATGGTTGTCCCGCATCATCCGGGTCGCCACGGCCACTTCGGTTTCGCGCGCCACATCCGCGCCTTTGCTGGCTCCCACCTCGAAAAGATAAAGCGCCAGCTTCAGCGCATCTTGTCGGTAGGCCGTCACCAGCCCTGCCCGTGTCTGCCCGCCGTCATTCGGATCGCCCTGCCGCCGCGCGAATTCCCGCAGCAACTGTTTTTGTCGTTTGGCCGATTTGCGCGGGGCATAGGGTCCTGGGTCGCAATGCACTTCAACCAGCGCATCGCTCAGCCGGACCGTGATCAGCCCAAGGCCAAGTCGGCGCGCCATTGCGGTATTGTCATTGAGCGCCTTGGCAAAGCGTTTTCCCGGGGCGCGGGCCACGGCCAGATAGACGTCATCTGTCACCTTCAGACGGGCAAGGCATTGATGAAACAGCGCCAGCGAAAACCCCAGCTTCAGTTCCACCACCACGGGCGGCTCTGCCCCGCGCAGGGCGACCACATCCGCCGCACCAACCTCGGATTTCACGACATAGCCCTGATCCTCAAGGAAGGCCTTGATCGGCGGATAGAGATCGGTTTCACGCGGCTGGCTCATGCGCCGCAGACTGCCCTATTTGCGAAGCCGCTCCAACCCTCTAGAACGTCATTATGACCCGTGATGATCTGATATCATTCTGCGCCTGTTTGCCCAAGGCCACGCATGTGGTGCAATGGGGCAACGCAGACGTCTACAAGATCGGCGGCAAGGTCTTTGCCGTGGTCGGCATGGGGCAAAGCGGCAATACCGTCACCTTCAAAGCCTCGCAGATGGCGTTTGAAATCCTGTCGGACAGCCCCGGCCTGCGGCCCGCACCCTACATGGCATCACGCGGCCTGAAGTGGATCCAGCACTACAGTGAACCCGGCCTGTCCGACGACAGCCTGCGCGACCACATCCGCGCCTCCTACGATATGGTCGTGGGCGGCCA
>Ga0213868_10000784_pt1 | contig 30683 bp, 47 predicted proteins | sample PICome_9_FD_160087 | JGI IMG/M metagenome (GOLD analysis project Ga0213868, IMG submission 160087) | Coastal seawater microbial communities near Pivers Island, North Carolina, United States - PICO127 | ecosystem: Environmental > Aquatic > Marine > Coastal | place: USA: North Carolina... | reverse complement strand
TTTGAAAACAATCTCAGAACGGTTGACTCGGGCCGACTCTGGCATAGTCGAAATACTTTCAGGTATTCTTTCAGGTATTCTTTCAGGTATTCTTTCAGGTATTCTTTCAGGAGTTCTTCAAATACTTTCAGGTATTCTTCCAGGCGTTCTACTCGGCCAGGCGTTGTTCCTCCGGGTGTTATCCTGCACCAGTCCGCCAGTGATCTATAAGTGCCAGCAATTGTTCACCCGGCACAATCAGGTCACTGACCATCAGTGTGATCATCATCAGTCGATCCTCCGGTAGGTCCTGGCTGATGTGCAGCACTGGCAGGTATACATCAGTCATAGCCAGTCTCTGGTTCCACACTCGTGCCAGTGGCTCCAGTTTTCGTATTCTGTGCATCAGTTCAGTGTCTGGCCATCCGTATAGGTATATCTGATTGTTCATGTGTGTTCCTGTATACTAACAGCGAGCCATTCCTGTATGTGTATACTCGCGTGTGTGTATCAGACCCTAACAGCGGGCCACTTTGTTATCTGGTGTGTCTGATGCTGATGTGTGACTCTAACAGCGAGCCAGTTTGATGTCTGGTGTGTTTGTTTTGTTTGACGGGGTGCAACAGCGAGCCAGTTTGATGTCTGGTAGTTCATCAGTGGTTCTGGTGGTGCAACAGCGGGCCATTCCTGTGTGTGTATGCTTGCGTGTGTGTATCAGACCTTAACAGCGAGCCATTCCTGTGTCTGGGTGTTCTGGTGTGGTCTTTGTATTGCAACAGCGGGCCAGTTTGTTGTCTGGTGTGTTTGACGGGGTGCAACAGCGAGCCATATTTGTTTGACACAGTGTCAGTATTGTGTTATTTTCATTATATCCAGTGATGCTCTAGCAGGTTTAGATACCAGAGTGCAGTTGTTGATCTGGGTGTTTAAAACAGCAGTGCCACCAGTGTGTGGTCAGCATCATCCAGGGTGTGTTCGTCAACGAAGATTTCTATAGTAGGATTATGTCTGGGGTGGGGTCTAGCACAATATCTGTGTTTTACCAGGAACTGTCGTTGCAGTGGATTGAACACCAGTTCGATCCATTCTGGTTTGAGTTGATGTTTTCGTGCTGAGTGCAGCCAGGGCATCAACCCGGTTTGTTGGTACAGTTCTGGCCCGTTGATTTCAACTATCTTGCGCATCAGACAAATACTCCGCCACTGAGTTGTAGCAGGGTGTGTCGGTGTTCAGTGGTGGACACCTGAACCCAGATGTACATCCAGTTGATGTCATCGGACAGGTCATCGAATTCCCAGTCACTGATCTTCAGCTGGTTCTTTTTGAACATCTGGTATGCTGGTTCACTGAGTCTGTCAACTATCTCAGAGTCCACCAATTCAACACTTTCAGTATAGGGCACACAGATGGGGTATGCGTGTTTTTCAGTCATAGAGTTTGCTGGCTGATCTGAAAGTGAACACCCGCCAGAAGTGTTGGTTGTAGCTGGCTTTACTGAATCGGTCCATGTTGATGCTGAAGTCAGGGTCACCGGGCACACACTGGTCCAGCATCTGGCCGCGTTGTCGGTATGTGATCTGGTTGACCACCATTGCCCAGGTCAACACTGACAAGGCCAGTGTCAGCAGTGTTAAAAATAGTACGTCCATGTGTTTCTCCTTTTAATGATTCAAATGCAACAGTGCCAGTGTGCGATCAGCGTCAGACCTGAACACCAGCCAGAAGTCTCGGCTGCCGGTGTCAGTCCACTTTCGTGTGCCAGCATACCATCTCAGTTCCAGTGGTTTCCGGTCTTGCCACATGTGTTTGACAGTATTGCCAGTGCTGAAGTAATAACGTCTGGCGCTGGCTCCCAGGCTGGTGGCCTCCAGTGTTTGCACTGCTTGGTTGTAGTGTTTGCGGTCATAGATCTTTATGGGATAGCACCAGCCCATCAGATGCACATAGGTGTTGCGGTTCACCTGATCCGGTATTTGAAGTCTCATGTTCATGTATTTGTCCTTGTTGTGCTGTTTATAACATCAGTGAGGGCGGGTGTCAACCCACTGGTGTGGCATCAGGGAATAAAAACAGCATTCTGGTGGCCTGTTCAGCACTGAGTTCGCTGGTTCTGATCATTATGGTCTGATACTCTGGCCGACTGCTGCGCCAGTTTTGTTGCAGACTCCACACAAATTCACTGAGGAACTCCTGTTGTGCTGCTGACAGACTGCCCTGTGCCCGAGCTGGTGTGCTGTACTCAGGGCTGGGTGGCAACAGGAAGTACCCCTTCATGCTGCTGTTACACTGCTGCTGCTGAGTATCAGTTCCATGGTGAACATCTGACTGCTGCTGAGTTCGGGTATGTGTATCCAGCGATCTCCGTTCTCATTCAGGTATACGTGTTGTTCCAGATCAAAGTCTGGATCAATGTCACTTTCAGTGATCCATTTTGCAAACTGTTCAAACTCCAGTTGGATCTGTGTGCCTTCCAGTTCAGCTAGTTCGCTGTAATGATATATGTATCGTGCCATGTTATCTCCTACACCATCATTGCCATGAATTGATGACGTTCACTTTTAAATGCTATCCACAATCGGTCTGTTTTCGGTTTGTCTGAATAGGGGCGGGCTGGACCGTAATACCATTCAGCACCATCAGCATTCAGGGTATTGCCCCAGTTTATGCTGTGCGGCTTGCCCAGTTTGTTATAGCCCCATTGTTTTATTCTCAGACGATCATAACTGGCAATACCAGCATCAAACTCCAGCACATATCTGAAGCCGTACTGTTTGCACAATGCTGTTCGTCTGTTGATTCTGAATTGTTTCATGCAGTCAGAATAGCGCCAGCCCAGTGCGTTGTCAAGTAAGTAATGATATGTATTTGTATGTTATAGAGTGTGTGGGTGTGGATCTGGTGAAAATCGGCTACAGTGCTGACCCTGATCACAGACTCACTGAGTTGCAGACCGGCAATGCCAACAAACTCAGAGTGGCTCATCGTGTTAGTGTGGATCCTGGTCGTGAACGGGTGTTGGAGCAGCGTGTGCATCAGGAACTCAGCTATCGTCGTGTCAGAGGCGAGTGGTTCAAAATGTCAGCTGATCAGGCCAGGGGTGTGCTGGACCATGCCATCATACGCTGGCATGATGATCCGCTGATATAGAATAAATACCTGTAACAATGTATTGGAATAACTGATGAAATATAGTGAATTGAAAATAGTAGAGGCTATTAGCACCAGCCAGTATCGATCTCTGGTCAAGGGCTGGAACAAACAGAGATACGGTGACATATTCCTCAATCCCAAGTACCGTCATGACCGCAATGGATATCGTGTGTATATTCCTTTAAATTCCACGCCCAAGGAACAACCACAAAAAAGTCCCACACAACAACAGATAGAGGAGTTTTTGGAACAGAATGGGTTCTCCATGGTGGACTATGTCAAGGGCATTGTTCATAATACTGAAAAGCGCCAGGACATTAAAATCGGCAAAGTGTTGAACAAGCTCAAACGCACAGATCTATTAAATGCGTTTAACGTAGACAAGACCAGAGAAGCTACTCAGAGTCAATATATCGTAGTGATATCGCGTCACCCTTATGACATTGCTGGGCAGAGTACAGGACGTGGTTGGACTAGCTGTATGAATTTAGAAGACGGCATAAACAAACACTATGTTCCACTGGACATACGTGAAGGTACACTGGTGGCCTATGTGACCAGTACTGATGATCTAGACCTAAAAAACCCCACAGGTCGTGTTAGTATCAAACCATTTGTAGATGTGTTGGGCAGGCCTAGAATTTATTTTGGTATTGAAGATAATGTGTATGGTACCAATGTGGCAGGGTTTGTGGACGCAGTATCAGCATGGGTTGAAGAAGTTAACGCAGCACACGAATTGGACGATGTAGCTATCTTAAAGTTTAATGATAAACTTTACAAGGACAGCAGTTTGGCCAATCAGACCATTGTCAGTAAAAAAGGCATCAGTGACCAGGAACGTGAAACTTTAAGTGACATAGCACACCGTCCCAGCAGTGTACTGCGTATGGAAAATCCCACTGAGGAGCAATTGTCTATCGCAATTATTAATGACCGAGGGAGCAGACCCAGTCTGTTTAAACGCATTGTGGAACTATTTCCTGATGCGATTCGTTCACAACAAATACAACAAGCAGCAGTCAGCAAACAAGGGGAAAATTTAGAAATTATTATAGACCAGGGTATTACGCCAGTGAATGCTGTAATAAACACAGCCATTGCCCGAGACCCTGAAGTTATATTGTATTTAAAAAAAGATAACAATATCAAAATAACCAAGGACATGCTTGAAACTGTTATACATCACAACACTAGATTACTGTACAATCTAACCGATTACCTAGGATTATTAGATCGCGATCTAATTCAGACTGCAATTCAGAAGTACCCAACGGTCTTTGATTTGTTTGTTAAAAACAAAATTACCATGGACAGGAAAATGGTGATCACTGCCCTGGCGCACAACTATCCCGATATGAGCCGAATGATACTGTACTGTATATACAACAAGATACCATTGGATCAAAATATTGTAAAAGCATCAATGAGTTCACACGAATGGTTCGAAAAGCATATTGCAGACATACTAAGTTACAATATGGACTATCCAGAATCACCAATACCATTATCAACTGATCAAATCGTTGATGCCATTGAAAGGTTGTACAAACATTCAAATTATGGTCAAACAAAGATGTTTTTGGAAAATCTTTCAACGTATGGCGTCACTCTAGACGACAAAACTTTGTTTGAAATTATAAAGAAGACCAAGAATGTTAGTATTTTAAAACATATTAAACAGGACATCAGTGAGGAATTGGCCAACAAATGTTTATCAATCAATGGCGCAGCTATAGAATTTATTGCAGCACCCACACCGCAGCAGCAAATGTTAGCAGTTGAAACCACTCCCAGTGCAATTGATCGCATTAAAAACCCAACAGAACAAGCCCTAGCTGTGGCATTGCGCAAATATCCCAATGCTGTTACTCAACTAAAAAATCCCACATTCGAAAGTTTTATGCTAGCAGTTGAGCACCACATGCCCAAAGTACGCTGGTCGCTTGGTGATCGTGATCTGTTGCCTAACTTGGATGAGCTACTTGAGTACATGGAAGATGCTGAGTTAAGCGATGAACAAATATTACAAGTACTTGACCGTGCAATCAAAGTGGAACCAAATCGAATATTTGACCTAATGCGTCGCGACCCAAGAGAATACCTAACTGATCAGATGATGTTTGATGCTGTTGGAAAGACTCATGTAAGCATAACAGCATCTCTGCCAGTAGATCGCCTTGCTCCTATGCCAGTGATATTACAAGAATTAAAAGATGGAAACCTAACTGTATCTGAGTTAATAAGGCATGTTAACTACTACAACGAAGATGCTGCTGCTCCTATAACTTTTGATCGTAAAATAGCAATGGAAATATTAAACAGTGTCAAAGACAAGAAGAAGCGCAGTCAATTTATCCTGTCAGCCGCTGTGAGAAAACTACTGGCTGAAGATAATGATATGTCCAGTCTATTGAAATATGCATTGACCTACATAACTAATCCAGTATCTGCACTAGGCGAGTTAGTTAAAAGAGATATAAAACTAACCAATAGTGCCATCACGACAGCATTTAAAAGATTGGACGATGTCTTATCCATAGATAGAGATTTTAATAACCTGATTAACAAGATGATAGAAAAGGATTATGACCTCTCAGGCGTAGTTGAACATTTTATTGACATTTCTGATACAGTAAACTTTATGGCAACTGTGATGATTTCCAGCTTGGGTAAATTGTTTGATGAACGTTTAAAAATAAAAATATTAAAAAAGCATCCCGGCTTGCTGTCGTTAATAACTTTAGTAGGAGACAAAAGTCCTCCCACTGAAAAGATGAAAGAAATTTCTGCACAAGGCGGGTTCTGGGAACCATTAAAAACCGGCGACATGGTCAGATTGGGGAACCCAAAGGCCACCCCTAAAAATAAGATATTGAGAGTATTACCAGCAGAATACGAAATAGAAAAAGAAGATGGCAGTGTAATAAAGTTCCCTCGTGCTAGAATACATAAAGCAAATAGCATAACGCCACCAAGTGGATATACATATCCATCCAAGGAATCAGAGTAAATATATGCATGTTGATCTTAAATACAATACAATTAATAGTGAAAACTTTAGGTTACGCTACAAGGATAAACAATGAGATTTTTAGAATTCAAATCACTGCTGGAATATGATCGCAGCAAGACAATTGCAGTCGCTGGTGCTGGTATCATCAGTGCTGCACAACGTGACAGCTATCTGAAAAGTCAGGGGCTGGATCAGCAGGGGTTGGTTGATGCCGTTATCACTCGTGCTGAGGAGACTGACCCCACTGACAATAAAATATACGTGCAGTGGATAATCCGTCAATTTGTCAAACAGGGATTGAACTTCCAAGACATTGGCAAACTAAAAGATGACCTCGACATGTTTAACCAATCCAAAGGACAGCACAAGCGTCTGGGCATCAACAGTGACATCAACAGCTATAACTGGAAAACACTTGCTGATATCAGCACCAAGTTAAGCAGCACTGCCGTTGCTGACGTCAAATCTGCAGACACCACCACTGTTACTGATGCAAACATATTATACAATGGTCCATTGGGAATGTTAAGTCATCCCACAACTGAAAAATCCAGTTGTGAATTGGGAGCAGGTACTGAATGGTGTACTGCTGCCACAAAAAGTGAAAATAAGTTTGATGAGTATAATGCAAACGGTAACCTTTACATCTGGCATGACAAAAAGAAAAAGAAGAAGTTTCAATTCCATTTTGAATCTGGGCAGTTCATGGATCAGCATGATGATAACATTAATTTTGAAGATGCCAAATATTTGCTGAAAGACCATCCTGTAACATCCAAGTTCTTCAATAGTAACTCAAATATCCTGGAAGAAGTATTAGAAAATTATAGGATACATCATACTCCTGATTTTGACCCCGACGACTTGGATTACGATTATGAAGATAATAGCGAGGCAGAAGAGCTTGCGTCAGATGCCAGCTTGGACTTTTTAGTTGCAAGCTTGGCTTACACTGGCAGTAGTAGTAGTAGCAAAGGTCTAGTAGCGTATTATAAACTTAATAATGATGATATCAACAAATCTATCAAAAGATTACTTGAATTTGATCCTAGTCTGCGTGCCGGATTTGAAAAATTGTACATCAAGAATCCATCAATGGCATTAAAATATATTCAATTCTTCTATCCAAATCAGCCAGTTCCGCATCTTGAGGACTTGCTTGCAACAAATGGGCGAAGTGCATATTTATATTCCTACCACAATTTGAACAAACAGAGATTTCCAGCTGGTGAGCCTGCCATTGTCAAGGATGCCTGGGCTGCTACGCAATATGTTAAGAACACATTAAAAAAGCCCTGGCCAGCAGCTGAGCCAGCAATCAAACCGTATCCAGCAAACTGGAAAGAATATACACAGGCAGCAGGAATAGACCAATGAGATTTAAAGAAATCGTAACAGAGCGCCGTCAGCAGCGCACACAGATAATGTATCACGGCACCAGCACTGAATTGGTGCCCAGCATACTAAAACACGGATTGCTGGCCCGCAGTCCTAAAAAAACATATGATGTTGACACCTATGGCGCTGCCACTGTCAGCATGGGCGGAGTGTATGTGACACCTGATCGCGGATTTGCAGAAACCATTGCAGAGGAGGCAGTTGGTGCGCATGGTGGTAAACCAGCTCTGGTCACACTTCAGTATGTGCTGGGCAGTGCTGATACTGACGAGGACGAACTCACACAGGTGATAAGTGATGCAGTTTCAGATGTGATGTCCAAACTTAAAAAACGTGCTCCACAGGAAGGGCTGGAACCCTACAGTGCATTGAGTTATCCACAAGAAGGCTGGGCAGTGGATTATATGATCAAAAATAAAACAGCCAGCGCAGCCGCCGTGGCCCAGCAAGCAGTACAGGATCTAAACCAACAATACAAAGTCAGACAGACAGTGGAGCAGATAATTCAAAAGATAACCATGCAGTTGTTGATTGTTGCTGGCAACGTCACTGACACCAGACAACGCTGGGACCTGATCAGATTCCGTGTGCAAGAGACCATCAGAGAAAACATGGAGGCTTTGCTCAACAATTTAATGAAACAAGTCAGTGTTGATGGGGCAGCTGGTCACGATGAAGGTGCAAGACGCATTGACAGAGATGTCAAGTTCAAAGGCAAGACTCGTATATTAAAGATTGAATCACCCATTGGCACTGTGGTGTACACAGCCGCACAAAATAAAAATGAGTCAGTTGAAGAAGCCATGTTGGATGAACAACCAGTGCTGAGCAGTTGGATTGCTGACATCACTCTGGCAAATGATGGCAGTGTGACTATCACACTGGGCAACGATCGCAGATACTCAGTCAAGGCTGTGGGCGATCAGACCTATCAGGCCTGGATCGCCGCACCCAGCAAGGGCAAGTTCTGGCATCAGCAGATCAAAAACAATCATGCCGTTGTCAGACTGATGTGATCAGTCTGACTCAGTCCATTCAACAGTGTCCAAGTCCCAGCAATCTGCCCAGTTAACTATCCAGGTTCTGTCCATTTCCTGATCCTGTATTTCCACCAGTTTACGAGATGCATCACGCACCTTGATCAATCCAAAACTGGTGTAGTCACCTGGTTCTCCAGGAACAGTTTCTCCCAGTTGTATATTGGAAGTGTTCACTGGATGGCCCTGTGGGTCCAAAAACGTTCTTACTTTAAATTTACATGCCCAGCTGGTGCCTGGTGTAATGTCTGCTACTGTATATGTCATTTGAGTTCCTTTTTAAGTAATTAGTTATCCATGTGTTTTGATAATATAAATATTGATACTGCTGACAGCAGTCAACAAATGGAGAACTCCTATGACATTACGAAACATCAACCTTAGTTTAGAATTAGGGCAGGAAATACTTGTGGGTAAAAACCGCGAAACTGCAAAGATCACAAAGATTGAATATCACGATAAATCTGGTGAGATTGTGATTAATACCACCAAAGGTCCTAGAAAAGTTCTTACATTCAGTCTATGCGAGCAGTCTGAACAGCAATATTCAAATGTTGCCGATAAATACAGGTAACGAGGATAAATATTATTATGAAAATAGACGAGTTATTAGAAGGCAGAGACCAGGACCTTGCTGATTGGCAAGCCAGTAGATCGCTGTGCAAAAGTTCAAAGCCTGACTCCAGTCTGGGGGCCAGTGCTCTTAGCAGTTGTGTAAGTCAGGGCTTCCGCAGTCGCAAAAACAAAAAGACAGTTAGGATTGGCAAAAAGCGTGTCAGTTTAGCTGGTAAAAAAGTCAAGGGCGCCAAGTACGGTGGGCCGCTTCCAGACTATAATCCCTAGGAGCAGATCCACCACTGTACTTTAAGCAAGGAGCAGTGTGTGATACGACCAGGAACTATACTAGCAGCACATCCTGATTTACAGGATCAGAGATTTGCTGCTAGCACTATCTTAATAACTGAAAGTCACGATGCTGGCACTTACGGCTACGTGATAAACAAAGTAGCCAACGTATCACTGGGTGAAGCACTGGCCAACTATCATTTAAATTGGCCCATGGATGACAAACTATACATTGGCGGTCCAGTACCACAGAACTCACTTATAATGATACACACCAGTGACTGGTACTCCGGCAACACAATGCCAGTAACTGACGAGATCAGTATCAGCAGTGACAACTTTATGATAGAAAAGATGCTGTGTGGCAATCAACCCAAGTATTATAGATTCGTCACTGGCATGGCTGGCTGGCGACCAGGGCAACTGGAAAAAGAACTGGAATACAAAAAATCCTGGTTGACATGTGACTCAGAAAGCCGTATAGTATTCGCATATGATGGTAGTCGTCAATGGCACCAGACCATAAAACAATGCGCCGCCCAGACCATAAATAATTTTTTATAGGAAATGAACATGAAACTAACATCACTAGCGACACTATCAGCACTGCTCTTTAGTAATACTGCGATTGCGCAGGAGGCTATGCCGCGTGTGCAAGATCGGTTTCATGCAATTCTGGGTGTGCCTTGTGAAGAATCCCCGGAGTTTTATATAAACATGGGTTCTGAATATTACGATGAGACCATACTGTTTAGCGGATTAACGACAAACATTCTGGTAATGTCGGAAGTTAATGAAATGCCAGTCTCCAGTGTACTAGCAGTGCTGGTCAATCAGGATACTGGAACATTTTCAATTAGCATAACTTTCGACGATGGAGTGAGTTGTTTGCTCACCTCAGGAACAGATTTTACACCCTACACTGGTCATCGACCGTAAAACAACTCATTTTAAATAAAGAAGAACACTATGTCAGATACACTATTGATAAACGCAGACGGACAACCAGTTAGTCTATTGCCGCTGAGTGCAGTAAGCTGGAAAGAAGCAATTATGTATATGTACCACGAAAAGTGCGACGTGCTTGAGTGGTATGACGATTGGGTAGTACACTCAGCTAGCTGGGAAACAAAGGTACCAGCCGTTATCATGTTGCGTGACTTTCTACGCAGAAGCACTACACCTAGATTCAGCAAAGGCAATGTATATCTTAGAGATATGTATCATTGTCAGTATTGTAACACCAAGGTGAGCAACAAGAGCGCAACCATGGATCACGTTCTACCAGTCAGTAAAGGTGGTAAAACTCGGTGGGATAACATCGTAACCGCGTGTGCGCCTTGTAACGGACGCAAAGGTGACAGCATGAGTATGAGGCCTTTTTACAAGCCGTACCAACCTGGTTACTATGAATTGGCCCGCAAAAGAAAACAACTCCCGTTTGATATCAAACACGAGAGTTGGTACGAATGGTTGGGCCTTTCAGAGATCTAAATTACAAGGGCTAGCAACAATACCATATATCTAATTCTTTTCTGATAAATATTTTTATGAAATACATTGAATTTAAGTTAGTTGAAGGCTACAAAGAAGTTACACAAAAATTTGCTCAAGAAGCAGATCCTACTCAAGTTTCTGATATGATTGCGAAGTACAAAGATCTAGTAAATAGAAATCAAGTACAAGGCAACGAGCGCAATATTGATTGGTGGGGGAAGCAGGGTTGGAAAAACTTTACTAAATTTGTTGATGCTAAAAGCCAGCAACAAAGTCAAAATCAGCAAAAAAAGCGTAAACAAACTGGTAACAGTTATACTCTTGACGAAACAAACAAGTGGCTAATAGTTGTACCGTTGGACAAAGATGCTAGTTGTTTTCACGGCAAAGGCACAGATTGGTGTACAACTAAGCCAGAGCACGATTACTTTGAAAAATACTTTAGAGACGATTCAGTTACACTGATTTACTTCTTACAAAAGCAAACAGGAGCCAAGTGGGCCGTAGCAGTATATCCCGACGGCAACGCAGAGTTTTTTGATAAAAACGATAGATCAATTGGGAATGGAGATCTTGCTGATCAAACTGGAATACCTCTAGCTAATGTAATGAAATATGTTAACATGGTAACAAATAGAAATACAGATGTATCAAAGCAAGCCGATACAGCTCGTTCAGGTATGCATCAAGACCAAAAAAACCTTAAAAACATAATTGATGACTTAAAACGTACAGGAAGCAAGGAACGATCTGTCGAAGCTGAAACACTCTTGTTAAAAACCAAGGATAAAGAATTTCTAAAACAATACATGGATATTGTGTTAAATGGAGAGTCTGTTGAAATGGATCAAAACATGCAAACACTAATTGCATCAAGTCTTCCGTCTAAGCTAGAGAATATTTCAAATGTAACAGCGAAGTCTTTTGGGATTCTAGTAAAAAACCATCCGGGTGAGATACAACACTTCATCAAGCGCCATAAAGATCTAGCTTTAAATACATTTAAACGCAATCCGGCTCTTATTCCAGAACTGGGAGATATGCACGGTTTGGATAGCGTTGATAGAGAATTCCAAAAAGTCTTTATAGAACACAATCCTTTGTGGATGGTAATATTTGACGAGGACCTTGATCAAGCATTGGCAGCACAAAAAGGTAAAGTACTAAGTGCGTGGTTTAATAAAAATCCACGGGTATTTGCATTGGTAGTCGAACCAGGATTAACTGACTTGGTGGCGGCGCAAGCACTAACTCAAGCCGAATATAAAAAAGCAGCTAATAGCTATGGCACCGATGCGTTTGAAGTCATTAATAGAGACCTTGAGAAACTACGACCGGAATAGTAATTATTTCAACCAAGCAACTCTTTTACCAGCGTCCACTCGGCGCTGGTATTCATCTTCACTGCCAGGATATCGCCAGCCCCAGATTGCGACCAGCACCATAAAACCACCAGTCCATAATACAGCAGCCAGGTTGCCAGTTGCAAACCAGGTAAACGCAACACTGGTGCTCATTGTTATAACCATAAAATATTTGAACTTGGTAGGAAAGATACGTTTCTCTGCCCAGCCTGTGAGAAATGGTCCAAACAGCTTGTGATTGTACAACCAGTCATGCATACGCTGACTGGACTTGGAAAAGCAGTATGCAGCGCCCACTGCAGGCGTACTCCAGGGCAATCCTGGTAAATATACCCCCACAAAGGCCACGCCCAATAATATTATACCCAGCGTAAACCATAATCCTTTTTTAACATTCATTTTATCTCTCCATTTAGTTCTGTATTTACCGTTTACTCAATGAGTTTAACATAAATAGAAATATAGGAGAATTATTATCATGGATAAATTATTGAATGCAATGAAGATCGCCTTTGCGAGTGAATTTGCGTTTTATCTAAAATCACATACGTTTCATTGGAATGTTGAAGGTCCTGACTTCAATGATTTCCACCAGATGTTTGGAGACATATACACTGAGGTATATGAGTCAATTGATCCATTTGCTGAAAACATTCGCAAACTGGATGCTTATGTTCCAGGCGGTTTTCAACAAATGAGCATCATACCAGGAGCAGAGATTGACGTTGAAGTTCCGCCAGCAATGGACATGGTGGCAATCTTGTTAGCTGATAATGAAAAGATCACAAAGCTAATGGGTGTGGTTTATAAACTAGCTGAAGCCTCAGGAGAATTTGGACTGGCAAACTTTTTGGCAGACCGTCAGGATGCGCATCGCAAGCATGGCTGGATGCTCAGAGCAACACTAAAACAACCAGCAGGTGGAATGTAATGAGTTTGGACACACTCTGGGACAAGCAATCATCTTTGGTACGTCCCAATGACCCACATGACTCCAATGGGATAGCTCATGCCACTGACAGTGCTGATACCGGTAATGGTGTTGCCACCAAGGCGAGCAGGGCCACCGCCAAAATTGCATGGGCAAATTATGTTCAAGACTATAAGCAAGCATTGATTGTTGGTGACAGTACTGGGCCTACTGAGTTCCCAGACAATGGTGAAATAAATTACTCTGGTGAATAAGGAAAATAACAAATGAAAATGGCAGAACTATTAAGAAAACTAGCAGACAAGATGGACGATATTGAAAGTCCAGCTGGACAAGAAGTATCATCCAAGTCAGTACAAACATCAGATGCACAGCCCAAAATGCTCAATCCTCAACAAGCCAAACTTGAGTTACTTAAAAAAGGTGTGGGTGTTGAATCTGAGTATGATGATGAAAGTGACGTGGAATTAGGTGCTATAAAAAGAAATGCAGGAATTAGTCCAGCAGTGATTCAAATAGCCGCAGACGACGACCCAATGGAGTAAGCTGATGGCCATCTATGATTTCTTTTTAAGCAGAAATGGTGCTGCGTCAACACCAGAAAACTATGTAGGACACACTGGTAGATTGTTCTACGAGAGTACTACAGGCGAGATTAGAATATCAGATGGTGTCACTCCAGGTGGATTACCAATTCCAATCACTATTGCCACCAATACAACAGCTGGTGCTGTCAAACCTGCTGCTGGGTTTACTGTAGATGCTGGTGGACTATTGAGTCTCAATGCCGGGCCCATGTTCGGCATGGATGAGTCGGAGACGTTCCAACTACTACCAGCTACTGAAACAAGATTGGGCGGCGTTAAAGCAGGGTCTGGAGTTGCTATCAACCCAGACGGCACCATCCTTATTGACAGTGAAGGACTCGAGTTTACATTTGGTGACTTTTCTGGTACTGTGGGCACATACACTGATACTACAGATTATGCGTTGTTGCAGAGTCTTAGCGCTGACGAAGATATTGTTATAGCAACAAACGGAACAGGCAGTGTTAACGTAGTTGGTGAGTTTAATGTATTTGCTACAAACACTGATATAACTGATGCGCTTGAAAGTTATCAACCAATCTTCCGTGTGTTGAGCGATGGGCAAGTTCGTATGTTGGTTCCGGCCGCAGATACCTTAACTGGGGCATTTGAGATCGTAGGCAATACTAGTGGATTTTTCCATTCGACAAACCAAACTGGTGTTATTCTACACACCACAGGCAACACCGACAGCGTCAACAGAGTCTATCACGATGCTATCAACAACTATCCTATCATTGTAGGTCGTAGATACAACGGTACAATTGGAGCATTAGAAAATGTAAAGAGCGGAGAAACGATATTCCGTCTTGCTGGACAAGCCAGCACTGGCGCAGACTTTGAAACATTTGGCCCAGCAAAAATTAACTGGATTACTACAGAAGATCAAGGCCCAAATAACCAGGGCGGTAAGATTACAATTGATGTGACAGCTAATGGTACAGCCGCATTTGGCAATGCGATTACAACGGCAGAATTTACCGCGAATGGCGTAATCAGTGATGTAGGATTTGTTGGCGACTTAACAGGCAATGCCGACACAGTGACTGACGGTGTATATACTACAGACACAGGCACAGTAACCAACACTATGTTGGCGGGCAGCATTGCTAACGACAAATTGTCTAACAATACTATCAGTGGCGTGGAACTAGGATCCACGCTAGCTGCATTGAGCCCAGGCAACTATCTAACAGGCGGCGACTACGATGGCAGCACAGCCCGTACATTCGCAGTAGATGCTACTACCACAGCCACAGCAGACAAAGTTGTTGCTCGTGACGCTAACGGTACAATCGCTGCAACAAATACTGTATACCCAACACGAAATGCAGGATCATTTGGATCAGGGCAAACGCTTACAGTTAACTTTGCTACTGACAGATTTGTTCGTGCTACTATCACAGGTGAGACAGTTACAGTTGCATATACCAATATCACGCCCGGCAAAGAAATTTACATATTCTTTACTAATAGTTCGGGCGGTGATTTAGAAGTCAACAGTGGAGTAGCAAATCAAAATGCTACCAATGCCAAAGCTGTTGAAAATACTAAAAATGGCGGCACCAGCCAGATCCGTGTGACCAGCTTCGGTACTACTGTAAACGATCTTTATGTACACTTCAAGAAGTAATAAAAGGTTAACCCCAGCTAGCGTAAACTAGCTGGGGCTTTCATTCTATAATTTATTAATAAAGGGCTATGCCCTGACATTCTAATAGTAAGTTTTGTAAGTTTATTTAGTTTTTGTAGTAGTACCGCTTACAAAGTCATAAAACTTTTGAGCAGTTTCTAATACAGCATCAGCACCTGGTACTTCAGGTATTGTAACTGTGGTAACAACTTCGTCATTTTCTTTGGTAACTTTTGTTTCAAAAGCCCCAAGTTTAGCATGATAATCTTGCCAGGCTTGAAGCTGTGCAAACTCCAGTACTTTGGTACGGATTTCATATCCATTTTTATTTGGTTTTACAGTTGGCATTACTGCCTTGAACATCTCAGTCATCTGTTCAAATTGCTTGGTCATATCAGTCATGTTAGTTCTCCTTTGTGTGTGTATGTTGCTATAATAGCAGTGTATTTACTTCTTGTCAACTGGTTTGTAAGCTTCTTCGGACTCTTCTTCGCCATGATATGGAATATGGCTCATGGTCTGTTTTCCAACATCATCTTTCTAGCAAGATCGTGATAGCCCTGTCTTGACAGTTCTGCGGCAGCACGGGCAGTGCCCACACGTTCAAACCAATTCATTATCTTTTTTAACATTATATCCATCCTTTGAGGTTGTTGTTGGCTTGTACTTGCCAGGGTGCTTCACCGCGGTTCAGCATACGTTGCTTGCGTTCTATTTCTTCCAGGCTGTCACTTGATGCCAGCCAGTTGTATACTCGTTGTTGATCAGTCTCTGGTTTATTGAATGTCAACAATGATTTAAGCGTATTAAACATTGGCAACACCTTCAGCAATTGAACGTATCATTCCTCTTGAAATGCCCATGTCGTTTAATTCTCTATCACTTAACGAGCTCAGTTCTTTGATGGTCGTGTTTACCTGTTTGCGATGAGCCCAGTAATTGGCAAAGTTTTTGTAAGCAGTTGAGATAAAATTAAAATTTAGCCATTTTGCCATGGCCATGGATGCATATGTCATTTTTATTTCCTATATGTATATGTGTGATAATGCTGCACTGCAACATTGTCTATATATTTAACACTGATCACCCAAGAAATCAAGTGTTCTGTGCGCAGACACGGTATGCAGTCGCAGCATACCAAATTTTACATTGACATTGCACACACTGATGTTATAGTATAGGGACTGTATTAAGTGTGGCGACTCAACACGCCCGTGGGAGGACCACGGTTAGCCTCCCAAATCTTTACAAGTATATTGCTGTGTTAAACTAAATACAAAGCAAGGGAAGAACTAATGAAAAAACGTACTCGTAGTATTTTAGAAGAGCTTAATAATTTGCATAACAAGCGTGACAATGAACGCTTGATTGATTCTACAGCCAACAACATTATTGAAAGTTCTATCAACTTGTTGAGCAAAATACATGAGACATACGATATTGATACGGCATCTGATCTAGAGCGCCGTTTTTTAAATTCAATACGCACTGGTGATCCCAAAAAATTCAAACGATCAATGCAACGCATTATAGAGGCAAAAAACAAGTAACATGGGCGGAAACGTTTTTAAGAACTCAGAGCCATTCAGGCATGAGCAGATTCCTGCGATTGCTGAATATTTAGACAAGTTAACACATGAGCTGGGCATCAAAATAATACCCATTGGCAGTAATGCTGTTCCCACACCAGGGAAGATCAGTGGAGATTATGACGCCATGATTGACGAGCGAGCTTTGTCGTTTAAGTTTAATATCAAAGACCCCAAGAAGATCAGACGCAAATTAAAAGAAGTGTTTGACGAGTTGGGTGCTGAAACAAAACTGAACAGCATTGCAGTGCATGTTAATGTACCAGTTGATGGGCACCATTACCAGGCTGATGTTATGGTAACTCCCAATGCCACCAATATCAGCAAGTTGCATATTCACAAAATACCAGCTGGTAGTCCATACAAAGGATTGAACAAGCATATAGCATTAAACGTATTGGCCAAGCGCAAAGGCCTGCTATGGAGCACTTATCAGGGGTTGTATTCTAGAAATGCTGAAGGCAAGCGTGGGAGACTGATCACTGACGATGCTGACCAGATTGCCTATCTGTTACTGGGCCCTGATTCATCTGAGCAAAGTCTGGATTGCCTTGAAAACATGTTGGCCACACTAACAACTCAAGAAGCTGATAAATTGTTGACGCAGATCAAACAAGACCCAAATTGGAAGGAATTCGCATGAGATATCAGGAAATAGCAACACAGTCCAACCGTGTTGGACGCGAGTATCAACATCTAGAAGATCTGGTGTTCGTGTATGGAAGTCAGGGCGCCCGTGCAGCCGTAAACATCCTGGAACAACTTGCAGTTGACTCCACTGACGTTGCTGTTAAATGGGATGGCAATCCTACAGTGTATTGGGGACGAGATCAATCTGGTACATTTGTAATGACTGGCAAGAACGGCTGGGGCAAAAATAAAAGCACCAGTGCTGACCAGCTAGCTGAGTTCATTATGACAAGTGGCCGTGGAGAAGATTGGAGAGCCAGCTTTGCTGAAAGCATGGCTTCCATATTCCCAATACTGAAAGATGCAACTCCCAAGGACTTCCGTGGATACTTGTATGGTGACCTGCTTTGGTACCCAGCCAAGCCATGTGTTCAAAATGAAAGCAAGATACAATTTACCCCCAACAAGGTAACGTATATTGCTGAAGGTACTTCAGCACTGGGTCACAGGGTCAAAAACAATCAGGTTGGCATTGCAGCACATCAGCTATATGAAAATTTTGGTGATGTCAAAGGACGACCAGCTTATGATGTAGAATTTGCCAATGCTGGATCAGTTACAGTATTTGGTCAGACACCAGTTCTTGAATCACTGTCAGTTAACTCTGACAACACTGCACGTATTGTATCATTAATTGAGCAACACGCTGAAAGTATTGACAGTTTCCTTGAGCCAAGAAAAGGACTCAGTGATATCAGGAATATTGTATACACTTACGTCAATCAAACAGTCAAAGCAAATCAGTTATCTCAACTAACAACTGGCTTTTTCGATTGGTTGGCGACCTCTAAAGTAAGCGAAAACAAGCGCAAACGCATAGCTGATTTAAATGAGGACAATGTCGTTTACCATTTGTTGAATATTGTATCTGAAGTAATGCAGATCAAGAACACACTCATTGAGCAATTGGATATCAGCAGGACTGATCTTGTTGAACAAACTGGTGACGCCCCTGGTGGCGAAGGCTATGTCCTGCTAACAGATAAGATAAAATTGGTTCCCAGACATCGTTGGACCCCTTGATTAAACCGCGCAAATCAGCATAAAACTCACCTGATTTCTTTGAGAAAGATAAATAATACTATAAACAAGTTCACAGAGTGTGAATTTGCCATTAAGAGTATAGGAGATTAAAATGGCAGGACAACCAAAAGTAAATGGTCTAACAACCGCAGGTAGTTTTTATGGCTACACACCAGCATTTTACCTGGTAGCAGGAACTAACGTAGGAACTGCTGATGTTGCATCAGTAGACGGCGTTGCAGCTTTCACAGAAGGTAACTTCGCAAAAGCAGTTCGTGCAATTCAAACACAGATGACAATCGTACACATTGGTGAGCGTGCTGATGATCAGTTTGTTGTTGTAGTGGATGCGCCTTCAGCTAATGCATATGCAACTGCTAATACTGATACTGACGTAGCAGCAGCTATTGATGCCCTAGTAACAGCAGCAACTTCAGTTTCAACAACTGTTACTGCAATTACACTTGCAGCTGGTGACCTCGTTGCATAAGTTAACATAAACTAAAATAAAGAAGCGTCACTTTAATCAGTGGCGCTTTTTTTATGACGTTAAATACAGCATGAAATATATTGTACACACCTTAATTGATATCACTGAGACCAGAGCAAGATTTGATAAGTCAAATCCTGAGTGGCATCAACAACAAAACTTTATCACACTATTACAGACGCTGGGATTAAGAACTAATCCTGTAATAGAAAAACAACCAACTTTACAGAAGCAATTAATCAAAGAACTGGGATTGGGATCATCATATCGTGGAGAACAAAATGTTTGGACACTTGAGTTTAGCATGGAAGAATCCAGTGCAGTTACAATTGACAATTTGATTAAAGACTTTGATCTTGTTACCATCATACCTGGGTTAGATGAAACAATTAAATTATCTGATCCTGTGTTTATGACCACCAGCAAAACACGATGCAACTTGGTGTTTAAATGCATAGATTAATAAATATTTGTAACTAATAAATACTGGTGTTAAAAGGCAAACAACATCAGGTACAAACTTAGGTCAACTTATATTTAAGCAGTCTATACGGAGGATGATAATGTCTGCAATTTCTTCAACAAAATTAGAAAAAGAGAGCCTAGAAGCTCACGTTGACTTGTGCGCTGTACGTTATGAACAGCTAGACAAAAGACTCACCAATGTAGAAACTAAAATTGATGAGTTGCATGAAGATATACGTGACGGCCAAAATAGTATGATCAAAGTATTAATTGGTGCAGCAGGCACCATTGTTGCTGGTTTGCTTTCCACTATTATCGTAATATTAATGAACTTCTAAACTCACGATAAATAACTATATGTTATTACGTGAGTTATTTTCAAATATTATATCTGAGAAACAGGTTTGGGCAAGGTCTGGTAAAAAAGTCGTGCGCAAATACCGATGCACATCTGGATCTCGCAAGGGAAGAGTGGTATCAAAAGTGTCACAATGCTTTGCTGTACCGGACATTAAAAAGCGCATCCAGCTTAAAAAAACAAAAGCCAGGTATGGCAATAGACTGAGCAAAAAGTCTAAGAAAACCAAGCGCATAAACCCAGCATCGATAAGAATACAACGCATGAACAAGTCAGCACGTAAATCTAAAAGATAATAAATTGGGAACAAGGAAACAGATATGAAAATTAGAGAAATTACAGAATCAATGCCAGCAAAAATATCTCGAGTAAAGCCTGGAGTCGAAGCTGAAATAGATAATGGTAACGGAACTAAAACAATTGTTGACTTAAAGAAAAATCCAACAGCACTGTCCAAAGATCCAATTACTAAAAAAATAAAATTACAAACCAAACTCAAACCAGGTGAGAAGGCAGACCCTGCCAAAATTCTTAAACCAGGTGACACAATAGACGATGCTCAAGAATGAAGATCAACGAGCTCATATCGAATTTTGAAATTTATAAAACAAATGAGGAAGCTCGTTTGTTGGAACATATCAATGACCCACAACCATTAACTTCATTTACTGAACGTGAACAAGTCATTATCACTAACTTGATCCGTAAAAGTTTAATAAGTACCTATAACAAAAATGGACATGTGTTAGTAATTAGAAATGATCAATGATATTATCATATCAGAACTAGAAGAAATTATAAACTCTGGTATGGAGTCTATAATCTTGCCTTATATTAAAGGCAATAGCATACGAATTAAACATTTTGTCATTAGGAAAAATACACATGGATATTTGATTTATGATTGTAAAACAAATTCACAAGTGGCCAAGACCTATTTTAAAACAACCGCAATCGCCATTACAAAAAATTTAGTAGAAAATAATGATATAATTAGTGCAGCACTCAAATTGGATAGAGATCTGTTGAAGAATTATAATGACGCTGTGTTTTATAAAAATATTATCAAAAAATCCAAAGACAATTCAGTCATAGGTTCAAGGAAAAATAGACTTGACATAGCAATTACTCAGAGCTCTATAATTAAAGATCGACTAGATAAATTTATCTATTAAAGATAAATAATATTAACAACAACTTCATTTGGAAAGATACCATGAACATTAGAGAATTTACAAAACCAGCCACAGCTAAAAAACTAAACGAAAGTCTTGCACAAAAGTTTGGTGCCCGCATTGATGTAGATCAGTTTACAACTGAACAGTTACAGGATGCTCGCAACAAAATTAGAACAAAACTCAGTCAAGTAGAAACAACTGAAAGTTTTGAAAATGTTCAAAATGAAACATATCAAAAGAACAAGATGTTTCTTGATGTATTAAATGCAGCCATTGGTGAGCGCGGTTCAATATCAGAAGAAATTGATGCAGCCATTGCCAATGTTAATGAAGGTAAAGAAGACGAAGCAGAGATTGTTGTTGCTGCTAAAGACATGGTTAATAAAATCACTAGCTGGATGGAAGACACTGCCCAAATGCAAACTGAAAGCATGTTGGAACTATCAGATGCTATTCGTGACGAGTTGGGTGTTGAAAAGGCACAAGAGTTTGTTGGTATGATTAAACCAGTATTGGAAACATTGTATCAAACTTTGGAAACTACACGCGAAGCTCTAACTGGCAGCGTTGGTGTACTTACTGGTGAAAACCAAGCTGAAGTCCCTATGGGGTCAGATGACGGCATGGGCGATGAAATGGGCGACATGGATGCTGACATGGCTGGCGACGATGGTGTTGAGTCAGAGTTTGATCTATCAGGTGGTGATGAATTTGGTGCTGCTGCACCTGCTGCTGGCGGTGCTGAGGATATGGGCCGTGCAAAGCGTGAGTCAAAAGACTATAGTGCCAAAAAAGCAGCCGCCGGTAAAGACATTGGCAAGCCAGGTAAAAACTTCAGTAAAATTGCAGACAAAGCTGGTAAAGAATACGGTAGCAAAGCTGCTGGTGAGCGTGTTGCCGGTGCAGTTTTGAAGAACCTACGTTCAAAAAAAAAGTAACTGAAACTTTTGATACTAGTACTATTTTTAAAGTATTAGATCACTTAAAGTCTAGGAATAAATTCAAGCTATCAATTGAAAAACTTGATAAATTGATGCAAAACATGAATGGTGAGCAATTTAATTACGACGTATTAAAAGCAGCCTATGACAGTGATCCCAAGTTACAAAACTTAATCAAAGACTTTGATCAAAAGACCATTGAGTTGAAGTCAAGTGAAACTGATGACCTGGATACCCCCGCAGCTGATACTGGTGGTGATACTGTAAGTCAAATGGCACAAAATGCAGTTGACTTAAAAGGACTATAATGTTATAATTTTAAAATGACATTAATTAATCCCAAGTATGAATACAGAAAATTAAAAAGAGTTGAGCGAGATGGTAAACGCAAGTATGACTGGGGTGGTGGAATTCCTGTACCCAGTGTAACAACCATACTTGGTGCAACCAAAGATATGACGCATTTACATGAATGGCGTAGGCGAGTTGGTAACAAAAAAGCAACTGAAATCACCACTGAGGCTGCGGGTGTTGGGTCAAGGATGCACAAGTATCTTGAGATATACATTGAGACTGGTGAATGGCCAGATGCTGGCACAAACCCTTATGCACAACAAGCACATAAAATGGCAGAGCAAGTCCGTGATAAGGCGTTAGTTGACATTAATGAAATCTGGGGCAGTGAAGTATCATTGTACATTCCAGACCTGTATGCAGGAACCACTGACCTTGTGGGAGTGTATAAGAAAAATGAATGTATTATGGATTTTAAACAAACTAACAAGCCCAAAAAGGAAGAATGGGTTGAAGACTATTATCTTCAATTAACAGCATACGCACTTGCTCACAATGAAGTTCATGGAACAAACATCCGCGAAGGGCATATCTTTATGTGCAGTCGTGGATTAGAGTATCAACAGTTTGATTTGTGGCCAGATCAGTTTGACGAATGGACACAAAAATGGTGGGACAGGGTATATACTTTCTACGAACAAAACGGCTAAATACATAAACAATATGTAGGAGAATGCCGTGGCAGTCGTATCCATTTCAAGGATTCAAATCCGTAGAGGTCGCAAAAATCAAGGTACTGGTCTACCTCAACTAGCTAGTGGAGAATTTGGCTGGGCAGTTGATTCTCAAGAACTTTATATAGGCAACGGCAGTGTTGCTGAAGGTGCCCCTTATGTGGGAAATACCAAAATACTAAGTGAACGTGATGACTTGTTTGAATTTGCAAGATCATATACATACCTGGGTAGCACTGCATATATGCAAACTGGCAGTGATATTAATGTACCAGTTCAACGTTCTCTTCAGGATAGACTGGATGACAGAGTAAGCATCCGAGCATTTGGTGCCAGTGGTGATGGCAGTAATCAGACAGCTGAACTTCAACGTGCAATTGACCAATTATTTTTAAATCCTGCTACCAAAACCAGCAATGGCAGCAGAGTGGTATTACATATTGAACCAGGAACTTATGTAATTGATTCAACAATCTATGTTCCTCCATATGCAACTATTATTGGTGCAGGTGTTGATAAAACAGTAATTACAATGACTGGTACTGGCCCAGCGTTTAAGACAGTCAATAGCTCTAGTACTATTGGTACTCCAGCTTTGCATTCTACTACAACTATTACAAACCAACCCACAAATATAATATTGTCTGGAATGACTGTTAATATTCCATCTAATGAAATCGGCCTGCAATTGGACAGTTGTATCAACAGTTTGTTTCAAGATATTAAATTTGCTGGTGAATGGATCAGTGGTGATGCTGGCGCTATTAGTGAAAATGCTATTAGACTGAATAGTTTAAACTTTGCCGTTACTACTAAAAACAACTCCTTCAGCAGAATTCAATTTAATAATATGTCGTATGGTGTTTATTCAGATTATGATGTAACAAATAATCTGTTTAGTGAGTGTATCTTTAAAGACAACTACATATCAATTGCATTTGGTAATACGAGCATTATTGGGTCAACAGGCCAAAGTACTGGACCTTTCCAAAATACCATTAAGAATTCGTCCTTCAGTTACATTGATAGACAAGCTATACTTGTGGTTGCTGGAACTGGTAACATCAGTACATACAACCGTTTTAGTTTAGTTGGTAACGAAGGCGGAACAACTGCTGATGCAGCATACCCAGTTATTCAATTTGATGATGTCTTGAACACAAGTGAAGGAGATTGGTTTGACCGATCAAGAGCATTGGGGTATGATGAAACTTATATTATCAACACAGCTTATATTCCAGAAGTTCAAGGACCGACCTTCTATCAGAATTCTTATACTCACAAGTTACAGATCAATTTCACTGGAACGTATGAAAAGTTGTTCAAATTACCTGCTGATAGTAGAAAGTCGTTTGAGATTGAATATATGTATGTAAGTTCACAAGTGAATGCCACTAGAACTGGAACAATATATGTGGTTGTTGACCCAGTGACCAACACACAAACACTATCAGATGAATATGATTATATTGGTGATAGTGCTTATCAGGAAACCTTAAAGTTCAAAGCACAAACTTTTGATGAAAATGGAGATTTATCGATTGACACAATCGCGGTCATGATGTTAAACTCAACTACAAGCGATGTAGCTAATTTTTATTATAGAGTTAAAACAAAAGTATAATGTTCAATAAACCATTTGAAGGCAGGATGTCTTTCTGGCGTGATTTTAGAAATACGTTGGAAGACAGTAGTGATCCAATTGCTGATGCTGTTGAATTTTACAGACTAGCGCCTATGGTGTCGTTCCAGGCTGATCCCTATGATCAGAAAACTTGGCCCGATCCCTGGGAACTTTTAAAAGACAATTTGTATTGTCCTTTTGTTAAATTGTTGGCAATATGTTATACTTTGCAGTTAACAGAGCGCTTTACTGGTAGTAACTTTCAGATACATATTACACAAGACAAACAGCTATCTCAAGAAAAGTATTTGTTGAAAATAGATGATATGTATATTGGATATAATGATGATCAAGTATTTGTCATCAACGATCTACCAGAATCTCTGTTAGTCGAAACAGTGTACGACATGCCATCTCTTTGATAAGTATTTTATTATTAAAAAAGAATAAGGATATTCAAGTATGATTCAAGTCACCAAACGTGATGGTAAAAAGGAGCCTCTCGACATTGAGAAGCTTCACAAAGTAGTATTTTTTGCTTGCGAGGGTATAACTGGTGTTAGCCCAAGCGAGGTAGAAATCGAAAGTCAGATCCAATTTTATAACGGAATGACCACTAAAGAAATTCAAGAAACACTAATCAAAGCAGCAGCTGAACTTATCAGTGAAGACACTCCTAACTATCAGTTTGTTGGTGGAAGGTTAATCAACTATGCATTACGTAAAGAAGTATACGGTGGCTATACTCCATTTAAATTAAAAGATTTAGTTGTAAAGAATATTGAGCGTGGATTTTATGACTCTGAATTACTAGGCTATTACACTGATGAAGAATGGGACAAGATTGACGGTCTGATTAAACATGAGCGTGATGAAAATTTAACATATGTTGCAATGGAACAGCTACGTGGAAAGTACCTTGCACAAAACCGCGTAACTGGTGAAATATTTGAAACACCACAAGTGTGCTATATGCTTATTGCTGCAACATTGTTTCAAGCATATCCCAGAGAAGAGCGACTAAAATGGATCAAAGAATATTATGATGCTGTTAGCAATCATGACATCAGTCTGCCAACACCTGTTATGGCCGGAGTAAGAACTCCACAGCGTCAGTTTAGCAGTTGTGTTCTTATTGAAGCTGACGACAGTCTTGACAGCATCAGTGCTACTAGCTCTAGTATTGTAAAATATGTGTCACAAAAAGCTGGTATTGGTATTGGCGGTGGAAAGATACGTGCAATAGGTTCAGCTGTGCGCAAGGGTGATGCGTATCATACTGGTATTATTCCTTTTTACAAGCACTTTCAGAGTGCAGTAAAATCATGTAGCCAAGGCGGAGTACGTGGCGGCGCGGCGACTATTTACTATCCAATCTGGCATCTTGAAGCTGAAGAGCTGTTGGTGCTTAAGAACAACAAAGGCACTGAAGAGAACCGAGTACGCCACATGGACTATGGTGTGCAGTTTAATAAACTGATGTATGAACGTCTTATCACTGGTGGCAATATAACACTGTTTAGCCCAAGTGATGTACCAGGTCTCTATGATGCGTTCTATGCAGATCAAGACCGTTTCCGTGAACTATATGAAACAGCAGAACGCAATACTAGACTGCGTAAGAAAACTGTAAAAGCAGCTGACATCTTTAGCTCATTCATGGAAGAACGCAAAAACACTGGGCGCATATATTTGCAAAACGTGGACAATGCAAATACACATGGAAGCTTTATACCTGAACTTGCTCCTATTAGACAAAGTAACCTATGCGCAGAGATTGACCTTCCAACCAAGCCACTTAGCGATATCAACGATCCTGATGGTGAGATCAGCTTATGCACACTCAGTGCAATCAACTGGGGCAATATCAAGACTCCTGCAGACTTTGAAAGAGTGTGCCGTCTTGCAGTTCGTGGACTGGATGCATTACTGAGCTATCAAAATTATCCTATCCTAGCAGCACAGCTCAGCACTGAAAAAAGACGTCCTATTGGTGTTGGTATCATTAACTTTGCTTATTGGATGGCAAAGAATGGTCTTTCCTATCAGGATATTGACACTGAAGGACTTGAACTAATTGACGAGTGGGCAGAAGCATGGAGTTATTACTTGATTAAAGCAAGTGCTGACCTGGCAGCAGAGCAAGGTGCTCCAAGTGGCAATATGGAAACAAAGTATGGTCACGGCATCACCCCCAACCAAACTTACGCCAAAGCATTGGACGATTTGATACCACACGTTGAGCGTCAGGATTGGGCAGGCTTGCGTGATCAACTTAAAGCCACTGGTATACGTAACAGCACACTGATGGCACTTATGCCAAGCGAAACATCCAGCCAGATTGCCAATGCAACCAACGGTATTGAACCACCACGCTCGTTTATCAGTGTTAAACAAAGCAAGCATGGCGTTCTAAAACAAGTTGTTCCAGACTACAAGCGTTTAAAGAACAAGTATGATCTGCTCTGGGAACAGCGCAGCCCAGAAGGTTATTTAAAAATTATGGCAGTACTCCAAAAATATATAGACCAGGGCATAAGCGTAAACACCAGCTATAATCCAATATATTTTGAAGATGAAAAGATACCAATGAGCCTAATGCTGCAACACCTTTTGATGTTTTACAAGTACGGTGGCAAGCAACTGTATTATTTTAATACAAATGATGGTCAAGGTGAAATGGACATCAACAAGTTGGCTGGAACTCCACTTGAAGAATTGCCCAGCAGCGAAGATGATGCAGAATGCGAAAGCTGCACAATTTAATATAACAGTTGACACGGCCTTTGGGCCGTGTTACTTTCTTTGTAATGGAGTATACATATGAGCGTTTTTAATACAGAAAATAAGACTGACCACACCAAGGCATTGGCGTTCCTTGATCCCAGTGGTGGTCCCACTATCCAACGTTACGACACATTAAAGTATAAAAGCTTTGATGAACTAACTGACAAGCAGCTAGGGTTCTTTTGGCGACCTGAAGAGATTGACATCTATCAGGACTCAAAAGACTTTAAAAACTTGTCAAAACATGAGCAACACATCTTTACTAGTAACCTCAAGCGTCAGATTTTGCTTGACAGTGTACAAGGACGTGCTCCTGTTGAGGCATTTAGTCCGATTGTTAGCTTGCCAGAAATTGAGAACTGGATCCAAACATGGACGTTCAGTGAAACAATTCATAGCCGTAGTTACACACACATTATCCGCAATATCTACAACAATCCCAGCAAAATCTTTGACGAGATGATGGACATTCAAGAGATTGTTGATTGTGCTGGTGATATCAGCAAATACTACGATGACCTGATTGAAACAGCAAGTTGGTATAATTTGTTGGGTGTTGGCACACATACTGTCAACGGCAAAGAAGTCGTTGTAGACCTGTACGAGCTTAAAAAGCTACTATGGCTTACATTGATGAGCGTTAACATTCTTGAGGGGGTTCGTTTTTACGTTAGTTTTGCATGTAGCTGGGCATTTGCTGAAGGCAAGAAGATGGAAGGCAATGCAAAAATTATCAAACTAATTGCTCGTGATGAAAATTTGCACCTGGGTAGCACACAATTGTTGCTTAAAATTCTAAAAAAAGATGATCCAGACTACGAAAAGATTGCACAAGAAACCGAAGCAGAATGTATTCAGATGTTTGTTGATGCAGTTGACCAAGAAAAAGCCTGGGCAGAATATTTGTTTAAAGACGGTTCAATGATTGGACTTAATATCCAAGTGTTGTCTGAATATATTGAATGGATTGCCACACGCCGCATGAGTCATGTAAGCCTCAAGAGTCCATATGCGACAAAGACCAGCAACCCATTGCCCTGGACACAAAAATGGATTTCAGGTGCTGACGTACAAGTTGCTCCACAGGAAACAGAAATAACTTCATATATTTCAGGTGGCACCAAGCGTGATGTTGATGACGATACATTTAAAGGATTTAGTCTATGATTGATATTTACGGAAAACCGGGATGCATTTTTTGCGAAGCTGCGAGATCATTGTGTGAACAAAGAGGTCTAAAATATACGTACTTTATGCTTGACACTGATTTCACACGAGGCGAGCTTTTGGAAATGTTTCCAGAAGCAAAAACTTATCCACAGATCAAAGTCAACGGGACTATTGTAGGTGGGTATGACAAGCTGGGTTCTTACCTGGAAGAAACAAATTATAATGGAACAGGTTGGACTCTTTAATGGCACGTAAAAACAGTCGCGGTAGCATTAAAAGCATGGCCAAACGTGCTGCCAAAAAATCACTTAAAAGAAAGAAACGATAATGATTATTGAAACACCATACAAAGCAACAGATACTATTACTATCATGACCACGGCAGGTCAGGAAATCGTTGCAAGGCTTGTAGAAGAAACTGACACAATTATAACTGTGCAAAAGCCCATGGCAATTATGACATCTGGTCAGGGCATCGGACTTGGACCAGTATCCTTTACTGTCAATCCTGATGCAAAAATACGCATAAATAAGAGTGCTACATTATTTGTAGCCAAGACTGATGGTGAAATGGCCAAGCAATATGTAGCAAGCACCAGTGGTATTCAAATGATCTAAGGAGAGATAATGCCAGAAGTAGCAAGAGGTGACCAGGTTGACACAGTGGATTCACTAACAGGATCCGGGGGAAATTGTGCTTTTCCATTAGTCACTGCTACCAACGTTTGTTCTCCCAATGTCTTCGCGAATGGAACTGGCATCGTTCGCGAAGACGACCTAATACAACCGCATCCCAAGCCTGGATGTGTAACTGACACCAGTGTGGTTACAACATTTTCAGCATCAGTTTGGGTTAATGGAAAACGTGCCGCCCGCAAAGGTGATCAATACACAAGTGACAACATAATAACATCTGGATCACCAACTGTATTCTTTGGAGGGCCTATTACTATAATATCAGCACCCAAACTTCAACTAACAATTACGCAAATACAAGAAATAGAAGATTTCTTAGACACGGAATCCGTTCAGATTGACCAAGCGCTACAAGATTATAATACTGCTGGCGGTGGCACTGCTGGTAACACTGCTATATCAGGCAGTTCAGTATACAATGACCCATCAATAACAAACAATCAAGTTCCTCTATTAGGACGAACAGGCATTCCAGTCGATACTGGGACATCTATATCCCCTAATGAATTGGGCAATACTCCGATAATTCCAGCACCAAGCAATGCAACTGCTGATAATATTGTTTCATTACTGTCGCAGTTATTACAAGAAGCCAATACTGGTAATTGGGATGAAACACAACCAACAACTGGACAAAGTAATCCAAATATTGTTGGTATTTGGAGAGAATTAGGGTTCCCATCAGATTCGTATTGGACAACAGATCAAACTCCGTGGTGTGCTGGATTTTTGAATTGGGTATTGAAAAGAACAGGACACAGGTGGGTACAATCTGCAAGGGCAAACTCAATAATCAATCGTACACCTGACTATAATGGCACCCCTGTCCCTATTGCCCAAGGGCAACCTGGTGATATGTGTTATTGGTCATATAGTCATGTTAATTTTATTTATAGAGTTATTAGTCCAGGAGTTTATACATTTGTTGGCGGTAACCAAAGCGACAACGGTAGAAATGACAACAATCCTTCGAATGGTTCAGTAACTGAATCGTGGTCAAGTGGGTATAACGCAAATACAGGTGGTAACGGAAGTTTACGAAACATAATAAGGCCCAGCAAAGATTAATTTGCTAGTTGACACTCAAAATGTAATATGCTATCATAAAGCATAAAAACAGGATTATACATGAAGAAAATTTTAACTGACTGCGACGGCGTATTGCTGGACTGGGAGTCTGCATTTCACGATTGGATGGTTGAAAAA
>Ga0213868_10000781_pt1 | contig 30747 bp, 26 predicted proteins | sample PICome_9_FD_160087 | JGI IMG/M metagenome (GOLD analysis project Ga0213868, IMG submission 160087) | Coastal seawater microbial communities near Pivers Island, North Carolina, United States - PICO127 | ecosystem: Environmental > Aquatic > Marine > Coastal | place: USA: North Carolina... | reverse complement strand
GCAAACCATCTGTTGTCTGTTCACATCCAGCAGCAACTGGCTTAAAACCTGCAGTAGAAAAACCTAATCTTGATACTCCAGCAAGAATACCTGTGGCAATACGTGTCTTTCCAACACCTGTACTAGTTCCTGTAATAAAGTATGATTTACGCACCGAGAACACCTATTCCAAAAATTACTTGCCATGTAACAGGTAAATTTCCCTTTGGATCTCTATATTGATCATACGCATTAATAAGATTACGTATATTTTTTTTATTGGTCATTGTTTTTTTTTGCCCCGAATTTATATTATGTGCCCCTAATTTCTTAAGCTCATACATCAAATCACTCAAATCACCATACTGTAAGATATAATCACAAACTTGAAAATTTTCGAACTGAATGCCTTCGTTAACAAAAGCCATTTTCCAAATATCCGCATCTAAAAATTTATTAACATGCACATAGCTATCTACTTTCATCCATGATGTTTTTAATTCATATAGCGTGTTCTCACCGAGTGTAGTGAACAGTAGCTTACCGCCAGGTTTTAAAATACGAGCAATTTCTTTAGCTAGTTTATCTGTCTGGCTGCACCACTGAAAGGTTAGATTAGAAAATATAATATCTACAGAGTTATTAGCTAGTGGTATATTTTCTGCATCTCCGCATAGCCAAACACCAGCGTAATCATATTGTGATTTTGCCATTTTCAGCATTCCCTCAGCTAAATCTAACCCTATAATTTTTGAATAGCTGTTTTTGTTGTTTAAAGATTGAACGAAGCAACCGGTACCACAACCTAGATCAATAACAGTATTTGGTATTATTTGATTAGGCATCATAGTAAGGAGTTTTTTTCCAGTTTGGGACTGTAATCTAGATACTGATTCATATGTACTTGCAGCATTACTGAAAGAATTTGCTATTTTCTTTTTATTTAAAGAATATCGATTTTCTTTTATAAATTTTATTGTGGAAGAAGCTATTTCCTTTGCGTTGCTTATATGGATTAAATGACATCTCTGTTCGAAAACTCTTATTTTATGAGCTGGATTAGACAATATGATTTCATGGGCTACTCGATGATTTACTAATTGATCATTCTCACCAAAAAAATGAAGACCTGGTGACTCTAAAGATTTTAAGACATTTCTGTTGTCAATTTCTTGGAGTAGTTTCAAAGCTCTTAACCAATAAATATGTCTATGATTTTTTTTAGTCGAATTCGCAAAAAGAGCAATTTTTTTTATTTCGCTAGGTTGTAAAAATTTATACAATTTTTTTTCTATCAAGTCACCAGAGCACTGAAGATGGTGGAATTTTTTCAAACAAACTGATGGATCATTCTGAAATAATTTTAAAAATTTGTTAAATATGCTTCTTGGCATACCAAAATCCCAATCATCTTTTTTGACAAAACATGGATTAGTTGCAATTGTTATTAAATTAGAAAACCTAGAAGGATATTTGCCTATCATTGCAGTCGCTATGGCACCCCCTAGGGACCAGCCCATTAAACTGCAATTGGCAGGTATTACTTCCAAAATAGCATCAATAAAATGATTAACCAAAATTGATTGTTTCATTGAGCTTATATCTTTTTTATAAAATTCACTGTAACCAAACCCGGGTAGATCGATAGTTATTATGTTTAGATGTTTTCTCAATTCAGGTAAAACTAAGTTCCAAGTTTTACTATCAGAACCCCAACCATGAATGAGCACTAATGGATCTAACTGAAAAGGCTTACCTGTACATGGATAAATGCATGTTGCCAATTTATTAGTCACAGATGCATCATTAACAATCATTTAGTTATAATCCTTATATCCCTGATGATGCAGCTAAGTGACTCAAGAAGCGCATCAATATCATTTTCTTCGTGTTTTGCGGAAATAGTTATTCGCAATCTAGATGTATTTAAAGGGACAGTTGGTGGGCGAATTGCGCCGACAAGAAAACCATTATTTTTAAGGCGATTTGCAACTTTCATTACAAGATTATCGTCATATAAAAGAACTGGTTGTATAGGGGTTAAAGACTCAATCAAATTGATGTCTAGGGATTTTGCTCCCTCTCGAAAATAATTTATCAAATGTTTAAGCTTTTCTCGACGCCAAGTCTCTTGTTGTAATATCTTTAAACTGACACGTGATGCTGAAGCTACTGCTGGTGGAAGAGCAGTAGTATATATATAGGTTCTAGCAAATTGTACTAAAGTTTCGATAAGCTCCTCAGAGCCAGCAACAAAAGCTCCAAAAGTTCCAAATGCTTTACCAAGGGTGCCAATGAGGATAGGTATTTCTTCAGTAGTTAAATTAAAATGTTCTGCTAAACCACCGCCATTTTTTCCCATGACTCCAAATCCATGTGCATCATCTACCATGAGCCATCCTTGTCTTTTTTGGCAAACTTTAGCTAATTGGGGTAATTCAGCTATATCGCCATCCATGCTAAATACACCGTCTGTAACTACGAGCTTACTACCAGATGTCTTTTGCATTTTATTAGACAGATCAGATGTATCGGAATGACTATAACGTGAGAATTTAGACAAACTCGATAGACCAGCATCAATTAATGAGGCATGATTTAATCGATCTTCAAAAATATTATCACCCTTTCCGCAAAGTGCATTTATAGTTCCAAGATTAGCCATATAGCCAGTTGAAAATAATAGCGTTCTTGGTCTTTGCGTGAATTCTGCTAGCTCCTCTTCTAATGCATGGTGTTCTGCTGAATGCCCATAAATTAAATGGGATGCTCCGCTACCTACTCCGAAAGTCTCTAGCCCCACTTTAAAACTATCGACAACTGATGGATGATTCGAAAGACCAAGATAGTCATTACTACAAAAAGCTAGGTAACTTTTTCCATCAACTATAACTTTAGATGACTGTGGAGATTCCAATAGATAACGAAAACGATAAAGACCAGCTTTTTTTCTTTTGGCAAGTTTAATTGAAAGTTTTTGATCCATTGAATGCATAATGAATCGATTTTCCTAATTAACAGCATTATAAAATAGATGGTCAGTTTTAGCTGATAATATTTTTTTATGAAGAGTTTCTTCTTGATCTGAAGGATCCATATTTATTTTATTTTTTTCAGGGACGATGTCCAACCTATTAAGTAAAGCCATATCTTGATTAGCTTTAGGATTTGCGGTTGTTAGAAGTGAATCACAATAAAATATCGAGTTAGCTCCTGCTAAAAAAGCTAACGCCTGCAGCTCATCGTTCATACTTTCTCTACCAGCTGATAATCTTACATGAGACTCAGGCATCATAATGCGAGCTACTGCAATAGTTCGAATAAATTCAAATGGATCGAGATCTTTTGCATTCTCAAATGGAGTGCCATCAACTTTTACAAGCATGTTTATAGGAACTGACTCCGGATGCTGTGGGAGGTTTGCTAACTGCATGAGCAATCCGGCTCTGTCTGCTTCGCTCTCACCCATACCCACAATACCACCAGCACAGACTTTCATACCAGATTTTCTAACATTACCTAGAGTATTTATGCGGTCAGAATATGTTCTAGTAGTAATAACTTCACCATAGTATTCAGGGGATGTATCAAGATTATGATTATAATAATCTAAACCAGCATCTGCTAATGCTTGGGCTTGATTTTCCTCTAGCATACCGAGAGTCATGCAAGTTTCTAGGCCTAAGCTTTTTACTCCCTGCACCATCTTTGTAACATATGGTAAATCTTTATCTTTAGGTGATCGCCACGCAGCGCCCATACAAAAACGAGTAGCCCCAGCATCTTTTGCTAATTTTGCTTCCTCTATTACTTTTTCAACAGCCAATAGCTTCTCTACTTCAAGTCCAGTGTCATAACGCGCACTTTGAGGGCAGTATTTGCAATCCTCAGGACAGGCGCCTGTTTTGACAGAGAGCAAAGTGCTTAATTGAACTTCATTGGGGTTAAATTTTTTACGGTGAACTGATTGAGCCTGAAACATCAAATCATTGAAAGGTTGCTCAAACAGATCCTCCACTTGCTGTTTTGTCCAATCATGCCGAATGGATTCCATATAATTAGGTAACATATGACACCTCTAATGAATACCTCCATGATATGCGAGTTAGGTTAGCTGTCAACCAAAAATATAATTTCAGTTGACTAATTAAGATTAATTTGTCTATTAAAGATATCATAGCTGGAAAAAAATTACGTAGGCTATGATAATGAGCGAATATTATATTCTTAATAGAGTGGCACCACGATGAATCAAGTTTCGTCCTTAAAATTACTGTGGGAACAAATTAAAGAAGAGGCTCAGCAAGTTTGCAAGACTGAGCCTGCTTTAATCAAATATATTGATGTTACTATACTGGCTCACCAATCATTACTTTCTTCTTTAAGTTTCTTATTAGCTAGTAAGCTTCATCATGAATCTGTAACAGAGTATGTTTTGCAAGATATATTTGATAATGCATTCAGCTCTGAGACTAAAACTCAAAAAGCAATCCTTAGAGATATAGAAGCATTAGTTGATCGTGATTCGGCATGTAATACTTTTTTATCTGCTTTTCTTTATTATAAAGGTTTTCATGCGCTTCAGGCATGGAGAGCTACTCATCTGTTGTGGTCAAAAAATAGAAAAGCCTTAGCTCTAATGTTGCAGAATAGAATATCTGTTGTATTTGATGTAGATATTCATCCTGCTGCAAAAATTGGGCAGGGGATAATGCTTGATCACTCAACAGGCCTTGTAGTTGGAGAAACTGCTGTTGTTGAAGATTGTGTGTCTATTTTACAGGGGGTAACTTTAGGAGGAACAGGAAAAGAAAGCGGGGACCGTCATCCAAAAGTTCGCAGTGGGGTGTTAATAGGTCCGGGTGCGACAATACTAGGTAATATTGAAATTGGAGAAGGCTCAAAAATTATTGCAGCTAGCGTAGTTCTAAAAGATGTGCCTCCACATTCAGTTGCCTCTGGTGTGCCAGCTGAGATTGTAGGTACAACAAATATAGGTTCCCCTGCAGAAATAATGGATCATGGATTATCTGGATAATAATTACTTTCAAAAATATAAAAATTATTTTGATATATTCTCAAATCTTGTAACAAATACCAAGTAAGGAAATATTATTTTTTTGTTCACATAAATTGCTCGGAGCTATAAAATACTTAGCTTTTAATAAATAGGATCTATCATGGAACGACCAGAAGTATCTGTAGGCGACTTTATAATTCTTAAGGGTTACGAAGAAGATCCAGGAATGGAAGCACTAATATATAAAATCGAAGACGACGGAATTTTATTCGTGGGTTACCATGGCTATAGCATAAGGACAACTAAAGCGCATGCTTTTTGGAATGAGACATTTTGGCAGGTAACGAAAAAACATACTCCTAAAAAAAGTGCGGGTGTCCAATTTTAATCACTGAGATTGTTGTACCAAATATCTAATCGTGTAGGTTAAAATATATTTTCATTTATCGGTAATTATAAGCTTCTGTCCCGAGTAAATTTTATCTCCCTTTAAATTATTTAATTTTATTAATTTTTTAATCGATATTTTGTATTTTTTAGAGATTTTATATACTGTATCACCTGGAGAAACAAAGTAATACAGAGGTCTTTCAATATCAGGCTCCTCAGAGGCCAATAGAGTGCCGATAGGATAGTTGCCCGAAAAATATTGAGTTATTCCTTTAAAAATTGAATATGCTAATTTTTTTTGGTAGGTTTTATTAGCCAATTTTTTAGCCTCGGAAGGATTTGATATAAATCCTGTTTCTATCAGAATAGATGGTATATCCGGGGACTTTAGGACTACAAAACCAGCCTCTTCCACATAATTTTTATGCAACCTTGCTATATTGCCTATAGACTTGAGGACAGATTTTCCAAGATCTAGGCTACTATTTAGAGTAGCAGTCATAGATAAATCTAAAAGCACGCTAGCTAGAACAGGGTCTTTATCATCAAGGCTGACACTTCCAGAACCACCAATTAAATCAGCACTATTTTCTCTTTTTGCCAAATAGCGGGCAGTTTCGCTGGTGGCTCCACTTCGAGACAAAATAAATACAGAGGCGCCTTTTGCGCTCGGTTTTTTAAAGGCATCGGCGTGGATAGAGATAAATATGTCTGCACGTTTTTTATGGGCAATTTTTATACGCTTACGTAAAGGAACATAATAGTCACTTGATCGAATTAAAACTGCGCTAAAACCAGACTTTTGGTCTAATAGTTTTTTTAATTCTTGACTTATAGCTAAGACTACATGCTTCTCCATAAGTCTTTTTGGGCCAATCGCACCCGGATCCTCTCCGCCATGTCCAGGATCTATTGCTACAATAATATCTCTTAACCCATCATTAGGGATAACAAAAGAGGTCTCTTTGCCGTCAATTTTTTTTATATCATAAAGATCTATTACCAACCTATTATTATATTTTTTATTCACTCCAAGCTTAAAATGCTTAGGCTTCAGGGGTTTTTTTAAATTAAGTGTAATTCTGAGGTGATTTTTTTCTTTTTTATTACTATTAATAGAGATTATAGGAGTTGCAGAAATATCAAACTTTAATACACTTTTTTTTATTGAGGTATCTTCAATATCTATTATTAATCGATCTGGGTTTTGTAATGAATTTATCTTATATTTTACTGGATCACTTAAATCGAGTACTAATCGTGTATGATCTGGGGCATTCCAAACTCTCATATCAGTCACAGTTGATGCAAAGATAGACTCAAGAAAAAATAAAGAGGCTATGGTCATTAGTATATGAAAACTGTAGTAATGTTTATCAGCCAAGTTGATTTTCCTTAGCTATAGATAAATGATTCAAAAACAATTCTCCTAGCTGAGTTTTAGATTCAATATTAAGCTCTCGACCGTTTCTCTTAGCCGATATTTTAAAACATAAATCTGGTAAAGGCAGAAACCCCTTACCTCGGTCTGGCCATTCAACTAAACAAATATCTCCAGACTGAAAGTAATCTCTTATGCCAATATAATCTAACTCTTCAGGAGACCCCAGTCTATAAAAATCAAAATGGTGGTATCTCGATGATGCGAGCTCATAAGTCTCCACCAAATTATAAGTTGGACTCTTCACGATACCATCATAACCAGAAGAATTTAATATTCCTTTGCAAATTGTTGTTTTTCCAACTCCAAGATTTCCTTCAAAAAAAAGTAAGGTGGCCTTTTTGGCTTTTTTTGGAAGAAAATCGAACAAAATACGGCCAATTAAGTTGCCAAATGTAATCATTTCATCTTCAGTGGAAATATTATTTATATATAAATACTTCATTTTTTAACCGTCTAAATCAGTTAATGTTTACTAAAATATATTAAACATAATAGATAAATATCGATTTATCTATAAAGTTCTTCTTATTAAAAAAATATCTGGCAAAATTATACTCTAACTTCACATAGCTGATAGATTATGCTCTCAAAAAAATCTCAAATAGATTATGTACACCTTGCTAGCCAAATTAAGCAATGGGGAATCGAGCTGGGTTTTCAACAGGTTGCCATCACAGATATAAATCTAGGTGACACAAGCAGAAAACTCAATAAATGGCTTGAAAATGGCTACCATGGAGATATGAAATGGATGGCTTCTCATGGAGATGTACGCTATCGCCCAGAAAAGTTATTGCCCGGCACATGCTCAGTTATAGTAGTACGTATGAATTATCTACCACCCGATAGCGATATGATTGCTGTGCTTAAAGACAGTGATAAGGCATATATCTCACGCTATGCGTTAGGTCGAGATTATCACAAACTAATTCGAAATCGATTAAAGAAACTAAGTAAAAGAATTGAAATAGCTATTCCTGGGAGTTTAATACAGAGGCCGTTTGTTGATAGCGCACCTGTTATGGAAAAGCCTTTGGCAGAAAAAGCAGGGCTTGGCTGGATGGGTAAAAATACTCTAATCATCAATAGTGAGGAAGGCTCATGGTTTTTTCTTGGTGAGATATATACTAGCTTACCCCTACCAAAAGATAAGCCATCAGAAAAGAGTAAATGTGGTGAATGCAAGGCATGTATTAAGGTTTGTCCAACCGATGCATTCCCCGAACCCTATGTTCTTGATGCAAAAAAATGTATTTCATATCTCACAATTGAAAATAAGGAGGGGATACCTGAGGAATTCCGTAAATCCATGGGTAATCGAGTATTTGGCTGTGATGACTGTCAGATCATCTGCCCATGGAATAAGACAGCAAAAACGACAAGTGAGATAGACTTTTCTCCAAGGCATAATCTAGATAGTCGTAAATTAGCTGAATTATTTCTTTGGACAGAAAGTGAATTTTTAGAGTACACAGAGGGATCTCCGATAAGAAGAATAGGTTATGAAAGATGGCTCAGAAATCTTGCTATCGGGCTAGGTAACGCAGTCTACTCAAAAAAAGTTGTTCAATCATTAACCAAAAGAAAAGACTTCCCATCAAAAATGGTACAAGAGCACATATCTTGGGCTTTAGTTCAGCAAAAAAATAAGTATACGAGAAAAAAATCAAGGGTGCAGGCCCCTTCTTCTTTACCACCGATTTTCCAAAAATAGAGTATAAAAAATAATTTTTACCCTTCAAGTTAATTATGGAATGTTAAAAAATAGGTCTCGGTAATACTTTAATTCTATAATGGAATCTTTTATGTCATCCATGGCAAGGTGTGTACTTTTTTTCTTCAATCTATTCAGTAATTCCGGACGCCATCGTGAGGCAAGCTCTTTTATGCTGCTAACATCTAAATTACGGTAATGAAAAAAATTTTCTAGAGTTGGCATTTCTCTTGATAAGAAACGTCGATCTTGGCAAATTGAATTCCCGCACATGGGTGAGGTTCCAGGATCTACAAATTTTTTCAAAAATTTTATCGTGCTCACCTCTGCATCTTCCGAAGAAGTGTTACTTTGTAGCACACGATCAACTAACCCAGAGCGATTATGTTGTCGTGTATTCCACTCATCCATACTATCAAGTATTTGTTTCTTTTGATTTATAGCAAAAACTGGACCCTCAGCAATAATGTTGAGATTTTTATCTGTCACGATTGTGGCAATTTCAATAATTACGTCATTGAGTGTATCTAAACCAGTCATCTCTAAGTCAATCCATACAAGATTATGCGCATCTTTTTTTTCTTCGCCTGAGTGGTTCATCAAAATTTTTACCATTTCTTGAAATTAATTACATTTTATACATATTAAAAATTTTTATAAATAATATTTTCCAATTATAGTTCCGACAAAAGTTTTTCTAAAGAATGCTAATACTTTATCTCCAAGTATTTTCAAGCCAAAAATGATAGTATTTATTTACAAATATAATTTTTGATGAAGACTATTGTCGAAAAGGAAAAATATTGACGAAGCGCCAATTAACCAAACAGCAACGCAAGCGTATTGAAAAGAATCAATTGAGTGCAAGCGCTAAAACAGATGTTCTTGAAGCCCATATAGAAAAGGACTCCGAGAATGTTGGTGTAGAGAAACCTGGCATAGTCACTGCAAGCTATGGTGCGCAGGTTGATATTGAAGAAATAAATTTATCAAAGAAAATTTCACGTCGATGCCACTTGAGGGCCAATTTACCTGTAATTGTTGCTGGTGACAAAGTTACTTGGAAAGATCACGGTGATTACGGAGTGGTAATTGCACGACATCCAAGAGAAACTCAAATTTGTCGTCCTGACGATCGAGGAAATTTACGTGCTGTAGCAGCTAATATCAATAGAATAGCCATTGTTATTTCCCTTTATCCAAAACCCCATTCAAATCTTATAGATCGTTATATAGTAGAGTCTGAAAATCAATCCATAAGACCTTTATTAATAATAAATAAAGCGGATCTTATTTTTAAAGAGAACTGTGAAGCTATGTTTTCATTAGTAAGTAAATACAAAAATTTAGGTTATGACCATTTTTTGGTATCAGCAAAAAATGGTCATGGTTTAAAACAACTCGAAGCTTACCTAAATAATTTTACAAGTATTCTGGTAGGTCAGTCAGGTGTAGGGAAATCTTCTTTGCTGAATAAACTAATACCCAAGATTAACTTAAAAGTTGGAGATTTATCTGAATCGAAGAAAAAGGGAACTCATACCACTACTACCTCTCAACTTTTTCATCTCAACAAAGGTGGAAGTGTGGTCGATTCTCCTGGTGTACGTGAGTTTGGTTTGTTACACCTTGAACCAGATGAAATTGCTAACGGCTTTATAGAATTCATTGAGCATCTAGGTAAATGTAAATTTCGTAACTGTAGCCATAAACGAGAGGTTGGCTGTGCATTGATCATGGCCGTAAAGGATGGAAAAATAGCACGTGAAAGGTTCGATAGTTATTTACACATGGTCCACATCACTGGAAAAGAAAAATAAAAATTCTAGAGATAGGTTAAGTCTTGAGCGATAATGTTAGTCTAATAAATCTTAATAAGATGAGAAGATAATCATGTCAAAACTACAGCATCTCATAGAACCAGAGTCCTTAAGTGCTCAACTTGGAGAATCAAATATTTTGATTATCGACCTATGTAACGATGGTCTTTATACCCAAAAGCATATACCTGGTGCAGTTCATGTATCCCCAAGAAGTCTTCTTGCGGGTTCATTTCCTATACCTAATAAGCTTCCTTCAATAGAGCAAATTACAGAGGTCATTAATAGTATTGGTCTAACTGAAGAGAAGCATGTGATTGCTTACGATGATGAAGGTGGTGGATGGGCTGGAAGATTCCTTTGGACCCTTGATATAATCGGTCACAAAAATTGGTCTTACCTCAATGGTGGTCTAATTGCATGGCATAACGAAGGTTATCCTACAACTTCAGATAAACCGGTAGTTAATCCCGTTCAACGTACCTTTTCGATCAATCGAACTCCTATAATCGATATCAAGGAGCTAATGACTTTATTAGGCGATCAAGACCTTCAAATTTGGGATGCAAGAAGTGAGGCAGAATTTAATGGAACAACAGTCTATACTGAAAAAGCTGGGCATATACCTGGCGCCATAAATTGTGACTGGACAAAGATGATGGACTTCAAACGCAATCAACGCATTCATATAGATGCGTTAATTAAACTAGAAAATTTAGGTATATCGGCAAACAAAGCTACTGTTACTCATTGTCAATCACACCACCGATCTGGTTTTACATATATGCTTGGTAGAATATTAGGATTCACTAATATTCGTGCCTATGATGGTTCTTGGGCGGAATGGGGTAATCATCCAGAAACTTTAGTGGAAAAATAATCAAATGAAGAAACTTTGCACGGAGTTATTCATTGCATTTCAACGCTTGGTTCCACAGCATATTTTATCAAGAGGTGGTTCAATTTTAGCTGAAACTAAAACTGTTTGGTTAAAAAATATTCTGATTAAACTGTTTATTAAGGTTTATAAAATTAATCTTAATGAGGCAATATCAGATTCTCCTGATAGCTATGAAAACTTTAATGCTTTTTTTACAAGAGCGTTAAAAAAAGACGTTAGGCCTATAGATACTTTAGCCTCCTCGATTATCTGTCCTGTTGACGGAGTTGTAAGTCAGGTAGGCTCAGTTCATGAAGGAGATGTTCTTCAAGCTAAAGGAAAATATTTCTCTACTACTGCTTTGCTCGGATCTGATGATGGATACACCAAAAGTTTTCTTAATGGTGAATTTATAACAATATACCTATCTCCAAAAGACTACCATAGAGTACATATGCCGATTGATGGAAAATTAGTTTTGGCCAGATATATACCTGGGAAGCTATTCTCTGTTAATTTGCAAACTTCCAATCATATAGACGGTCTATTTTCTAAAAACGAGCGTTTAGTTTGTATTTTTGATACTCCAGTTGGTCTTTGTGCAGTAATTTTAGTAGGTGCAATGATGGTTGCTGGGATTGAATCTGTTTGGCGTGGCCACTACTATCCTCAAGTTCCCCTAATCGATAATATGGATTCAAAAAACTTCAGTTTAAAGAAGGGTGAAGAAATGGGAAGGTTTAAATTCGGTTCCACGGTGATAGTAATGTTCGAACACAAAAAAACTTCTTGGTTGGAAAAATATAAGCCCGGATTAGTTACGCGTTACGGTGAACTAATGACAACTCATGCACAGCGTCAATGAATACCCTCACATTTTCAGGTTTGATATCGGGTGTTATTCCATGGCCTAGATTGAACACATGACCAGTACCGCCACCAAATTGTATCAGAATAGATTCTACCTCTTCTTTTATACGCTTTGGATTTGATCGCAAAATTGCTGGGTCCATATTGCCTTGCAAACAAACTTTATCACCTACACTTTTACGTGCAATGCCAATATTTGTCGTCCAATCAAGGCTAACTGCATCACAACCACTAGTGATGATTTCATCTAACCATTGGCCGCCACCCTTGGTAAAGAGAATTACGGGGACCTTTCTGCCTTCATTTTCTTTGATTAAACCATGAACAATTTTTTTCATATACTGTAATGAGAACTCTTTATAAGCATGAAAAGAGAGCATACCCCCCCAAGTATCAAAGATCTGAATTGCTTGTGCACCAGCCTTAATTTGTGCATTAAGATAAACAATGACTGAGTCTGTTAAAACATTTAGCAATTGATGCATCAAATCTGGTTGATTGAACATCATCGTCTTACTTATTAAAAAATCACGGCTGGATTTACCCTCTACCATATAGGTTGCTAGTGTCCAGGGGCTGCCAGAAAATCCTATAAGTGGAACACGTCCGTTCAGCTCCCGCCGTATATTAGTCACTGTATCAACTACGTAAGATAGATCCTTATAAGGGTCTATGACAGATAACTTATTAATATCTTTTTCAGTTCGTACTGGATTTTGAAAACGAGGTCCCTCGCCAGGCTCAAAGAAAAGCCCTAAGCCCATGGCGTCAGGAATCGTTAAGATATCTGAAAATAGTATTGCTGCATCTAAATCGTAACGCTCTAAGGGCTGTAAAGTCACTTCACATGCTTTTTCTGGATTTGTACAAAGCGCCATAAAATCTCCAGCTTCAGCGCGAACTTTTCTATACTCGGGAAGATAGCGTCCAGCTTGACGCATCATCCATACAGGAGTGATATCAACAGTCTTGCGCATCAATGCCCTAAGAAAGCGATCATTTTTAAGTTCTATCATCAAAGAAATCTCTAGATTTTAAGGTAATCAAGAATGCCTTCACCAGCTTGCCTGCCTTCCCAAATAGCAGTAACAACTAAATCAGACCCACGAACCATATCACCCCCAGCAAATACCTTGGGATTAGTAGTCTGAAACTTAAACTGCTGATCCTCTGGTGCAATAACCCCCTCCCAGTCGTTTAGGTTAACTCCTAGATTTTTCATCCATGGTGCTGGGTTAGGTTGAAATCCAAATGCAATCAGTACAACATCCGCAGGCAGTATCTCTTCACTTCCAGGTACTGGAGTTGGTTTACGACGACCATTTTCATCAGGTTCACCTAATTTTGTAGTCACTACTTTTATACCTTCGACTTTATTTTTTCCAATAATTTCAATAGGCTGCCTATTAAATAGGAACTGGACTCCTTCCTCCTGTGCATTCTTTACTTCTTTACGTGATCCAGGCATGTTTTCTCGATCACGACGATAAGCACACGAGACTGATGTTGCTCCTTGCCTTATTGATGTGCGATTACAGTCCATCGCAGTGTCACCACCCCCTAAAACAACAACCTGTTGGCCATCCACACTTATATAATTACTAGAATCCTTTTCCCAGCCCATATTCCTATTTACATTGGATATGAGAAACGGCAGTGCATCGTAAACTCCAGGAAGATTTTCTCCAGGAAAATTGCCCTTCATTGCTTTATAAGTTCCCATACCCAAAAAAATGGCATCGAATTCATTTACTAATTCATCAATGCTAACATCTGCACCTATCTCGGTATTTAACTTAAATTCGATACCCATACCCTCAAATATCTCCCGACGTTGCTGCATAATCGATTTTTCTAATTTAAATTCTGGAATTCCAAAAGTTATCAGGCCTCCAATTTCTGGGTAGCGATCAAAGACTACTGGTTTTACTCCGTTGCGAACTAAAATATCAGCACAACCCAATCCTGCTGGCCCAGCACCGATGATAGCGACTTTTTTATCAGTCTTAATCACTTTGGACATATCTGGTCGCCAACCCATAGCGAATGCTGTATCTGTAATATACTTTTCAGCATTACCGATCGTTACAGCTCCAAATTCTTCGTTTAAAGTGCAAGCTCCCTCACATAATCGATCTTGAGGACAAACACGACCGCATACCTCAGGCAGTGTATTGGTAGAATGACATAATTCGGCAGCCTCAATAATATTTCCATCCGAGAGTAATTTTAACCAATTTGGTATGTAATTATGGACGGGGCACTTCCATTCACAGTAGGGATTCCCACAATCTAGACAGCGATGTGCTTGATTGCAGGCATCTTTATCTTCAGTTGGTTGATATATTTCAACAAATTCTTTTGTACGACTATGCATATCCTTTGTTTCAGGGTCATGTCTATTTACCTGAACAAACTGGAAATCATTATTTAATCTATCGCCCATAAGCTTCAACTCTCTGATATCAACTGCATCTTAAAATTTATCTTTTTCTTCTAACTATTGGGACTCAACATGTGTATGTGCCAATAATTTACGTAGGCTTGCGGCTTTCGGTTTAACTAACCAAAACTTTCTAATGAAATTTTCAAAGTTATCTAAAATCTCTTGACCCCAAACGCTTCCTGTTTCACGGACAAATTCAGTTATCATCGCCTCTAAATGTAATCTATGGTTCTCTGTTGATTCTGTTGTAATACGCTGGATTTCAACAAGTTCCATATTATAACTATCAACAAAAGTTTTATTTTCATCTAGAACATAAGCAAAACCACCAGTCATGCCTGCACCAAAATTAGGACCTACGGAACCTAATATAACTACTATACCTCCAGTCATATATTCACAACAATGATGGCCTGCACCTTCAATTACAGCATGGGCTCCAGAATTTCTGACAGCAAATCGCTCTCCTGCACAACCGGCCGCAAACAATTTTCCAGCTGTTGCACCATATAAACAAGTATTTCCTAAAATTGGTGCTGTATAAGAAACAAATTTACTTTCTTTCGGTGGGAATATAACAATTTTTCCACCAGCCATCCCTTTCCCGACATAATCATTTGCATCGCCACAGAGATATATATTTAATCCACCAGCATTCCAAACTCCGAGTGACTGACCAGCAACACCCTTGAGTTTTAATTTAATTGGTGCATCAATCATGCCCTGATTACCATGACGTTTTGCTATTTCACCGGAAAGTCTAGCGCCAATAGATCTGTCACAATTACCTATATTATATTTAAATTCACCACCTGTTTTTGCTTCAATTGCATACAAAATATCTTCCACCATTTTTTCTGCTAGATGCCCTTGATCGAAGGGAGAGTTTCTCAAAATCCTACATGTTTGCGGTTTACTCTCCAGTAACTTGTCTGTGTGTAATAATGGGGACAAATCTAATTTTCTCTGTTTTTCGGTAACACCGTCAAAAATCTCTAGTAGGTCGACTCTGCCGACTAATTCTTCTAGAGTCTTAACTCCAAGTTTGGACATCCACTCACGTGTTTCTTCAGCCATAAAAAGAAAAAAGTTTTTTGCAGTATTTACAGTGCCTTTATAATAATTTTCTCTAAGCTCAGCATCCTGAGTAGCCACGCCTGTAGCACAATTATTTAAATGGCAAATTCTCAAGTATTTACAACCAAGTGCAACCATTGGGCCAGTTCCAAAACCAAAGCTTTCAGCACCCAAAATGGCAGCTTTTACAACATCTAAACCTGTTTTCAGTCCTCCATCAGCCTGAACACGAACCTTATGTCGCAAATCGTTTGCTCTCAACATTTGGTGAGTTTCAGATAGGCCCAGCTCCCAGGGTGACCCGGCATAACGTATTGACGTTAATGGACTAGCGGCAGTTCCTCCATCGTAACCAGATATTGTGATTAGGTCTGCATATGCTTTTGCAACCCCAGCAGCAATGGTGCCTACACCAGGTCGAGAAACTAACTTAACCGATACTAAAGCCTGAGGGTTTACTTGCTTAAGATCAAAAATTAATTGAGCTAAATCTTCAATAGAATAAATATCATGATGTGGTGGAGGTGAAATTAGAGTCACACCCGGAACTGAATATCTAAGTTTAGCAATAAGCTCATTTACTTTACCACCTGGGAGTTGTCCTCCCTCTCCAGGTTTTGCACCTTGTGCTATTTTAATTTGAATTACTTCAGCACTAGACAAATAATGTGGTGTGACTCCAAAACGACCAGAAGCTACCTGTTTTATTTTAGAAGCTTTAATCGTGCCGTAGCGACTAGGATCCTCCCCTCCTTCACCTGAGTTGGATCGACCTCCCAAAGTATTCATAGCCTGAGCTAAACCTTCATGGGCTTCTGGAGACAAGGCCCCTAGCGACATTCCAGCTGAATCAAATCTTTGTAATATTTTTTCAACTGGCTCTATACTGGATAAGGGAATTGGCTCAATATCACATTTAATTTTCAAGAGGTCTCTGAGTGTAGCTATTGGGCGTTCATTCACTAAATTAGCATAATCATGCCATGCCGTATAATCACTTTCTTTTACTGCTCGATGGAGGGTGGTAATTACGTCTGGGTTATATGCATGATACTCTTGTCCATGAACATACTTAAGCAGTCCTCCGGGACTGACTGGCTTGCGCCCACTCCATGCCTGATCAGATAGTTTTTGCTGATCATCCTGCAGATCTTTGAATTCTGAACCTCTTATACGACTCGGAGTTCCTATAAAACAAGTGCTGACTATCTCAGGGGAAAGACCGATGATTTCGTATAGCTGTGCACCGCGATATGAAGCTATATTAGAAATTCCCATTTTTGATAGAATTTTTAATAACCCTTTATTCATACCTTTACGATAATTCTTAAAGGCAGTACCTGTATCGCAAAGAATTTCTCCCATATCAACCATATCAGAGAGCACGTGATAGCTTAAAAAAGGGTAGACAGCAGAGGCTCCAAAGCCAATTAAAGTTGCTATTTGGTGAGAATCCCGAGCAGAAGCTGTAGATGCAATAATATTTGCATCGCAACGAAGACCTAATTTTATTAGATAATGATGGACTGCGCCAACCGCCATTAACATTTGTATCGGTAGTTTATCTGCTTGAATATCAGAGTCTGATAAGATGCAACATCTAACGCCATCCTTAACAGCATCGGCTACTTCGATACATAATTTTTTTATTGCATGTTCTAAGCAATCTTTCTCATGATAATAGTTAACACTGAATTTTTTTATGCGGTAGTCATCTTGTGTATTATTTTTAAGTGCGTAATATTTTGTGGGTGATAGCACAGGGCTGGATAAATTAATACGTTTTGCATGCTCAGGAGTTTCAAGGAAAATATTTCCCTCTGCGCCAAGTTGGGTCTTAAGAGACATCACTAACGTCTCTCGTAAAGGATCAATTGGTGGATTGGTTACCTGTGCAAACTGTTGTCTGAAATAATCATAAAAACTGCGACTTCTGGATGATAAAACTACCATTGGAGTATCATCACCCATTGAGCCGACTGCTTCTTGCCCACCCTCTGCAAGTGGTCGTAAAACCTGTTCTTTTTCCTCAGATGAGACTAAAAACATTTTCATAAAGTTACGAATTCTTTCTTTGCTTAAGGCGCCCTCAACTTCAATACTTTCATCATCTAAAGATGACATTATTTTTATAGTTCTTTCATTGAGCCAGGCTTGGTAAGGGTTAGCAGAAGCTAACTCTTTATCAACTTGTGCAGCATTCATAATAGTGCCACTATTGGTGTCTATAGAGAGCATGTCTCCTGGACCTAAGCGTCCTTTTGCAGTTACATTTTTAGGATCATATCCATAAACGCCAATCTCTGAGGCTACCGTTATAATATCATCGTTAGTAAGGACCCATCGGGAAGGTCTCAATCCATTTCTATCTAACGTACATACAGCGTAGCGGCCGTCAGTAATTACTATTCCTGCTGGGCCATCCCATGGCTCCATGTGCATAGCCATATATTCAAAGTAGGCTCTTTCTTCTATTCCAAATTCTTGGTTGTTATCCCAAGCAGGCGGCACAAGCATTCGTACCGCTTTATGAAGATCCATACCTCCAGCAACCATGAACTCCAGCATATTATCAAGACTAGAGGAGTCTGAACCTGTGTTATTCACGACAGGAGTTACTTCTTGTAAATCTGGTAGTAATGTTGTTTTGAGTTTTGGAGTTCTTGCTAAAGACCAATTTCTATTTCCAGATAATGTATTAATTTCTCCATTGTGCGCTAGCATTCTGAATGGTTGCGCTAGCGGCCACTTAGGGCTGGTATTAGTGGAGAAACGTTGATGAAAAATACAAATAGCTGTCTCTAATAAAGGGTTACCTAAGTCAAGATAGAATTTCGGTAGATCAACAGGCATCATTAGTCCTTTATAGCTAATGATATTCTCTGCCAGGCTTGCAATATAAAATGAATTATCTGATGTAAGTGCTATTTCTGATTTTCTCTTTGCGACAAATAATCTAGCGTTAAAATTTTTCTTATCCATATCTCTTGATGTTATAAATACTTGCTCTATAACGGGTATAGTTTTTAAAGCTATTTCACCGAGACAGTCATTGTTAGTGGGCACTTTTCTCCAGCCAACTATTTCCAGACCCTGGTCATGCAGATTTTTCTCCATAGTGATTTTTGCATTACTTCTGTGATCTTTATTCTGACTAAGCATCACTGAACCAACCGCATATAATTCAGGTAGCTTTATATCGAATAAAGATTTAGCGATATCACGCATGAAGGAATCTGGTTTTTGTAGTAGTAGCCCACAGCCATCGCCAGTCTTTCCATCAGAAGCAATGCCTCCGCGATGCGTCATGCATGTTAGTGCTTCAATGGCTGTTTTTAATACGCAATGACTAGTCTTCCCCTTTATGTGGGCAATTAGTCCAAATCCGCAGTTATCTTTGAATTCGCTTAAGTCGTATAGACCAGTTTGCATAAATTGGAACCTTGCTTTGAAGATTTAAAGGCCAGCTATGTGTATGAGACTAAATAATTAAGTAGCTGGATTTTGAAAATAATTTTACACCCAAATAAAACATGTCACAATGTGATGATATAAATAAAACCTATAACTTAGAGAAATATAGAATAAGCTTTATATCTATTCATTATAGCACTTTTATTAGGATATCTCGCTCAATGTTAGAAGTTACTGCTGCCTTACCTATAGACTCAAGAAGCACGAGGCGAAGATTACCGTCAATTACTTTCTTATCTACTGACATAAGTTCTAAGAATATTTCAGCAGTCATTTCATCTGGCTTAGAGACTGGTAAATCACAGCGTGTTAAAAGATCCCTTATGCGGATATAGTCAGCTGACTCAATCGATCCAAGCTCACTTGAAAGCTTGGCGGCTATTGTCATTCCAACGGATATTGCCTCGCCATGTAACCAGCTCTTATAAGAAAAAAAGGTTTCTATCGCATGACCAAATGTATGACCAAGATTTAAGATTGCTCGAATGTCATTTTCATATTCATCTCTTGAAACAATTTTTGCTTTATTTGAACATGACTTTTCAATAGCTATACATAGAGCATTGGAATCTCTAGCTAACAGTTGATCTATATTTTTTTCTATCCAATAGAAAAATTCCACGTCAGCAATTAAACCATACTTAATAACTTCAGCTAAGCCTGCTCTAAATTCTCTATCTGGTAACGTTTTTAACAAGGATATATCGACCATTACGCACTCTGGCTGATAAAATGCACCTATCATATTTTTTCCCAAATTATGATTTACTGCTGTTTTTCCGCCCACAGAAGAATCTACTTGTGCTAGAAGTGATGTAGGTATTTGAATGAAGTTTACACCTCTCAGGTAACAAGCGGCAGCAAACCCTGTTATATCGCCGATAACTCCCCCACCAAGTGCTATGAGCGTCGAAGAGCGATTGAATTTTTTTGATAGAAGAGCATCAAAAATTGTATTTAGAACTTCTAAGTTTTTATAAATTTCACCATCTGACAAAATTAGTGTTTCGACAGTATGTTGTAATGAGAGTTTTTTAACGAGAAGATCTAAATAAAGGGGTGCAATAACTTCATTAGTAACTATGAAAACCTGATCTCCATGTATGTGTGGTGCCAAAAGCTCTGATGATGCAAGCAGCCCCTCACCAATAAATATAGGGTAGCTCCTATCTCCAAGGTCTACTGAAAGTGTATTTATTTTTTTCACAATAATTATTCTTTGTTAGTTGTATCAATAATGGAATGTACCATATCAGAGTATGAGTTTACGAACTTCGCAAGCAATTTCATTCGCGACTAATCGTGATTTTTTTTTATCTGTAATAAGAACAAAATTAGCTATATCTCGATAAAAAGACTCCCGCTCCAAGACCATTTTTTCAATTGCCTCACGAGGATTTTCTACGTTCAAAAGTGGTCTATTATGATCATGAGAAGTTCTTTCAATTAATCTTTCTATTGGAGCATTTAAATAGACAACGTAGCCATTTTTCTTAAGAATATTACGATTTTTTTCACGAATTACAGCGCCGCCACCTGTAGCTAAAACCATACTAGTCAAGGAAGAAAGCTCTTCTAAAATACGAGATTCACGCTCTCTAAATCCATTTTCCCCCTCCACATCAAAAATCCATGGTATATTAGCACCACTTCTTTTCTCAATCTCAGAGTCCAAATCAAAGAACTTGAGATTAAGAATTTCAGCCAGTATTCGACCAATAGTTGTTTTTCCAGAGCCCATGGGCCCTACAAGAAAAATATTTTTAGTTGTCAATTTATTTGCTCTTTTTTAAGGTAATTTGAAATTTAATAACAAACAATTACAGTCTCGAGTTGTAATAACAAAAATTATACTTGATATTTATTTATTCAGTATCTTACTTTATTAGCACTAATAAATAAAAAATATGAAAAAATATAAAGAAAATATTATCTCGTTGAATGATAAAAATTTAAATTGGACAGATATTGATACTGTTTTATTAGATATGGATGGAACTTTATTGGATCTTCACTTTGATAACTTCTTTTGGCTTAATCACTTACCTAAACGATATTCACAAATTCATAGCATCTCATTAAGTAGCGCTAATGAATATATTAAACAGCTTACCAGTCAAGTAAAAGGCACGTTAAATTGGTATTCAACTGAATATTGGTCTGAAAAATTAAATATAAATATTTATCAACTTAAAAAAGAAATAAGCCCTTTGATAAAGGTGAGGCCTTTTGTGCTTAAGTTCCTACAAGAGCTTAAATCTGCAGAAAAAAAACGCATCCTCATTACCAATGCACACCCTGAAAGCTTGAAGTTGAAAATTAAAAATACAGATATAGATAAAGAGCTGGATGCGATTTTCACATCTCACGAATTTAAACACCCAAAAGAAAGTCAAGAATTTTGGAGCATACTGGCAGAACGAATAAAATTTGATCCAAAAAGAACGCTTTTCATAGATGATTCACCAGCTATTTTGAAGGCTGCTGAGCACTTTGGTATTAAATATATTTTAGGGATAAATAAGCCCGATAGCAAAAAGAGCGCTGTTAGGATTAATATTTTTAATTCAATCACTTATTTCAATGAAATTCTTCCAATAAATCAAGAAAGTTTTTATAAGGAAAAAATTCGTTTAGATAAGTGGTTGTGGTCTGCCCGTTTCTTCAAATCAAGAAATCTATCGAAAGAAGCTATAATTTCTGGGAAAGTTCAAGTGGATGGAAAAAGGGTCAAAGTAAGCAAAGAAGTCATATTGGGAACAAAATTGCTTATTAAACAGGGCATAGATGAAAAAACGGTGGTAGTAAAGAGGCTGTATGATACGAGATATTCTGCTACTAAAGCTATGACTATGTATTCCGAAACAGAAGAAAGCTTAAATAACAGGGCAAAAAATAATGCTACCAGAAAAGCTATGAATGCAGGAATGAATACTAACAATCGACGGCCAACAAAAAAACAAAGGAGACAAATACACAAATTTAGTGAGATTAATAAATCTGGAGGCTAAAATTCACATAAATTCAGGTATATGAGCACTTGAGAACAAAAAAAATAGTTAGTTTTTTAAATTTTTTATGAAAGCTCCACTAGTGACTATTTTTCTGGCATAATCCAAATGATTTTTTATTCTTTATCTGCTCAATGAGATTGAGTGTTAATTTGAAATACAGCAAAAAATTGCAACTCGACTCAAAATCTTCAATAGGATCTACGCTAATGACATTTTCAAAAAACTCGAACCAGACTATCTTTAAGGATCTATGCTCATCTGAACTCATAGAAATAGCTCTTAAAAATGGTGAGGGACACCTGACAGATACTGGAGCATTTCTATCCGTTACAGGAAATCGAACTGGAAGATCTCCAGCAGATCGATTTATAGTTGAAGAATCTAGTAGTAAAAACTCAATTGCATGGGGTCCAGTTAATCGGCCGTTCAATCAAGATAAATTTAATGAACTATGGGCAAGGGTTGAAAGTCATATAACACAGAGGGATTGTTATCTTTCTCATTTACATGTCGGACAGGACCCGAACCATTACCTGCCTGTAGAGGTTACAACCGAGACAGCTTGGCATAACTTATTTGCTAGAAATATGTTTATAAGGCCAAAAAACTACAATCCTTCTAGTAAAGAAACTTGGAAGATTTTGCATGCTGCTAACTTTACTTGTGATCCAGTTCGAGACGGTACAAATAGCGAAGCAGTAGGAATTATAAACTTTGGACAAAGAAAAGTACTGATAGCAGGTCTAAAGTATGCTGGTGAAATGAAAAAGGCTATGTTTTCAGTACAAAATTATCTTCTTCCTGGAAAAGACGTAATGTCTATGCATTGTGCATCTAATGTAGGTAAAGATGGTGATGTATGTTTATTTTTTGGTCTCTCTGGCACGGGAAAAACAACACTTTCTGCAGATCCAGATCGATACTTAATTGGTGATGATGAGCACGGCTGGACAAAAGGTTCTGTATTCAACATGGAAGGTGGGTGTTATGCCAAAACTATAAATTTAAGTAAACAAAATGAACCAGTTATCTGGGATGCTATCCGATTTGGTGCGATTGTAGAAAATATCTCTGTAAATGATAAAAGAACAGCAGACTATAATGATACATCGCTATCAGAGAATGGCCGATGTAGCTATCCGCTTGAGCATGTAGATTTGCGGAGCAAAGAAAATAGAGCTGGTGAACCAAAAAATGTAATTTTTCTTACCTGTGATGTTTCCGGAGTTTTACCACCAGTTTCTGTTTTATCTAAAGAAGCTGCAGCTTATCATTTTCTTAGTGGTTATACTGCACGTGTAGGATCTACAGAAATGGGTGGTGAAAAAGGGATACATCTAACATTTTCAACTTGTTTCGGTGCACCATTTATGCCCAGACCTGCTAAAATCTATGCAGAGCTACTGATGAAATACATAGATCAGTTTGGAAGTAAAGTCTATCTTGTTAATACCGGCTGGACTGGAGGATCAGGTGCATCTGATGGAACTGGTTCAAGATTTCCAATACCAGTGACACGTAGTATTGTTGCCGCCATACAGAATGGTGATCTTGAAAATGTTGAAACTACTAAGCTACCAATCTTAAATTTAAATATACCTGTTAGCATACCTGGAGTTAATACTAGCTTTCTCAATCCAAGAGAAACCTGGAGCGATAAGAAAGCTTATGATTTACAGGCGGCAAAACTAGCAAAATTATTCATTGATAATATTCAAAAATATAGTGTTTCAAGAAAAATAATTAAAGCGGGACCACAAATTTAATTATTTTAGTTTTCGTTTAAAGATAAAGTGACTTGTTAAAATTTTGAACTTAATGATTATTCATTATGGGCCAAAATCAATCCTTGCTTATAATAAAGAGAGCTCTCCTTATATTTGTGCTGAAGCTGCATTAACCTAGCTAGCTCGATATACGTTTCTATCTTAGGCTGAATAGCTATAGAATTCTCGAAACAGTTTTGTGCCTTAACTAATAGTTCACACCTTAAATTAAGGCGACCTAGGGCTAGCAATAATTCTGGATTATTAGGACGCGCCGAGAGCAAACTTTCAGCAAAAATCAACTGTTTTTCATTATTAGGGCCTGCAATTAATCCGTAAAGTCTAATTAACTTCTCATCCCAATCAGATTTTAAAGAACTATGTATTAATGATTCAGCGGCTGTTTCTTCCCTAAACTCATGTAACTTTGTAACATATTGTAAAAAAATTGTTTTTTCTCTCTTTAAGCTTCTCGGTATCTTACTCCAAAACTTGTTCAAATCTTCAGTGCAAGTAGCATTATTTTTAGGAATAATTTCTATTGAGGATCGATATATATATATTTCAATTTCATTTATCTTATTTTTTTTAAAAACTTTATAACGCTTCAAATCTGGTAATAGATTTTTTATATTTCCTAAATCCTCTAAACTCAAATATATAGTATAAAGCTCTCTTAAAATAGCACTGTTAGATGGATAGCTTTTAAATAACGGCTTGAGAATTTCTAATGCCTTTGTATAATTTTTGTTTCTTACATACATTTTAGCTTTTATGAGAACAACCGCTGTATCTTTTTTAGTGTTATTTTTTTGAGCCTTTGTTATCAATTGATCAGCATCTTCAAAGTCTCCGGCTTCATGTGCAGAAAATGCTGCAGCAAGGTAGTTTACGATAGGCATTGGTGAATCTTTAGCAGATTTTTCTAAATCTTTTCTAGCATTTGTCCACTCACCTACTATGAAGTAAAGGAAACCACGCGAAACTAAGGATTGATTTTTCTTTGCTTTAAATTCAGAGAAATCTTTGATTAATTTTTGGCTTGGATCAATAATAGCTTTGATAACAATTTTTAATAAAAGGGTTACTGCAAAAAGAATACTTAAGATTAATACCAGCGACCATAAACTTATATCTAAAGTATAGTTTCCGTAGACTATTTGAATATAGCTATTATTTTTGGTCAGCTGCCAGGTTAAAAATCCACCTATCAGAGCAGCTAAAGTAATCTTAAAAAGCCCTACCCTCATTGCTTTTCGCCTCCACTAATATATTTTTTCTGTGTACTGATATTCTTTTTTATAATGTTCAGTTGTGCAGAAATATCAGGGATTACTTGAATTATATTCTCCTGCTCAAGTTCGTCTATTTGACGAATATAAGTTTTTATTAGTTCCTCATGTTCAGAATAGCTTCTCAAGAGTATTATTTTGGTTTTTTTAAGACTTTTTTTGTAAATCCCATCTTCCTCGAGTAATAAACTAATTTGAGTCTGCCCAAATATGCTTTTTAATCGCTGAATAAGCTGCTGTCTTTTTTCCTGAGGTGACACTAAATTAGGTGGGTTTTCGTATTCTTTGATACGAACTAAATCTCTGAAATTAATGAGAAATTTATAAACTCCAGCAGAAAGTTTTTCTTGCCATTGCAGCTGCTCTAGTTCAGAAATACTACTTGTAGACTTAAAGGTAGGCTCTGAATCATGAACAGGTTGAATTAGTGGCAACTGATCAAGCTGATCTATCATCAAGTTTAACTTTGAATAAATATTTTCTCTATCTACTATTGAGGTTGAGCGCAAAACTGAAATAATAGTAACCACAGCTTCTCGAGATTCTTGTGCACTGAAAAATTTTAACTTCCCTAAAATTGCATCTACCGAAAGAAATATTTCTGCTATTTTTTTAGGTGAATTTTTGGCAACTATATAGGTCTCAGCAAGCCATATTAGATATTCAGCTTCCGCTAATAGTGTAGACCTCTGGCGAGGAAAAGATAACTCCCCTAGACGACTGCTGTTGTCTGTAACGTTCTCTTTTAAACTGCTAATCACAGCGTCTAATTGAGCATATCTCTCTCGAAAAATTTCTTTATCTTTATTCATCTGGATGTACATAGCATCGATATGTGCATGATATTGTTTTGATAGTTTTCGATCCTCAATTTGCTGCTGATGAATATTATAAATCTCCTGTCCGCCAAATATGATCGCGGCGACTGATGCCAAGAAAGTCACCAAGAGAAATGACTTGACTATAAATTTAATTATTAAAGAAATTCTACTAATGGATGCATTATTTTTTTCATCACTAGATTTTTTTTCACTTTTTGTCTTTTCGGATGATATAGATGAACCAGGATCAGCTTCAGTTGCAATTTGCTTTTTCGAAAGATTAATATTGTCTGATTTGCTATCTTTTTTCTTCAATCAAGATACCTCTTAATATAAATTACGATTTTTGGTTACAATTGCAATTGAGATTACAACTGAAAATAAAGTATCCATTTTTACAGAATCTATAATTAATTACTGTAACATTCGCACATCATAGAAACCATTTGTTCAGTTGATGCTGAAGACGAACAAATTATTTTCTTAAATCCTAAACTTTGTGCTAACAGTCGAATCCTTTCACTTGGAACTAAAAGTGTTAATAATTTCAAAGTAAAAAGATTGGTTGGCACTATTTGAGACAAAAGATTTTCAAGAAGTTCTGCGCTATGAATAACCACTACATCGAGCAGATTTTTACTAATTAGGCGATTAATCTCAGTTGAAAAATCTTTTAAACATTTACGGTTATAAAGCTCACAGTGATGAACTAGGAACCCACGGGATTGTAGTTCACTAGTTAATAATTGACGTCCCCCTACCCCAGAAAATATTACTACTTTTTGATGATCGCCCACAAAGAGAGATGGTAGGCTCAACAACCCCTCGCTACTAAAATCTTGTTTTGGATGATCAGCATTTATATTAATATTTTTTAAAGCATCAGCTGTAGTTTTCCCAATTGCATAATATCTTGGACCTGCAGGTAAACCTTTTGGATATTTTTCTAAATTGTTTTTTAGCCAATCAAGGAGAAAATATACGGAGGATTTGCTAACAAAAATAGCTTTTTTATAAGAAGCATAATTGTGAAGATAGTAACTAATAGAGCCTATATCAGAGAACTGATCTATAGCAACTGTTTCCATAACCGGAAAGTGATGAATATTAGCTCCCTTTGACCTCAGTTGCTTAACAAATATATCTTCTTTCGAATCATTAGGCTGAATAGCCCTCACAAGCAATGCTTGCAATCCAGTCAAATTTGTCACTTACCAATTATCTCCATACACTTTTCTTAGAATATCTCCGGCTCCTTGCTTTAATAGTTTCTTTGCTAGATCAACACCTAATAATTCTGCATTATCAGCAATACCCTCAATATCGTCTCGAATAACCTGACTTCCATCTGGTGAGCCTATTAAGCCTCTTAACCAAATTCTATCCGGTTTTTGGCCAGTTAAAATTGCATATGCAGCAATAGGTGTTTCACACCCTCCTCGAAGGTAACGATTCATAGATCTCTCTGCAGTTATACATTTTTGTGATGCTGGATGATTCAAATATACTAATAATTTGTTAATTTTCTCATCATCTAGTCTTGACTCGACACCTATAGCACCTTGACCGCCTGCTGGTAAGAATTTTTCAGGGATTATTCTTTGGCAGATTCGCCCTGAAAAACCTAATCTTGCTAAGCCGGAAGTAGCCAAAATAATGGCATCATATTCTTTGTTATCTAATTTATTAAGCCGGGTGTTAACATTACCCCTCAATTCTGTCACCTCCAGATTAGGAAAAGTCTCTAATAGCTGGGTTTTCCTTCGCAAACTGGATGTTCCAACACGACTACCTTCTGGTAAATCTTCTAGAGATGAATATTGGTTCGATACAAAGGCATCTGTCGGATCCTCACGCTCACAAATTACCTGTAATCCAAGACCCTCTGGAAACTCCATAGGAACATCTTTCATTGAGTGAACAGCAATGTCTGCTATACCATTAAGAAGAGCATGTTCTAATTCTTTTACGAAAAGCCCCTTACCTCCAACTTTTGATAAAGTTACGTCAAGTATACTGTCGCCACGTGTTTTTAGGCCAATTATTTCGACCTTCATGTCAGGATAGATTTCTTGTAGTCTTAATTTCACGTAATTAGACTGCCAAATTGCCAAGGGGCTTTGCCGACTAGCAATACGAATTACTGGGGTTTCAGATGGCATTGATATCATACGTCATAGCAACCTAAATTATAAAAAAAAATTATAACAGACTGATCTAATAGCAGACACGTCTTTATAAAACCTTGTGAATCTCTATTTCAAGATAAACACAATACAAGTTATCTTCGTTACTCTAAAATCTGATATCTAAATATAATCATCTTATATCTATATAGTAACTTGCGTTTTGCTATAATCAAATGAATAGTACTTAAAGATAGTTAATAATTCATTACAAAAAGGATTTCCTAGCCCATGAATACCAAGAAAGAAAAAAACCAGTCCTGGGGAGGCCGTTTTAATGAAGAAACGGATAATTTTGTAGCACAGTTTACCGCATCTATCGACTTTGATCATAAGCTTGCCATACATGACATAAAAGGCTCTTTAGCTCATGCAGAAATGCTAGCTAGTATAGGAATTTTATCTTTTAAAGAGCTAACAGATATAAAAAATGGTTTCGATGAAATTCAATCAGCAATAAAAGCAAGAAAATTTCACTGGTCATACGATCTAGAAGATGTACATATGAATTTAGAAGCAGCTTTAATTGAAAAAATTGGAGACGTTGGTAAGAAAATTCATACCGGCAGATCAAGAAATGATCAGGTCGCTACTGATATGAGACTTTGGCTTAGAGATGAGATGATTCTGATTAGTAACGATCTACTAAGCCTACAAAGTGCTTTAATTAATTTAGCTGAAATTGAATCCGCTACTATTATGCCTGGCTTTACACATCTTCAGACTGCACAACCTGTTACCTTTGGTCATCATCTGATGGCATGGTATGAAATGTTAGACAGAGACCATGATCGCTTGCTCGACTGCAAAAAAAGACTCAATCAATGTCCACTGGGGTCTGCTGCCTTAGCGGGCACCTCTTATCCTATTAATAGAGAAATGGTGGCAAAAAGTTTAGGATTCGATAAACCTATGGGCAATTCACTTGATGCTGTAAGTGACCGTGACTTTGCAGTTGAATTCTGCGCTTTTGGTAGCATGCTTATGACACATCTGTCCCGAGCGTCCGAAGAGTTAATTATTTGGAACTCAGCACAATTCGACTTTATAAGTCTTCCAGATCGTTTTTGTACTGGTTCATCAATTATGCCGCAGAAAAAAAATCCTGATGTACCTGAATTAGTAAGAGGCAAAACTGGTAGGATTAACGGCCACCTGATTGCCTTACTAACTCTAATGAAATCTCAGCCGCTTGCTTACAATAAAGATAATCAAGAGGATAAAGAGCCATTATTTGATACTGTTGAGACTATAAAAAATTGCTTGAAGGCTTTTACTGGCATGGTTCCTGAAATTCGCCCAAACAAAAAAAATATGGCAGAAGCCGCAAGAAAAGGTTTTTCCACAGCAACTGATTTAGCTGATTATTTAGTAAGAAAAAAAATTCCCTTCAGGGATTCTCATGAAATCGTTGGGAAGGCAGTCGCATTCTGCCTTGCAAATAATAAAGATCTTTCAGAAATGTCGATGGAGGAACTTAAAAAATTCTCTAATATAATTGAGGATGATGTTTATAAAGTACTCTCTATAGAGGGGTCTGTTCAAGCTAGGGATCATATTGGTGGTACGGCACCAGAGCAAGTTAAAATGGCAGCTCAAGCTGCTAGGAAGAAAATATCTAACAAAATATTCGGTTAGTTGAATTTTAATTTTATATATCAAAAGTCAGCTCACCACCCTGTTGCTCAAAACATACTCTTTTCAAAAGCATCCCTAGTGATTCTCTGCTAGTTGTGCAAACCCATTGATCCTCCTCAAGATACTCAAAATAATAACCACCAGATTTTGCTGCTACCCAAATTTGGCTTTGAGAAGGCTGCCTAGAGATAATAATTTTAGATCCATTTTTTTCAATTGTAAGGGTTAATATTCCTGCTGAAGTTTCGCAGTCTATATCCTCAAGAGTATGGTCAACAGTATCCTCTATAGACATCATTATCTTGTCACAATATTGATTAAATTCTTTTTCTTTCATCTTTATTCGCCATTTTTAACATATTTATTAATTGTAAATGCCATATCAGATTGAGTGAAGTGGTCATCAGCCGTTATACTCGGAAGTAATTCAATAAGAATACACGGATTTATCCATGCAACGTTATTTAATATTACTATTAGTTATATCGCTATCGACCTTAAATTCATCTGGTTGTGGTACCAAGGGGCCATTATATCTACCTTCAGAACCGATCCAAGTGGAGATATCTAATTCAGAAGAAATTGAAAACAATAAGCAACCCGAATCATCTGATAATACAGAATAAAATTATGAGTGATCTATGAAAAATTTTTATTACAATAAAGGTACAATGTTTGTTGAAAAAATAGCTATGAAGTCTATTGCAGAACGCTATGGAACACCTAGTTATATCTATAGTCGTGCCGCACTCACAAATAACTTCCTCTCGTACCTTGAAGCACTAGATGATCAACCACATAAGATTTGCTACTCTGTTAAAGCTAATTCTAATATTGCAGTTCTAGGTATTCTGGCAAAGCTAGGTGCTGGATTTGATATAGTTTCAGGTGGAGAATTAGAGCGGGTTATACTTGC
>Ga0213868_10000778_pt1 | contig 30798 bp, 30 predicted proteins | sample PICome_9_FD_160087 | JGI IMG/M metagenome (GOLD analysis project Ga0213868, IMG submission 160087) | Coastal seawater microbial communities near Pivers Island, North Carolina, United States - PICO127 | ecosystem: Environmental > Aquatic > Marine > Coastal | place: USA: North Carolina... | reverse complement strand
ATCAATGGGTCGACACAGTAATTTCGGAATTGAATCTCGAGGGGTTCAGTGTTACTCCGAACCTTATGAAGGACATCCTCGCCGTTGCTAGGGATGCGGCACACAATGTGGAACGACCTGCAGCCCCTCTCACCACCTACCTCATGGGGATCGCGGTCGCACAAGGTGCTGATCCAACAGTGGTGGCCGAAAAGATCGGACTTCTCGCCACTAATTGGAATCCAAAAGAAGAAAATCAGAACTAGCAAGCGCATGAAACAGGACGCCGATTGGAGTCAGGCTCGCGCACTTGCCTTCGAACTTGGACTTCGCGTCAGTTCACATTTTGAGAATGAATCTGTGGCACTAACCGAGGCGGATTGCAGAGTCCTTGCTCGCGACCACTGCGCGCTTCTCGCTCTCCCCTCGTTTAATAACTCGGCCATGGATGGGTGGGCCGTTCGGGGATCGGGTCCCTGGCACATAACTGGACAGGTTGTCGCCGGCGAATTTCCCGACTGGGAACTAGGGGTCAACGAAGGTTGCTCAATAGCCACTGGTGCTCCTGTACCAGCAGGTACGGAATACATTGTTAGAAGTGAGCACGGGAGTGTGGAAATTCAAGATTCCGGTAAACCGCTTCTGACTGCAACGCAAGCTCCGAAACGCGACATTCGCCATGCCGGTGAAGAATGTATGGTTGGCGAAACTATCGCAGTACGTGGAACCCGATTGAATCCAAGTGTCATTGGCATTCTCGCTGCAACTGGTCATGACATGGTTGAGGTGCGACGCCAACCTCGGGTAAGTGTCCTCGTTTTTGGTGATGAATTGGAACTTGAAGGAATCCCTGCACCCGGAAAGATTCGGGACTCTCTCGGCCCGCAGCTCCCCGGGTGGCTTAACCGCATGGGCGCGCAAGTCATCAGCATCACACGCTGTAAAGACGTCATGTCAGAGGTGATGTCCACAATTTTCAATCTCGATGCCGATGTGATTATTACAACTGGAGGAACAGCATCGGGTCCTCGGGATTTCTTGCGTGCCGTCATTTCTGAACTCAATGGAGAAATTTTGGTTGATGGTGTTCATGTGCGTCCCGGCCATCCAATGATGCTTGCCCTTGCAAATACGAACAGTGGCCAGAACATTCCAGTAATTGGACTACCGGGAAATCCTTTATCGGCCATCGTGGGACTTTTGACTTTTGGTCAGCCACTGCTGAATTCAATGCTTGGTCTCCCTGCGCCAGATCTGGATATTCTCGTTTCTCAAAGCGAAATTCACGGTGATGACGGAACACGGCTAGTAGCTGGAATATCGAAGTCAGGCGAATTTCACGTTTCGGAATTCAACGGATCAGCCATGCTTCGGGGGCTCAGCGTGTCAACCGGTTTCGCGGTTACCACCCACGCGGTCAAAATTGGAGATCCCATTTATTATCTCCCGCTGCCGAATAATTAATCACATGTGAGCCTGGGGGAATGGTTCAAGCCCGAGGCGGCAACACCATGGAACCTTTACACCTTGTGAGAATTCTCGTCAGCACCTTTTTCTCTGTCGAGTCAACAGACAGGCGCCAACGAAACTTCACGCCGACCCAGTTCTTTGCATAACTGCATTGACTCTTCAGTGGCATCCATTCGGCTGGATCTTGATCGGATTTCGATCGATTCGAACTAGCTGAGACGGCAATGAGGGCTGGGGCGTAACCCAAGTCGTTTGCAAAACGTTCACGCGTCGCAGAATCCCAACGCCAAGCGCCAGAATCCCAAGCTTCTTTCAACGGGACAAAGTGGTCAATGTCGAAATTGGATGCATTCGAAGTTTTCACGCCGTCATACTTGGACACCCACAGTCCCCCAAGAACCTTGCACCCTTGCACGCTTCCATTGACCCGCTCCACAATGAGAACTTCTTCCCTCGTATCGCAGCCATTTCGATCAAGGTCCGACCAGTGACGGAAAAGGCCCCGGTCGTAGCCAGCACCTCGCTCGTTCTGGACCGGGAGCGAATTCAACACTTTGAGCGGATCGACTTTTGTCGCGCCGATGGCTGAAGGAGCCTGCACGAGAGCAAGACTCAGCGCGATGCCCGTCAAAGCAGCGCCGACTAGAGCGTTCTTCTTGATCCCCCGCATCATCATGCAATAGTAGGTGCGCCAGGAATGCCTCAAGAATTCACCCAGTGTTCATGAGCCTCAGACCCATATCCAACTAACAGTTGCTTACAGTTCCATCCTTATGGAAAATCATGCGCCAGACATGCTTGATGAACGGGCCACAGGTCGCGCCTTGATGGCTGAGTTCTTGGGAACCGCCATACTTGTTTGCGCCGTGGTCGGCTCCGGGATCATGGGCACCCTGTTGACCAATGACATTGCGGTAACGCTCCTGATTAACACGGTGTCCACGATCGCTGCCCTCGGTGTTGCAATTTGGCTCTTTCAACCAATCTCTGGAGCACATTTCAACCCCGCCGTAACCCTGATCGCTGCAGTTCGCAAAGAAATGAGGGTGTCGGAGGCTGGGATCTACATGATTGTTCAGATTCTGGGCGCCGTCGCCGGCGTCGTGATTGCAAACATAATGTTTGAGCTACCCGTCGTCGACTTCTCAACAAATGATCGCAGCGGATACGGGCTCATGTTGAGTGAAGTACTCGCCACCGCGGGACTTCTGTTCATCATCGTCACAGCAGTTCTCAGAGAACGGTCCGAGGCCCTGATAATCCTCGTGCCCGCTTGGATTGGCGCCGCGTACTTTTTCAGCTCTTCTACATCCTTTGCCAACCCAGCAGTCACAATTGGCCGCACACTCACCGACACATTCACTGGAATAAGCCCTGCCAATGCTCTGCCATTCATCGCTATGCAAATTGTTGGAGCGCTCCTTGGAGCGTTCATTGCGATGAAACTCGCTCCTCGAAAGGTGAAATGACCATGAACCAAAAGCCGACGGTACTTTTCGTGTGCGTGCACAATGCCGGCCGTTCACAAATGGCTGCCGGGTTACTTGCCGCTCGTGCAGGAAGTCAGGTTGACATACTCTCCGCTGGTTCTGTTCCCGCTGAGCAGGTCAATCCCATGGCAGTAGCAGCCATGGCCGAACTCGGGATAGACATAGGGGCCAATAAACCTAAACTCTTGACAGATTCAGACGTGAAACTGGCTGATGTCGTCATCACGATGGGCTGCGGTGATACCTGCGCGATTTATCCCGGCAAACGATACGAAGACTGGGACCTCAATGACCCGGCCGGCAAAGACCTCGAGTTCGTTCGAGCAGTGCGAGATGAAATCAGTGCCCGCATCGAACAACTCGTCGAATCACTCGACATTAATTGATCACGACGTGCGGGCTGAAGTGCTCTATCCTTCGAGTGGAATTCGCACTTCTTCCGACTGCGCGACCACGTTCGCATCAGCGTCGTAGACGGTGACGGTTTCATCCTCGATAACCAAATTTCCATCAGCGTCGAGGACATCGACGATTTCGTCAACGATTGAACCATCTGGGCTCGTTGCAACGATTACTTCATCAGAGATTGCGCCGACTACATTGTCGTTCTCATCCAACACAATTTCAATGGACAAATCGTCGCCAACTTCAATGTCGCCGTTGGTTGAAATTTCCTGTTCCATGTGAACTCCTTCGTAGTCATGCGTTCCGTCAAACTCTCGCCACTAATTTCGGCTGAGGCGTACATCTTTCACCAAGTTGCGTTTTGCCTGCGCACCGGCATCATCGGGGACCTGGTGTGCCGCCAATTCGGCGGCCACCCTGTCAAGGTAATGCTGCAACTCCATGGCTTTGCGCTCAGGTGTCCAGCCCAATTCCGCCCCCATGATCTCGGCGACTTCGCCTGCCGCTTCTACACCTTGATCCGGGGTCTCAATAGAAAGGTGGGTGCGTCTGGTGAGGACATCGTCAATGTGAAGGGCGCCTTCATGTGTGACGGCATACAGCGCCTCTACTCGCAGATATCCTCCGCCGCCGGCGATTGGTTGACCGAGTTCTGGTCGAAATTTGATCAACTTGACTAGTTCCCGGGTCATTGATCCATACCGCCCAAGAAGCCGATCCATTTCCCCGGCGCGAAGCCCCAGAGACTTTGCCTGGTCGTGCAACTCCAATGTCGCTTGATCGAGATCCCTCGCTCCAATAAGCGGGATGTCCTGAGTGTTTGATTCCGGAGTATCAAGCAACTCACCTCGGCTGTTGAGTTGCTTGAGAGACTCATTAACAGCATCGGCTGCCATCACACGGTAAGTGGTGTACTTGCCACCCGTAATCGTGGTGAACCCTGGGATCGGGGTTTCCACCACATGTTCACGGCTCAAGTCGCTTGTCGCGCCCGAATGACCCTTGATGACCTGACCCTTGATGACCTGACCCTTGATCAACGGTCGTAATCCTGCATACACCCCGTCAATATCAGCTTCGGTCAGTGCCACGTTCAACACGGCATTGACATTTCTCAAAAGGTATTCAATGTCTGTTGACGTTGCTGCCGGGTGATCAAGTTCGTTATTCCAGGCAGTATCTGTTGTGCCAATGAGCCAGTGATTGCCCCAAGTACGAATGAACAGGACACTGTCTTCAGCTCGGACAAAAACCGAAACGGTTGAATCAATTTTGTCTCGAGGGACCAATATGTGTACACCTTTAGATGCCTGCACAGAAAAATCTGATGTGCCGCAAGCCAGCTTCTGAATTTCATCGGTCCACACACCCGTTGCATTAATCACATGCCTAGCACTAATCAAAATCGAGTTGCCAGACTCAAGGTCTCGCACCTCGACACCATCTACCGCTCCATGTGAATCATGCGATACGCCAACAACCTTTAATGCCGATGCAACGACGGCACCATATGCGGCAGCCGTGCGTACTAGTTCCATGGTGTGACGTGAATCGTCAACTTGGGCATCGAAAAAGGAAATACCACCGATCATTCCTTTGGGGTTCAAGCCAGGGGCGCGCTCCAAAACTTGCACACGCGATAAATGCTTGTGCCGCGGAACCGCGCCGGCACCGCCGATTGTGTCGTAGAGAAAGAGTCCCGCACCCATGTAGGCCCGCTCCCACACCCGATGTTTGAGGGGATATATGAATTCAATCGGATGTACCAGGTGCGGACACAACTTCTCAAGCATTAATCCGCGCTCATGCAATGCCTCTCTGACCAAACCAAAGTTGAATTGTTCGAGATAGCGCAGTCCACCATGAAAAAGCTTGCCAGATCTGCTCGAGGTTCCCGCCGCCCAATCACGCATCTCGACCAGCGCGACCGATAGCCCGCGAGATGAGGCATCCAAGGCAACACCGGCCCCCGTGACCCCGCCACCGATCACCAGGAGATCAAATTTCTGCTCCGCCAACTCCACCAAAGCGAGTTGGCGGTGCGCGGGACTCAAAATTGACGCGGTTACATCCACCTCGCCATCATCTCATTTGGTTCACCGGCGTCAGGCATGCACATTCTCCGAGTCCGGAATACAACCGTTAGTTTGAGGCCATGACATTTTCTATTGCGGCTCGCAGTGACGACGGCACACACTGGGGCGTTGCTGTTGCATCCAAATTTCTCGCTGTTGGTGCGGCGGTGCCGGGCGTGCGGCTCGGCGCAGGGGCTATCGCCACGCAGGCGTGGGCGAATCTGACCTATGTCCCTCGCGGAGTCGAACTGTTGCAACAGGGCCACGGTGCTCAAGAGGTTGTCGATCGATTGATCGCAGATGATGACCAGAGCGCTGACCGCCAGGTAAACATCGTCGATGCCACCGGTGGCTCCGCATCATTCACGGGATCAGGTTGCTTTGAATGGGCAGGCGGACGCACAGGACCTGGATACGCCATCGCGGGCAACATTCTTGTTGGCGAGATTGTTGTCATTGAAATGGAGAGGGCATGGCTCGCCGGTTCCCACCTTTCCTTCACCGATCGGCTGCTCTCTGTTCTCAAGGCTGGGGATGATGCCGGCGGTGACAAGCGCGGACGACAAAGCGCAGCGATACTTGCCTGTACCGCCAACGGCGGCTACGGGGGAACAAGTGACACTGAGATGGACTTGCGAGTCGATGACCACGCTGACCCGGTCACCGAACTCATTCGGCTTTCCGGGATTCATCAATTGCTGTTTGGAAAGCCCGAAAAGACAGTCCCCCTCGAAGGTGAATACGCCCCACGACTGCGGGCAGTGTTGGACTCCCTAGGTTGGACCAATCCAGCAGACTCCGATCCCGATCTCGAGGCAGCATTGGTCGCCTGCGCGGGTGTCGAGAACCTCGAGGAACGCATGGTTCCTGGGGAACTTGATCTCGTGGTATTGGAATACTTGGAAAATCGTGCCGCTGAGAGCGGAATCGCCTAACTCACGTATCGCTTTTGGCCGTTCCCGCTTAGGGTGGAGATGTGCGCACATCCGTTTTTGCCGCTGCCATCTCGATAGCACTTATCTGTGTCATCCCTCAACCTGCATATGCTGTTGAGCCTCAGGCTCTCACGATTGAGGGGGCTCGCGCCTCTGCACAGGATTCTGCGCCCGTCACCCTCGACGCGAACTTTTTTCTCCCTGAAACTGTTCCAGCTCCGGCTGTTGTGATTGCCCACGGATTCGGTGGTGACAAAAACGGCGGAACGTCTCAAGCGGAAAAATTAGTTGATGCCGGATTTGCAGTCCTGACCTATTCCGCCCGCGGGTTTGGTGAATCTACTGGGAAGATTTCTGTCAACTCGCCTGATTTTGAAGTCGCTGATGCCGGCAAGATTATTGATTACCTCGCTACGCGCAGCGAAATCATTCAAGATGCAACCGGCGATCCGCGAGTGGGATTCACCGGTGGGTCCTACGGTGGCGCACTTTCGCTATTGATCGCGGGCTATGACAATCGTGTGGATGCACTTGCATCCGACATAACGTGGAATGACCTGCGAACTTCACTCTTTGGTCAAAGCATTCAGCAAGACCAAGAACTCGGCGCTTATAAAGATTTGTGGACTGGCTATTTCTTTAGTGTGGGATTAACAAATCCAGATGGATCAGTGACCAACTGTGGTCGATTCAGTGAAACCTGGTGCCGCGCCTACACAGAATCTGCGTCAAGCGCCGAACTCACGCCCGAAAATGCACAACTGATGTTGGCATCCTCGCCTATCAGCATCACGGATCAGATCAATGTGCCTGCACTAATCAGTGGTGGCCAATCCGATTCACTTTTCCCCTTGGCTCAGACAAATGCCAATGCCCAGCAAATCATGGCAGCGCACCCCAATAATCCAGTGTCAGTCATTTGGCACGGCATGGGCCATGACGGCGGGATTGACGAGAATGATCGACTTGATTCACTAATAACTCAATGGTTTGTGAAGTATCTATCCCAAAAAACATCAGACTCCGCCGTTCCCGCACCCTTTGAAGTCACACTTCCAAGTGGGGCAATATCGACACAAAACACCCGACCCGACGCAACCGTGCTCACTGGCATCTCCTACCCAGGGCTATTCGGAAGCGCCCAAGAAGTTATCCCAGTTGCTGGGCCACCCCAAAGAATTTTGAGTCCTGCGGGTGCAAGTCCTGCCAGCATCACTTCCCTTCCTGGTCTGGGCGGATCAATTGCTGGCAATCTCGGTTCGTTTATCAGTTCAGGTTTTCCCGGACAAAGCGCATATTTTCAAAGTGCGCCTGTTGAAGCGCGCACACAAATTATTGGTTCCAGCCAAATATCCGTCGCCTTAGCTAGTGATTTTCCTGTTAAAGACGCAGTGTTTTTTGCCAGTCTTCAAATAGTTGCTCCCAATGGTCGAGCTACTTTGCCCCAAGGTTTGGTCGCCCCGATTCGCCTGGACACACTCACTTCAACACCAACCGAGGTATCAGTTGATCTCCCTGCAATTGCAGTAGAACTTAATGCGGGCGATTCGCTGCGAGTTGTCATCTCCACCACAGATATGGCATATCGCATGCCAGTTGATCAGCGGATCTACTCCGTTGCACTCACATCTGGCGCTGTCACGGTTCCGCTTGTGAGTGGCCTGCAAGCCTCAGCATCGGGAACAAGCCTGCTGTGGCTGTTGATCGTTATTCCAATCGTGTTCGCAGTGTGGTTGGCGTTGTACTTCATTCGTCCACGCGGAGAAACCGTCACGCAATCCCCTGAACTTGCACACCTTCCCGTGCGCATTGAAGGTGTGAGCAAGAAGTACAAGGGTGGCTATCAAGCGGTTAGTGATCTGTCCTTTGATGTTCCGCCAGGAGTTGTCCTTGGACTGCTGGGACCCAATGGCGCAGGTAAAACCACGACAATGCGCATGCTCATGGGTTTAATTGCACCCACCGAGGGCAGGATTCATATCTTTGGTGAACCCGTTTATTTTGGTGCACCAGTGTTACAAAAAGTAGGTGCATTGGTTGAAGGTGCGGGTTTCCTTCCCCACCTGAGTGGCCGCCAAAATCTCGAACTCTACTGGCGGGCCACCGGTCAAACAGGCGAGTCTTATCTGGATGAGGTTCTCGAGATCGCCGATCTTGGAACGGCGATTGACCGCAAGGTGAAGGCTTACAGCCAAGGCATGCGTCAAAGGCTCGGGATCGCCCAAGCCATGCTGGGCAAGCCGAGTGTTTTGGTTCTGGATGAACCAACCAACGGCCTGGATCCACCCCAGATTAAGGCAATGCGCGATGTCATGAAGGACTATGCGGCATCAGGCCGCACAGTCATTGTTTCCAGCCACATGCTCAGCGAGGTGGAACAAACCTGCTCCCATGTCGTGGTCATGCACAGAGGAAAACTCATTGCTGTCGGTGAAGTTGAAACTCTGCTGGCTGGCAGAGCAGATGGTCGTCTCGAGGACATATTCCTCGACATGATCGGTGAAGATCTCACGGTTGGGAAAGAGTGATGACACAGTTGATAGAAACTAAATTGCCACGAACTTTTCCACTTCGTGTTGAACTAGTGCGGCAGCTCAAACGCCGCAGGACACTTGTTGCTTTCATTTTGGTCATTGCTCTGCCGCTTATCGTGGTTGCCGCTGTCAAATTTGGCCCCTCAGCCAACAACAATGGTGGCGGTGGTTTCGGCGACGGAGACCTTGACCTAGTGGGGCTGGCCACCGCTGGTGGGTGGAATTTTGCCCTGACCATGGTTTTCTTCGCCTCCGGGTTCCTACTGCTGATCTTGATCGCCATGTTCTGCGGTGACACTGTCGCCAGCGAAGCCAGTTGGTCCACGTTGAGATACCTCCTCATGGCACCCATCCCTCGCCGCAGACTTTTATCAGTCAAGCTCGTGATTGGTCTACTGCTGTCGATTGCATCGATTGTTGTTCTCATTGGCTTCTCTTATCTCGTTGGACTCATCGCATTCGGTTCAGGAAATATGGTGACGCCCACAGCTGGTGAGTTCAGCTACTCGGAGGGCGTCTACCGCCTGGCAATTATCGGTGGCTACATATTCATCTCACTGCTTTTTGCAGCAGGCATCGCATTCCTCATGAGTGTCCTCACGGACATTCCCTTAGGAGCGGTTGGAAGCGCAGTCGTGATTGTGATCGTGAGCAACATTCTGGGCGCCATTGAGGCACTGGGATCCCTCCGCGAATGGCTGCCCACCTACTACAGCAATGCGTGGATTGGCGCACTATCTAGTGATATCGAGTGGGGAGACATGATCCGTGGAACTTCATATTCCTTGATCACCTTCACTTTGCTCATCGGGTTTGCCTACTACCGTTTTGATCGCAAGGACATTACGTCCTAATAAGTGGCTTACACTTAAAGGACTTAGAAAGGGACAATCGTGATCAAGATTTCCATTGATATGGACAGTTGCCAAAACTACGGCCAGTGTGTTTTTGAGGCAGAGGACATCTTCTCCCTCGATGACAACGGCAAGATCCAGTACATCAAAGAGGTCCCCGATGACCGTCAGGACGACGTTGAAAATGCCGTTGATGTCTGCCCTATGCAGGCAATTTCCTTTGAAGTTGTTTGACGCCACCAAGCCCAGATCGTTGCCTGGCTTGAGACGTGTAGAGGTCTCGCTCCTACTGGCTCCGTTTTTCTTTACTTCAGGGTGCCTCGGGGATGATCGCCATGAATGGGCATTCCACTACAGAGTCCATTGATGGTCGCAGCTATTCTCCTTGGCATTGCGGTCTCAATAACACTCAGTGTTCCCTGGCAGAGACCGCAACGTTGGAGAATATCAAGATCGCAAAAAAGTGATCTCAACTCAACTAAAGGTTCCCCAGACAAAGCACCGCATAATTGAGTCATGCAGCAAATATCATTTAGCCATGCGATTTCTCATTTCAGTCATTGATAATTCAACCGGTTCCGCAACGCCTGAAGAAATGAAATCGATCAATGCTTTTAATGATCAGTTGGAAGCAAATAGTCACTGGATACTCGCATGCGGCCTCGCGGCTCCACAGACGTGCTCTGTCATCGATAATCGCAATGGAGCGAACATTGTTACGGATGGACCGCTCATTGTTGCTCCGGAATACCTCAGCGGCTTTTGGCTGATCGAAGCCCCCGACGACCTAACCGCCCACGAACTTGCTCGAAACGGCTCTCAAGCCTGTAACCGAAGAGTTGAATTGCGCCCGCTACTTGGCTAACTAAGCCGCGAAAAAGTGGGTCGCCGGGGGCTCGAACCCCGAACCTACGGATTAAAAGTCCGCAGCTCTACCATTGAGCTAGCAACCCAGGGACTGGTGGTTACTTGGACCGAAATTTGGTCTGAAATTCACCCAGTCGCCGCCCCAAGGGTATCTGTGAGCGGTAGTGAGTGAAAAGGGGCCTATCTCCTTGCCATCACGACAAGATTTGAACGCCAAAGGGTTGAGATTCCAGTGAAAGAGTCAACCGAAGCAGCCTCGTACCAAGGAAGATGTTGTCATTGGTGGATCTTTGGACCGAAGTTCGGTCGGAAATTCACCAGGTCGCCGCCCCATGGGTATCCGTGAGCGGAAGTGGCTGAAACGGGGTGCCCCTGCGTCAGCCCGCGGGACAATGCGGCCGCGCGTGAAGAGCCAATGCCTAAAGTCGCGAAAATATCTCTGTAAGGCTGATTCCCCGCCCTGCGCTCCTGTGCACTGCTACATTGCAATGGATTCCAACAACTTCGTCCTTGAGAAGGGAACAGTCCCATGCCTGAGGCTTCAAATGTAAATCGCTCTTCGAAGCGAATGTCCCGTGAAGTGCGCGCCGCTGAACCTATTCATGTTACCCATGTGACTGTGGCACTCGCGGCTCTTGGCTTTCTGCTCTGGGGGATTGCTTACTTGATGCTATGGAAATTTCCCACCGAAACACGGTTTGAGTGGATTATCGGTTTTATTGGACCACTGCTCATTGCGGCAGCTGCACTCAATCACATTGATCATCACAAACGCCGCTTTGGCAGCACCGCCCTCGTTCTTTTTAATCTTGGTTTCATCCTGTCGGCTGTGGCATGGTTGCCCTATGCCTTAGATCCAAGCCTCCTTGGGCAAGCCGAATGGACCCGATATGTTTATGTCACTCGAGGTTTAGCCTGGATTGCCGGCACAGTTGGTGTTTTAGTCGTGATCAGGTTGAAGAAAAACCGGCTTGCGCATTCGGATAAGAGCGCAGAGTCCGAGATTCATGCGACATTCTTCCAATTGTGGGTTTTGGCATGTGGCATGTTGATCTACGGAATCAGCACGATTGGAATAATCACTGATCGCTTTGAAAGCCTCTTTAGTTGGTTAACTGTCTTGGGACCCGTCATTATTGCCATCGCCATCATTGCTCACCTTGAACACCTCTCCTTACGCATTGGTGTTCCAGCCGTCGCTCTCGCCATCATTGGGGCAATCGCGTGGGCAGCGAAAAACTACTTTGTAACTGCCACTGATTTGATCATGGAACCAAATTGGACAATGTTCATGGTCTACGGATGGCTGGGCGTGGCTTACGCACTTGGGGCCGCGTCCTGCCTACTCGTTTTATTTCACAAAAGGGCCTGGGAGGCTGAGAACGACAGGAGCAACCATGGGGTTGAGTGATTCCGAACCAACAGTAGGCAATCGCGGTGACAGTCGTAGTCAGGCGACTCTCATCAGAGGAATCCTAGGGGCGGGATCCGTCGTCTTTCTTGTGAGCTCTGCCGTCTTGATCGTTCTGCCAACGTACTTCGGAGAACTACTGGGCCTAACCACATCAGAGACAAGTGACTGGGCCTTGCGCATGATGGGTGCGACATTACTTGCTTTGAGTGGGCAGATGTGGTTGGTCAGATCCGCCCCGGAGATCACCGTACGCAGGTCAGCGGCGGTGATGATTGTGGCCGGTGGAGCAATGACGGTCTTCACCGTCATCATGCCTGCCGACTGGACTATCGCGCGCTTTGCCTATTTAGGCATAGGTTTAGGTTTCCTCACCGCGTACTTGGTTGCGCTGATTCGACGCTGACTCAATGCTCAACGCTGGCTGGTTGATCAGTCGTTAGCTCTGCTGTCCCATGGACCACATTTGCCAGACGGTGGTGCGTACACTGCGTGGCTGCTGAAGCACGGAAACGATCGCGTGGGCGACATCGTCGGCAACGAGCCACTCAGCAAAGCGAGGGTCGTTATCTACTCGGCCAGCGCCAACAGCGAACTCAGTGCCCACGCCTGCGGGACAAACTGCCGTCACTCGGATGCCCTTTTCGCGGAGTTCGCGATCAAGGGAACCTGCAAGTCCTACCTGAGCAAACTTGGTGCCAGCATAAACGGCTTCATCGCCGCCACCACGGAATCCTGCAACTGAAGAGACAATCACGATGTCGCCAGCGCCTGTAGTTTTCAGCATCGCTGGAACTCCAGCGCGCACGGTCCAGACGGTACCGTCGTAATTGGTATGCATCATGCGACGCAGTTCATCATCGGAGTGATCCATGATGGAGCCATACATTCCAATGCCCGCATTGGGAACAATGGAATCGAGTTTGCCAAACTTGCTCACTGCTGCATCGATAAGTTTTTGATTGTCTTCGACCGACCGCACGTCCATGGGGACAGCGACCGCGTTGTCAGCACCCAACTGCTCGACCACACCATTAAGCCGATCACCGTCACGCGCGCCGAGTGCAACTTTCGCGCCCAACTCAACGAGTTGTTCAGCAGCTGCTTTGCCGATTCCGGAGGTAGCGCCCGTAATTGCAACGACGGTGTCTTTGAGGTCTCTGAGTTGGTAAGTCATGGCTTCATCCTAGGCCCTAGCGCTAAGCGTGCCACTAGGGTTGGTGGATGAAGAAAGTTGTGATTTTTGGCTACGGTCTCGCTGGCAGAGTTTTTCACGGTTCGCTCATTGCAGCCGAACCTAACCTCGAGGTTGTGGGCATCCTCACCTCGAATCCAGAACGGCAAGCGCAAGCCCAAACAGACTTTCCCAATGCACTCATCACGGGAGATATTCAGCAGTTGTGGTCCTTGAACCCGGACCTAGCAGTTGTGGCGGGAGCCAACGTCACACACGTGCCATTGGCCACTGATGCCCTCAATCGCCGTATAAATGTTGTGATTGATAAGCCCATCGCGGCTGATGCAGCGAGCGTCCAGTTGCTGGCACAGGCTGCATCCAACAACAGGGTCCACATTTTCCCGTTCCAAAATCGCCGCTGGGACTCTGACTACCTGACTTTGCTCAAGGCGGTGCAGGGAGGAACCCTCGGCGCCCTGCACAGATTCGAATCTCGCCTCCAGCGTTTTCGCCTGCTATCCAAAGGTGGGTGGCGAGATTCATCAGCCCCGGAGGATTTAGGGGGGGTCCTGTATGACTTTGCCCCGCATGTTGTTGATCAGGCCATGGACTTGATGGGTCCCGTTACCAGCGTTCATGCTTTTGCTCGGACGGTTCGAGAAACACCAGTCTCTGATGATGATCTTGTTCTGATCCTCACCCACGAATCGGGTGCTCTGTCTTTCTTGGTGGGTTCCCTTGCAACAGCCATACCTGAATCGCGATTTGAGCTCTACGGCAATAGGGGAGCTGCTCGCATCAGAGCCACCGACACCCAAGAAGATCGCTTGAAGGGTGGTGAGATTCCTGGTCCCGACTGGGGCATCGAGCCTGAATCCAGTGTGATTGAACTATGGGTGAGCAATGACTCAGGGGATGTGAACTACCACACTCTGCCATCAGAGAGAGGTTCTTGGCCCAATTACTACTCAGAAATAGCAGCTGCATTGCGCGGTGAAGGCGCACCCACAGTTTCCATTGACCAAGCGATACAAACTATGCGGGTCATGGATGCCGCCCGTGAGTCAGCTGCAAGCCATGCCGTTGTCGAGTTGAACCCGCCAGCCGGCCACTAGGCGGTCCATGAACGGTTAGATGAAGGACCACTCCGCCCGAAGTTCCAGCGGCTCATCTTGCGTTGCGGTGTAGGTCTGACATCCCATTGAATGCTCAAAAACATTGGGTGGTCCATTCTGCGGCTCCACGCAGGTGAAGTCTTCCAACTCACTAAAAATCACAAACCATTCATGTGAACTCGTCACGCGCAAAGCGAGATCACTTCCCCACCTCAGTGTGACAGTGTTCTTGGAAATTTTGAACGCGTCATCAAAAGGTCCGTCCGAGTTAGTCACATGAACCAATTGGCCGGTGGGCAAAGTTCCCTCTCGCACGGCTATCTCGGCGTGACCGAGATCTACCGAAAGATTCCGCCCTTCACCGAGGTGATTTCGAAACCATGGGTGCCAACCCATGAGAACTGGCACAGGTTCACTGGAACTTGTCTTTGCGCGCAGTGTTGTGACAATTGAATCGGCATAAATGTGCCACCTAGCTTCAACAACTAGGGGACCCAACCAGCCATTGATGTCATGTGTCGTGACCACCGTGATTGAATCAGCACTTTGCTCAATTGACACCGAATCTGGTGGAGTATTGAGCACAAATCCATGCAGCGCGAAATCCCTGTAGTTGCATTGAAATTCCTTGGTTTGGCCGGCCCACGTGATTGAATTTTTAGACACTCGTCCGGCCCACGGGGCCATGATGTAGAACCCGTGCTCAACGGGATCTGAGCCGAAAACTCCGATCAGTTCATCTTCACCATACTTCCAACGAGTCAACCGTGCGCCCAAAGCAAAATCAAAAGCGACAAAATTGCGGCCCACATTGCCAGAAAATTTCTCAGGAGGCGGAGAGGGCAAGGGATCGATCCATTTCAGTGAGAGGGTCGTTTAATAGGGCGGCAAAAGCAATTTCCGATGCCCCAACCAATGTGCTGCCAATGTCAAATGATGGCAAGGTAATGAGCGCCCTAGTTTCAAAAAGTGGACGAGATTTCGTGATCTCCTGGATTACTTCATCTCGCACAAATGGATAAACGTCGGCTAGGTGGCCTCCCAAAACAATCACGCCGGGGTCAAATGTGTTGACCAAGTTAGACAGACCAATACCGATCCAGCGGCCAACCCCCCGCAACCCTTGAATGGCCTGTGCATCACCAGAAATTACTGCCTCGATTATGTTTGAAATCCCAGAGAAATCGCCCGAGGATCGAAGGATTGCGTCACGACCAACTTCAGTCTCCCAACAGCCCGTATTGCCACAATTACACGCGTGACCACCCGGGTTCACCACCATGTGACCGATCTCGCCGGCATAACCACTGGCACCACTCAACACACGTCCCTCGAGCGCAACGCCGCCACCCACACCAACGTCACCGGAAAGGTAGACAACGCTGGACGCATTTCGGCCTGCACCGCGGACGAATTCAGCAATAGCACCCAAGTTTGCGTCGTTCCCCAAAATGACACGTGGGGTAGCGCCAAAAACGGCATTCAGCTCCCGCGTGACGTGTTCTTCAAAGTTCACATCGAGCCAACCTAAGTTGGGAGCTTTCCGCACCAAACCAATTTCAGCGTCAATCACTCCCGGAATAGCGATGCCAACTCCGACCCATGCGCTGCCATTGGGCACATGTTCAAAGAGTTCACTGGTGCAGTCAATTAAGACTTCAGTCGCATTTGCAACAGCAAATGGCCCATCACTCTTGGGTCGCTCAACCTGCGCAATAACGCGACCACCAATGGAGATCGCCGCACCCACAATTCGATCCACTCGCAGATCAAAGGCAATGACAAAGGCCGATGACTCTCGAGTTCTCACCACAAGTGAAGGACGACCCACCGAACCACCCGAACCGGGAACTTCTTCAACGATTCCAGTGATGACTAGATCAGAAACGAGGGCGCCAACAGTACTTCGATTTAATCCTGTTCGAGCAACGAGCTCAGATCTGCTCAACTCACCATCTTCATGCAAATATCGCAGCACCCGAGCCAAGTTGTGCCGCTTAACATCGTCGTTGTTGACAGGTGAAGTGCGAATCATGAGGGGTGCGCGCTAGCGCATCACCCCTGAAGATCTCTTGCGAGAGAGTGCATCCGCACCTGCAGCCAGCATAAGAACCGCACCCGTGATCATCAACTTGACCCCCGCGGAATATCCCAGCAGTCCCATGCCGTTATCAATCACCGCAACAACAGCACCACCGATGAGTGCATCATGGATTCGACCGCGTCCACCAAAGAGACTCGTTCCTCCGATGACCGCTGCTGCAATTGCATTAAGAACAATGAACTTGCCCGCGTTCGGGTCAACGGACGCTGCGCGTGAAGCAAAAACAATTCCCGCGAATGCTGCAGTTCCGGAACAGATTGTAAAAACTGCGATCCGAATTTGGCTCACACTGATTCCAGCTCGACGAGCGGCCTCAACATTGCCACCGACTGCGTAGACATGACGCCCGAATCGAGTTCTGTCTAGAACGAAACCAAAAATCAAAGTGAGAAGCGCAACAATTGGAACAATGATCGGAACGCCGCTGAGTGGGTTGAGGTCAGGGTTGGTGCTGCGCTCCAGACTTAAAGCCCACACCGCAGCAAATCCAATAACAGCCGTAATAGCGGTTTTGATAATGATCATGGACAGTGATGTTGCAGCGAATCCACGGGCGAGGCGCCTGGCTCTTCCAGTAAATGCGAAGAGGAAATAGCCAATAACGACAATGGCATAGAAGACCCACCCGAGCCAGATGGGCAGGTTGCTGTTCTCGATGGCAAGAATCACGCTGTCCGTGACTCGAACGTTTCCGCCCTCACCAATGATGATCAAAATGAGCCCTTGGAAGGCAAGGAAGAGGGCGAGTGTGACCACGAAGGAGGGAATTCCCACCTTTGCCACGAGCAGACCGATACACAGACCAATGACAATTCCAGCAATCATGGCGACGGCGATGGCAACGGGCCACGGGTAGCCCCACTTGGCCATGGACACCGCAAGTAGCGAGCCCGCCACGCCTGACGTGACTCCAGCCGACAGGTCAATTTCACCCAAGAGGAGGACAAAGATCAAGCCCATCGCCAGGATCACTACAACGGCAGCCTGGGTGAAGAAGTTCGCAAAATTCAGTGGGGTGAAAAAGACCGGCTTTAGAAACGAGAAAAGCGCAACCAAGACCACCAAACCAATGACCGCGGGCATGGAGCCCATGTCTCCACTCTTAATTTTGGTTCGGTAGGCAGCCCAGGACTCACCGAGCCCATTGCCCTGCTTTTGCATGTACTTGGGAACGTCGGCCTGAGGATTCGTTGTCTGAGACATGATCAAACTCCTTCAGAAGTATCAGTGCGACCGCCGGTGATGTACTCGACCACCTCACCGCTATTTGTTTCACTTGTTCGAAGGCGAGTGACCATGGTTCCGAGGTAAAGAACGTAGATGTAGTCAGCGACTTGGAAAACGTCCTGCAAGTTGTGCGAAATGATGACGACACCGAGGCCGTTGTCAGCGAGCCTGCGCACGAGGTGGAGCACTTGCTCAGTTTGAGCGACGCCGAGGGCCGCGGTTGGTTCATCGAGGATAACTACCTTGTTATTCCAAAGAACGGAGCGTGCAATCGCGACGGTCTGTCGCTGCCCGCCCGAAAGGCTGGACACCTTCTGCCGCAAAGAGGACACGGTGCGAACTGAAAGGCTTTGAAGAGTCTCCCCTGCGCGCGACTCCATATGGCCTTCATCGAGCGCGACACCATTGACCAGTTCACGACCCAAGAACATGTTTTGCACAATGTCAAGGTTGTCGCACAATGCTAAGTCTTGATAAACAACTTCAATTCCAAGAGCCGCAGCAATTTTCGGGTCATCGAGTTCAACCTGTTTGCCTTCAAAGGTGATGGTTCCACCATCGAAGGGTTGAATTCCTGCAAGTCCTTTGATGAGGGTTGATTTGCCCGCACCGTTATCCCCGACTAGCGCGGTGACTGATCCCGGCAATACAGCGAAGTCAATTCCTTGAAGTACGTCAACTGCCCCAAAGCTCTTGGTGACTCCAGTGACTTCAAGTATGGGCTGCAAGGTCTCAGTCATTTAACCGTCCTTTGATTGTAATAATCCCGAACTCTATTGGAGTTTCAAGCAGGGCCGGGATGAAATTCATAATAAAGATTTACCTAGGCTTGTGGGCCCGCGCTATGCGCGGGCCCACAAGTTACTTCCTAGTTATTACTGAATGCCCTGTGCAGCACAGGCATCAGCGACATCACCGGCACAAAGTGCAGCAACGTCAAAGCCTGGTGAGGCTGAGATGACGTCGTTGACGTTTTCTGCGTAGATGATGACTGGATCGGAGTACTTAGCAGGAACCGTTACACCTGCAACATCGACCGAACCTTCAACTGTTGGCATTTCGCCATTGAGCAATGCGATTGCGAGTGCGGATGCATCTCCAGCTTCGAGTGCAGTGTTCTTGAACACTGTCATGCACTGCTTGCCAAGGAGAACGTTCTGCAAACCACCAACTGTTGCGTCTTGACCTGTTGTTGGGATCATGATGCCGTTCTTGTCGTTGACTGCAATTGCTGCGCCGCCAAGACCGTCATTGGCAGCAAGGATGCCATCGATCTTTCCACCTAGGTCGGTGAACATTTGTTCGTAGATGACGCCACCCTGCTGGTTATCCCAGTCGGGAACTGACTCGTCCTTGACTGGTGTGACACCGGCAGCGGCGAGAGTTGTTTCGTAGCCTTCTTTGAACATTGCAGCGTTACCGTCAGTTGGTGAGCCGTTGAGGAACACAACTGCAGCTGCTGCAGGATCGACGCCATTGTCTCCGAGGCACTTGAGGAGACCCTCAGCCTGAAGCTGTCCGACCTTGACGTTGTCAAATGACACGTAGTAGTCAGCTGGTGCGAATGGACGGTCGTAAGCGATAACGGGGATGCCCTGAGCCTTTGCCTTTTCAGCAACGGTTGCACCGGAGCCGTTGAGGTCAACAAGGACCATTACACCGCAACCGCCGGCGAGCATTTGGTCACCAATGGTTAGGTACTGGGTTGTGTCACCCTGTGCGTTCTGGATGTCAGCGGTGAAGCCAGCGGCTTCAAGTGCGGACTGGATGGCAGGACGATCCTGATTTTCCCAGCGATCAGAGGACTGGCTGTCTGGGAGGATGACGCAGGCATTGCCACTTGTGCCAGCTGCATCAGTTCCACCGTCGGCTGCTTCAGCACTTGTCTCTGTTGTATCTGCAGCGGTATCTGTAGCTGAATCACTTGAGCTACATGACGTGAGTAGCAAAGTAGCTGCCGCGGCTCCCGCGATAGCGACGTAGAGCTTCTTCTTCATTCGTTTCCTTCCCCCGCGAGTATCTCTCGCGCAGATTTGTGTTTCTATATTCCGAGAATTCGATCTATTACAAGTTGATCGAGTGTCTCGTTTGCGTATCCGCGAGCTGCGAGTGCAGCTACATCGAATTGTTCCTGCATTAACTGATCGATGGCAGCAGCCGAATAAGCGCCGACAGTCGATACCGCGAGTTCCGGCGTGCTCGCCGCAGCGAGTGCATCTTTTACTCGAGGATCTTGATCGAACTCGCGGGCTTTCGCCGCAAGTGCGAGGTAGGTGCGCATGCAACCCCTGGCAAAGTCCCAGACGCCATCGCCCCATTCATTGCGATACGGACGAGCATCGAAATGCTTTGGTCCGTCATAGGTTGAGTTCTCCAATAGGCGGACCAGCATGAAGTCATCCTTGATGCCTTCGGAGCCGAAACGCAGGTCCTGATCAAAACGGCCAATTTTTTGATCATTGAGATCAATGTGGTAAAGCTTTTCCTGCCATAACGCTTGGGCAACACCTTGGAAAAAGCTCAAACCCGCCATGGTTTCATGGGCAACTTCAGGGTTAAGACCAACCATGTCGGGGTACTCGAGTGTGTTGATGAATGCCATGGTGTGGCCAATGGTTGGCAGGAATGTGTCACCGCGTGGCTCATTGGGCTTGGGCTCCATGGCAAAGCGAATGTTGTACTTCTTTTCCTTGACATAGCCGCACAGGAAGTCCATTGCTTCTTTGTAGCGATCCAGGGCATCCGCAGGGTTCTTGCTCGCGGCACTTTCAACGCCCTCGCGGCCACCCCAGAGAACGTACGTTGGCGCACCAAGTTCGGCGGCTACGTCGATATTGCGAAGCGTCTTTTGAATCGCATACCTGCGAACCTCGCGATCATTTGAAGTAAATGCGCCATCTTTGAACAGTGGGTGCCAGAAAAGGTTCGTTGTCGCCATGGAACAGACAACACCAGTTTCATCGAGAACTTTCTTGAACGCGTCCAGTTCAGCGCGACGCTCTGACTCGGGAGCGCCAAAAGTCATAAGATCGTCGTCGTGGAATGAAACACCCCAAGCACCGATGTCTGCCAATCCACGCACGAAGTCAGCGGTCGTAATGGGTGGACGGGTGCTGTCGCCGAAAGGATCACGACCCGGATGCCCGATGGTCCACAACCCAAAGGCGAACTTGTCCTCAGGAACCGGTGTCAGTCGATCATTCATAAGTTAAAGTCGCCTCGCGCATCTCTCGCTAAATTGTTGTGCTCCACAACATATGTCAGAATCCCATGAAAGGCAATAGATTTTGATGCTTTATTGAAATCTTCAGGTAACAATTCGGTTACGGCAAAGCAGCCTCTACAAAACGGTCGAGACTCGCAGGGGCGGTTGCGAAGAACAGGGATGGCTCCACCAGTTCCAACTCCAAGAGCATCGGCTTCCCATCGGTGTGATCAATAAGATCAACGCGCGCATATAGTGGTGTGCCAAATTCTCGGGACACCAGATCAAGCACAGCACCCCCCACCAAGAGTTGATCTGCCCGCGCAACTCGGGGATCAATGACCTCTTGGACAAACAGCCCATGGGCAAATTCAGCCTCAACATCCCTTTGGAGCAGTGGTCCCTTTCGAATCGCATGGGAAAAGCGCCCATTTATATAAAGCAGTGCCGTCTCACCGTCCAAGTCAACAGAATCTAGGTAAGGCTGAATCATCACTGTTTTACCCGTCGAGTGAATGGCGTCAATGAGCTCCTGAGCTTGGGGTTGTGACGCTTGAGAGCCAGCAAACCGACGGGTATCGCGACTGCCGGCGGACACCGACGGTTTCACCACGTAGTCAACAGAATCAGGGATCTCCCACAGGTGTTGGCCCGGCTCAACGAACTGAGTAGGAATCACTTCAATATCAACCGTGGCTAAATCGCGGAGGTAGGTCTTATTAGCATTCCATTGAATCGTGTCGAATGAATTCCTCGATCGAGACCCGAGGGATTTCACCCAGCTGAGGAATTCGGGCAACGCGTCGGTGTAATCCCAAGTGTTGCGAATTATCACGAGATCAAAGGCGTCCCAGTCAATACCGGGATCTGACCAAATAGCCGGAGTCGCCTCGGCACCAACTTCTGCGAAGGCTCTGATCAGGGGGTGATCATCCGGATCTAACTCCGGTAAATCTTTGCAGATTGCTAGCGCGATTCGAGGAGACACCGGCTAAAAGTACTCGTTGAGATTTATTATGAAACGACGACCATGATGTCGCGTGTTGAACCATCAGGGTTAGTGACAGTAATTGTCGCTGTTCCAGCCATCAGCGCTTTGGCACCTGGGTTCATCACTGCACTACCGTCATCGGAGCCCTGAGTGATTTCAAGAATGTTGGCGTTGTCTACCGAGATAGTCGTATTCGCGGGATCCTCCACCACAATGTCAAGGAAGTCCCCGACAGCAGCCGCTGCATCTGTTTGGTCGACGGTAATAATGACCGGTGGCAACATCTGCGTACCTTCACTTGTTGACTCAGAAACTGAGGTTGTATCTGTTGCGGATTCGTCGCTGCTGGAACAGCCCGCCAGTACCGCAATGCCGAGTAATCCGGCGGCACCAATTGCCGCTGTCTTGCGCATGCTGATCATGATTTCTCCTTGAATTCCGAATACTGCCGGTTTGTTTAACCAGGATTTGGACGCGCGTACCCATCCCTTTGGTTCCGTGTATTAGGAAATACATGAGAGAAGAACGAATTAGATCAGTTTGTCGAGTTGCTCGACCCTCGCCTGATGGCGGCCGCCCTCGAAAGGCGTGTTAAGGAATGCCTCCAGCGCAGGCTGAATCTCTTCAAATGTTGAAGCGCGTTCACCCAGACAGGCGACATTGGCATCATTGTGTGCTCGTGACATTTGGGCATCTTCGACTGTTCGAATCACGGCCCCACGGATCCCGCGCACTTTATTGGCTGCCATGCAGATTCCCTGTCCGCTGCCGCAGACCGCAATACCCATTTCTGCTTTCCCCGAGGACACCATGCGTCCCAGTTCTGCGCCATATTCCGGGTAGTCCACTCGTTCAGACGTGAAAGTACCCACGTCAAGAACCTCGTGTCCGCCGGCTAAAAGCCAAGCACTCACCAAACTCTTCAGTTGAAAGCCGGCGTGATCTGATCCCACAGCAATAATCACGGTTTCTCCCTGATTGACATGCACATACCTCTACGTGCTTCAAAGCCAATCTTGCACCATGACAAGATCGGGGTGTGGAGTCAGTATCAGAAGCGCGTGAACGCATCGTCGTCGTTGTCGGCAGCCTCAATACCGATCTTGTGATTGGTCTTGATCGAATGCCGGACACAGGTGAGACCGTGCTGGGCAATTCGTTGAGTCAGGTCCCTGGAGGCAAAGGACTCAATCAAGCCGTTGCCGCCCAGAGAGTTGGTGCCAAGGTGGCCATGCTTGGCGCGGTGGGAAATGACGCATTTGGCAAAGAATTAATGTCAGTCCTCGAACGTGAAGGTATTGAGCAATCTATTGCCGTCGCTGACGGATGTAACACAGGAACAGCGATTATCGAACTCGCCGATAACGGCGAGAACCGAATCGTTGTTGTTCCCGGTGCTAACGCACAGGTGGATCCGGCTCGAGTGCGCGATTCGCTCACCTCACTAAGTGAGCGGTTCGAGATTGGCGTAGTGCTAGTTCAAGGTGAGATCGCCCTCGATGCCACGGCAAGTGCGCTTGCATTCGCTCGGGAGGTCGGGGCCATAACAATTCTGAATCCCGCACCCATGCGTGAGTTCACCAGAGAGATTTTTGAACATGTTGACTATCTGGTTCCTAATGAATTCGAAGCCCGCGATCTGGTTTCACAGTCGGACACCAGACTCGATTCCATGCTGGATTGCGTTGAAGCGGCAAACACAATCCTTGACCTCGGTGTCCGAAACGTCATTGTGACGCGCGGAGAAAAGGGCGCGGTCTGGGCGAATGCAAATGGCTCAGGGCAAGCAGCCGCATTCCGCATTGTTCCCGTTGACACCGTTGCAGCGGGTGACGCTTTTTGTGGGACGTTTGCGGCGGCCCTAAATCGCAGTGAGACTTTTGCTGAGGCGTTGCGTTGGGCAAGTGGTGCCGGCGCGCTCGCCGCAACACGAACGGGGGCTGTCGATTCCCTTCCGAGCGAATTGGAAGTTCGCGAACTACTCGGCCTGACGAATTAACTCCTTAACCGGGAGGAACTAATTCGGGGCGGGAAGTCCAATCGTTATTGGATTTCCATTACGAGTGATTGTCACGGTGCCTTCACCAAAGCTCACGGGGGCACTCTCGGCAGCGGACCGTGGAACAAAAACTGTGACCATGACCTGCTTCTCACCCTTACGCGGAATGGTGGTCGTGCGCGATAACACTGTTCCGGGAGCTTTCACACCCCAATCGGTTGTGTGCCACCCAACCGAAGAACCATCACTCGCGCTTTTTAATTCCCACGCTCCAACGCCTGCCTGCACAATGTCGACTTTTTGATCCCCTGCGACCATGGAAAGTTGTCCCTCGGGGGTTCCTTCAACGCCAACTCCGGGGGCGATTTGCCAGCGTTGTGTCACTTCGCGATTCTTATAGGACTTGCGCTTAGCCTTGGGAACCTTCACTTTTTGTCCATCAATGTAATCAACAACGACAAGTGCGTCAGCGGAGCGGATATATGTTGTGCAGCGCGTGATCTCTGTTTTGGTCCAGGCCTTGTCCACTAAACATGAGTAGTCGTTACCCCCCAAGGCGGAATCTGACTTGCTGGTGGTTTTAACCACACCTTTCCATCTGTTATATCCCGCGTTCGCTACCGTGAAAGTGGAGTGTGCAGCTCGAGTCTTCACATATGAACGGAGTGAACTTGAGTTATAACGGTAAGGACCAGGGTCTCCGATCCACTGAACTCCCCGTGAATACAACGTCACGGAACCACCATCATCATGCGTATGAGCAGTTGCTGGCCTAGAACTCTTGAAGCGAAGTGAATAGTACGTATCCGGCTGCCCTGATCCTGACGGTGCCCATGAATAGCGGCCAAAGATGTAGCCACCGTCGTAGGCCGTGTAGACAGGTGTGGGTGGAGCGCCCGCGGTGCCACGGGTTCTCAGCCAATCCGCACGCCAATCCCCGATGCCGAATGTATTGCGCAACGTGACCGAGGCGGTATCGCCCAATGACTCAAGTTTGAAATCCGGACGAACCGCTTGCGCGACAAAGGCATACAACAAGCCGCGTAACTGGGGTATTGGATCACCTGAAATGCCACAGGTTGCTGCAGCTGCTTCAATTTGAACAAGTAGTTTCTCGATATACATGGCGTACTGCGGTGAACCTTCAACATCACTACCGTCATCGTTGATCACACCGCGGGCGATCGCAACTAAGTGATTGAATGCAGCATCCCGCAAATTGACATCACCCACCGAACAAAATGTTGCCAGAGCCCCTGTCTGTCGCACTAAATCTGTGTTATTCGCACCAATTGCAATTTGGTTGCCGCGCCGGTACGACTTCCACATTGTGGTGGCATCACGAACCGCGGCCTGTTGAATCTTTGGATCCTGCAAAGTTTGCCAGGCGCAAGCAAGTGTCTGCGTTCGCAATCCGCCGTAAATGGTTCCATCGACCCAAACACCGCGAGCACCTTGGTGATCATCAATCCAGTAGTACATCAACTGTCGGAATCGGTCGACCATTGCTTGGTTGCGTTTATTGACACCTCGAAACAACAGTGGCAACGCCCAGTCCAAGGAATTGATGTGTCGATTACCTGAGAGGTCGGCGCTGGATTGGGCTTTCCAGTTGGGGTGCTCACTGATTGTGTAGGTCCCGCCTTTGCCCATGTCAACCTTGCCGTTCATCAATGCCCGTGCTTCAGTGCGCTGCTTCTTCACCGACATGGGGAACAACGTGGTGCACCAACTGCCCAGCGAATCCGGCATAGCCGGTGGAGGAGGCGCAGGATCGGCTGGAGCAGGATCAACTGGCGCCGCAGGTTCGGCAGTAATGGCCCCCTCTGGGGCGGGGACATCTTCGGCATATGTGGGCGCGAATCCGAGCAGTGACACAACAACAACGGCACTGACCACCGTGGTGATCGTGCCCGCTGGGAGAAGTCGGCTCTGCGGCCGCAGCGAAAACATCTGGCCCATCATCACCCGCGGTACGGGGGGTGTGTCAAACCGGAGTGCTTTCTTCGCGTGTTGCGATCCGCTCAGTAGCCGCACGTTGTGAGGGTGAAGTCGGACCCAAAACCCAACCCAAACTCCCCAGGAGTGCTGAGACGGCAGGTTTCACCACGGTTAGTGGGATCGTGGGCACATTGAGCAATGACCGTTCATAACTGCCTATGGTTGCTGCCGCGCCCGCATACAACATGCTGTACGGGGCCTTTGCTGCCAGCGGGACCGGGGCATTGCGAACAAATCGCGCGGTGCGCTGGGCTCGATCGCCTCCCATGAAGTTTGACCGAAACCCACGAAGTTGATCCTGGAGTTCCATATAAGAGCGCGGTGGGTTCTCAACGCCCACCATCTCACCGGCAATCGCCCATTCGCGCACATATTGATCGGGACCACCAGGGATTTCCCCACCCCACACCAGGTGCGTTGCGAGAAATGAGTCCGCGAATGCAACATGTACCCAGCGCAATAGGTCAGCATCGTTGGCGGAGTAGGGAACGTTTTCACCGCGAGCGTTGACGTACTCACCCTTAACTTTCCGATGCATCCCGCGCACGCGTGCGCACTCGCGCTCTGCCATTGCTCGATCACCAAATGTCACAACCGTGAGCCATTGCGTGGTTCCAGCCAGACGACCCAGTGGGTCTTCCTCGTACCGTGAATGCTCATCAACACCTGCGAGAGCACCAGGGTGCAGCGCTTGCATCAAGAGTGCACGAACACCACCAACAATTGTTGGCAGCGAGCCATGAACGGTCCACGCGGCCGAACCAGGGCCAAAGAAACCTTCATCTGTTCCGTGCGCTAGTTGCTGCACCCACTCCGGTGCGCCGTCGGGTTCTCCCGAAACAATCGAGCGAAAGCCTGAAGCGGCTTTACCGCGAAGGAAATCTAATGCCATGTCCCTACTTTGCCCATAAAAGCAACAGCCCGCACCTTGACCCAACAAAATCGAGGGGGCTACCCCAACAGTTCTAGAAATTTCATTGCACTAGGTTGATCACTGGAGTAGACATTGAGCCAGCGAGGTTGGGATCAACATCGTGACCCTCGGATTCGAGTTAGGAGAGGCGAGTGCCTTCCAATAACCATAAAAAGCTGACAGCCGTATTCGGAGCTGCGGTGCTCTCGCTGGCAGTAGTGCCGCAAACCGCAACGGCTTCAACAACAAACATCAATGTGTGTGTCAACAAAAAGACGGGTGACATGCGCCAGATTAACCCAAAGAAGAAGTGTAAAAAAATGGAACGACTTCTCGTCCTGAGCAGTCGCGGACCTGCGGGCGAGACCGGAGCACAGGGAGCAACCGGACCGCAGGGAGCAACCGGATCGCAGGGAGCCATCGGACCGCAGGGAGCCATCGGCCCAGCGGGCAGCAACGGAAGTTCGGGTCCTGCTGGCCCCGCAGGAGCAACGGGGCCGTCAGAAGCTACCTTTTATTACGGGCAAACTGGAGCTTTGACGGCCGGAAGTGTGTCTATAGATCTCTACAATTTCGTAGTCACGGAATCAGCCGACTACTGGACCAGCGGGACTGTAGTCGTCGAAAATAAAAATGTTAACTCAAAGATTGCAGGATGTAGAATTTATTCTTCTCACGGCTCCTATATTTTTCTCGGTGAATTCAGTTACGTCACCATTCCTGCTAACTCAAAGGCGACACTCCCCGTTTCCTTCGCAGACCACTCACTGACCACAGGAAATGGTTTATCGCTGAGATGCGAGCTCGTCGATCCATCAGGTCCGCTGGACATAGTTGGGTCGACCTTTACCGTTGTTCAAGTTGGATCTGTAACGCTAATTCCTGAACCTGATTAGCCTGCAAAAATATGAATGCTCGTCGAATTTTTCCGCGCTCGGTGGGGTATGAATTTTCCATGCAAAGATGACCCCATGAGCGTCCAGGTGCTCGTGATCGATGATGACGACTTCACACGTGTGACAGTTGCTAACGCATTGCAGTCGCCCGAGATTGACGTTGTTGGAACCGCAAGTGGCGGCCGTGAGGCAATGGCTCTGCTGGCCAAGGGTCATGTTGACTGCGCAGTGACTGATTTGGATTTGGGGGCGGGTCCTACTGGAATCGACCTGGCTCATGGAATGCGCCGCATTAATCCCGCAATTGGGATTGTGATCCTCACCTCTTTTAGTGATCCACGGCTACTGACGTCAAACACTCTTGTGCCACCGGAGGGTTCGACCTACCTGGTGAAGCAATCACTGAGCGACTTTGGCTTATTGGTGGCAGCGGTAATGGGTGCCTCTGCAGGAGCTCCACTTTTAATTGGCAGCACCCAAGAATTCGAGCCACTCAGCGACAGCCAAGCGGAGTGTTTGCGCTTATTGGCCTACGGGCTCACCAACGCCGAGATTGCCAAGATCAGAGTTGTAACGGAGAAATCCGTTGAACGAACTATTGCCCGCTTGGCGCGGAATTTAGACATCACTGCAAATGGCCCGTTCAACCAAAGAGTCGCTCTGGCACGCGCATATTTCGCGCTGACCGGCGCACATAGGCATAACCGTGCCGGCGGCTGAGTCCGCAGCCGGGCGAAGGATTCTTGGCCTCACACTGCGCGAACACATTGGCGGACGCTGGGCCATATCACTTGTCGGCTATTTAATTCTGGCCCCTTTTACCTTGATCACCCTTGCCAGTGACATCACGTCAATGCCTGCAAATAACCAGTGGTTTTCGTGGCTGCTCGCGGCGATAGCCAGTTATTTGGGCTTTGGGCTCGTGTACCTGTTGGCCAACTTCACCTTTTTTCGCAATCGGAAATTCCATCCCGTTCCCATCGTCTGGGTCGCACTTCTGGGTTCAGTCGCCAGTGTCGTTCGCGCCGAAATGAACTCTTTTCTTACTTATCAGTTTGGATTAATCCCAGACTACGTCACCGATCTTGCCTTGCGATTGATTACCAATATTCTCCTCGGTGCGATCCTGTGGACGGTTATTCCGCTGACGCTGTCACTGGTTTCATCATTTCGCCAACAGAGGTTCGAATTGATGGCTGAGGCAGCCCAGGTACGGGGGCTTCAAATGCGCACATCAGGTGAGTCGCAGGTTCTGGAGAATGCAATCCGGACGTCAATCGCTGGCGAATTCGCCCAGGTCATTGAATCACGCGATGCGGTTGGCGCCCGCGCCATGAGCCACAGGATTTGGGAGAGCGCAGCAGAGGAAAAAATTCCACGTCTTCGACTGAGTTCACTTATTTCGAGGACTCTCACGAGAAATCCGTATGCAGTCGTTCCAGTACTCACTATTTGGGGACTGAGCACCTGGGGAAGTTCAGCACAAGCCCTCGGCGCTGGTGCTGCCACCGTACGCATGTCTATTTGCTTCCTCACCCTATTTTTCGCGTTTAGGGTCGGGCGGTCACTGACAACTCGTTATCCACGCCACCCGTTGCTACTTTTTGTCGGTGTTATGACGGTTGTTTTGTCAGTTGTTGGACCCATCACCGCATTTATATTCGATGCGGATCCCGTAAGCGCAGTTGCTGTGACGATTGCCAATTGTATTTGGCTGCTGTTAATTTTTCTTACCGTGAGCTGCGTGCGAAACAGTTTGACGTACAGCGAGGAGATACTGGCTGATCTCAAACAGGATTTGGTTGAGTCAGAGGTTGAACTCTTTGCCGCACGGGCCGAGGAAAAGCGCATCCGCATGGAGCTTGCCACTCTCTTGCATGGATCAGTACAGTCACGCCTGCTTACGGCTGCTGCGCTCTTGAGTCAGGATCCTTCAACCAATCCAAATCCTCAGGTAGATGATGCATTGGTCAACGTTGCAGGCCTACTCTTCGATTCCCCCTCCAAGAATTTGGGTCTTCGATCTGGTTTAGAACTCGCCGCCGAGCCTTGGCAGATTTTGATGGATGTCACCTTCTCGATTGGCGCAGATGTTTCAGACACTGCGGCCTCGGTCCCATTCATTCACATCGCCCAAGAAGCTTTGGCCAATTCTTTCCGGCACGGTAAAGCCAGAGCCGTGCACATAGACATCAGTCGTGGAGCCGACCAGACGACCATGACGATAGTCGACGATGGAACATTTACCCCGGAGCGAAGTGAACCTGGCTTGGGAACCGCACTCTTGGAGTCACTCGCACCAGGCCGTTGGCAGTTAACCGCGAGCCCACAAGGCGGCGCTCGGCTTTCCGTGACCGCAAAGGAAACTTAGCCACATTGTTTTGCCCACGAGTGCAACTTCCGCATGACAATTGAATCGCCTTGCCAAACCAGTAGACCCACCGCGGAGGAGGATCGCGGTGGGTCTACTTCAAACCCCGAGGGGTTCGATCCGACATTGGGGCTTGAGGTCCCCGCAGTCGGTTACTGCAGTGTTTGCTGCGTTACTCGGCGGCTACCAGGGTGAGTGGCACCGACAGGGTTTCCCCGTTACGCAACACGGTGAGTTCGATCGTGTCTCCCGGTGCATTGGCGCGAATAGCGACAATGAGCGCGGTTGGGTCGGTGATAACCAGTCCATCAACCTTGGTGATTACGTCACCGCTCTGCAAGCCTGCGGTATCCGCTGGCGATTCCGCGGTCACCTCAGAGACAGCGCCGCCAGGACCTTGGAAGCTCATGTCGAGCTGAACACCGATGATCGGGGTTTGTGAGGTTCCCGTGTTGATGATTTCATCCACAATTCGCTTCGCTGTATCAATGGGGATGGCGAACCCAAGTCCAATGTTGCCGCTGGCAGCTCCCATTCCCAGGGTTGCAATCGCGGAGTTCACGCCAATGACCTCGCCCGCACCATTAACTAGTGGGCCGCCAGAGTTACCGGGGTTGATCGCGGCATCGGTTTGAATTGCGCTGATGTAGGACGTGTCACCCTGACCACCTGCGGTTACAGGACGGTTCAACGCGCTGACAATTCCTGATGTCACCGTTCCCTGCAATCCCAGTGGCGAACCAATTGCGATTGCAGTGTCGCCCACATTGATTGCATCT
>Ga0213868_10000777_pt1 | contig 30805 bp, 51 predicted proteins | sample PICome_9_FD_160087 | JGI IMG/M metagenome (GOLD analysis project Ga0213868, IMG submission 160087) | Coastal seawater microbial communities near Pivers Island, North Carolina, United States - PICO127 | ecosystem: Environmental > Aquatic > Marine > Coastal | place: USA: North Carolina... | reverse complement strand
ACTTTCTTTTTTTTCGCTCAAATTTAAGCCTAATTTTGTTGATGTTTTTTTTAATAACGTGTTGTTTTATAGGTGTTTTAGGTAGTAAATAAGTTTTTATATAGTGTTCTATGTAAATACCCCAATAACTATCAATTATGTATTAAGATAAGTATTGATATGGGAAAACGTGGACGCATACCTAAACAAAAAGATGACCTAGTAGGACATAGGGATAATTCATTAAATGTAATACAAGGTGGTAAAACATTTGAAACACCTAAGCCAAATGTAAAGTGGTTACGGGTTACTCAAAGACATTGGAAAGTCTATTGGGATAGTGAACTAGCTTCTACTGCACAAACTGTTGACTTCCCTGCATTTTTTAGATTATTTCAATATTACGATGAAGCAGAGAGAGCTAACAGAGCAATTCGTGCAGCAGGTAACAACGGACTTCTAAGTATTGGTAGTACTGGTCAACCAACAATAAATCCATTAATAACGTTAACGTTAAAACTAGAAGAAAAGATTTTAAAGCTAGAACAAGAATTAGGTCTAACACCACTTAGTCGTCAAAGACTTGGTATTGCTTATGGTGAAAGTCAAATGGGATTTCATCAGTTACAACAACTATTACAACAACCTGATAAAGAAGCACTTGCTGACCCAAGATTGTTAATGCTTGAAGAAGAATGATTGACAACAAGGCTAAAGATTATTTAGAACCTTGTACAGTTTGTAATGATTACTGGTATGCTAACGGTAAGACAATTTGTGCGAGGTGTCTCAATGGATAACGTAGAATATATTTTAACTTGTTTTAAATGCTACTGCATTTTTTATGATAAAGACGAAAGTAAATTTGTATGTGCTAATTGCGAAGAAGAAGAATGAGTAAGAGCAAAGAAGCGTATACCTGTAATAATTGTGATTTAGTAACTATGCTAGATGGTAATTCAGGTCTTTGTTACAGTTGCAACCGAGGTGATATATGAGTTACAGACCACTACCAAACTATCTAACCATAAAACCAAGTAAAATTGATGGACTTGGATTATTTGCTGTAAAACCTATAAGAAAAAAAACATTGTTAGGTATAACGCATTTTCAAGATAAGGTAACTAAGAAACTTTATAGAACACCACTCGGTGGATTTATTAACCATAGTGAAACACCTAACTGCGAATTAAAAGAAGTACAAGGATTTAAATACTTATTAGTTACAAAAAATATAGAACCATTAGAGGAACTTACCTTGTTTTATACAATGTATGACCCAACACAACAATGATTACCCTACCTGAAACAACTGGAGATAGAGTAGTTAAATTTATAGAGAACTTTGTCGTACACGGAGAGGGTGACTTCTACGGACAACCTTTTAAGTTAGACAACTGGCAAAAAGCAATGATTTATGAATTGTACGAACTTAACGACCAGGGTACTAGAAAATACAGAGAAGCTCTTATCGGATTACCAAAAGGTAACGGCAAATCCGCTCTTATTAGCGCAATAGGCTTATATGAACTACTTGGCTCAGGAGTTGTGTCACCACTTGTTGCTGTAGCAGCTGCGTCATACGAACAAGCTAACTTAGTGTTCGGAACTATGAAAACTATGTGTGATGAAAGTCCAATACTAGGAAATATGGTAGAAACGTTCCAAAATGAGATACAAGTTAAAGAGGGGAGTGGTAGGGCGTACCGAATAGCAGCTAAAGCGGGTACAGCAGATGGTGGTCGTAACAGTTGTAGCATTTTTGATGAGGTTCACGAGTTTAACAACATAAACTTAGAGAGAGTGCATTACGTATTAGCTAATAACACCGCAAAAAGACGTGATGGCATTGTAATTAACATTTCAACCGCAGGACACGACCTAGATAGCTTAATGGGTAGATTGTATCAACGTGGAGAGCTAAAAGAAGCAGGTAAATCAGATGACCCTGAGTTTTACTACAAGTGGTATGGTGCTAAAGATACTGATGACCCCGAAGATGAAGAAATTTGGAAAAAAGTTAATCCTGCTATAGAAAACGATTGGTGGCCAGTAGAAAACCTTAGAAGAAGAAGAAAATCACTACCACTTAACGAATTTCAACGTTATCACTTAAATCAATGGTCAAGACTAGATGAAGAAAGTTGGATTAGTGCAGAACAATGGGAAAGTTGTTTAGATGAAGATTTAGAGCTAATTGTAGGAGAGGAAACCTTTATAGGTATCGATATGGCTTTACGACACGATACGTGTGCAGTTGTATATGGACAAAAAGATGAAAACGGTGTTGTAAGAGTTAAATCAAAAATATGGACACCAAACAACGAGGACGCTTTAGACATACAAGAGATTGAAGCATTCATCATAGAATTAGCAACTAAATACAAAATTATGGAATGTGCGTATGACCCTGCATTCTTTGAACGTTCAGCACAGATACTTATGGATAGAGGTATTCCGATGGTTAACTTTCCACAGACACATTCAAGAATGATACCTGCCTGCGGTAATGCTTATGAGTTAATTGCTAACGCAAGAGTAAGACACGATAACGACCCGCAGTTTACAGACCAAGTAATGTCAGCTGCACAGAGAGTAACCGATATGGGTTGGCGATTGTCTAAAGGTAGAAGTAAGAGAAAGATTGACGCTTGTATAGCAATGGTGTTGTTACTAGATAGAATTACCGCACCTGAAATGCCAGACGAAAATCCTGAGATAGCTATAATAAACTTATGAAAAACATAATAACATCAATCATTGAACTACTAGGCGTAGCCCTTATACTAATTGGTATATATATGCTATTTAACACAGCAGTAACTTTAATATTTACTGGTGTCTTTTTAATGGCGGGAAGTTACATTTACATAAATAGATGAGTATTTTTAGACGAGAACAAAGAAGTGCAAAGAACGGTAATCTTAGTGATTTACTAGCATTACGTGAGGGTGGATTACACAACTACACAGGAGAGCAAGTCAATGAGATGTCAGCACTTGGTATTTCATCAGTCTTTAGTGCAGTTTCTTTATTAGCTGACAGTATCGCATTACTACCAATTAAAACAATGCGAACTGATGGTCAAAAGACAATACATACAAACAAACCTAAGTTCTTGGAAGTACCTAATCAAAATGAAACAATGTTTCAAGTCGTACACGAAATTATTACATCACTAGCTATGCACGGAAATGCGTTCATACTTGTTGATAAAGATAGACAAGGTAGAGCGGTTCAATTAACACCAATACACCCTGAAAAAGTAAAAGTAGAAATGCAAAATGGTAAAAAAGTATTTTTAATTCAAAACAAACAAAAGAACACAGAAAAACGAATTACACAATACAATATGTTACATTTCACTTGGTTTACGTACCCAGGGCAACTTGTAGGTGTTAGCCCACTCCGCACAAATAGCAACACTTACGGGTTAGCCCTTGCAATGGAGAGACACATATCACAATGGTATGGACAAGGTGCAACACCATCATCAGTTTTAGAAACAGATAGAGAGTTAACCGAAGAACAAGCAAAGATTTTAAAAGATACTTGGGCAGGGGCGCATACAAGAAATAGAAAACCTGCTGTACTTACTGGTGGACTGCGTTGGAAGTCAATACAAGAAGCAGCAGGCAAAGAACTTATAGACGCTAGAGAACAAATAGTAAATGAGATTGCTAGAGTGTTTAGAATACCTGCACACTTACTTCTTACTAAAGATAATACTAACGTGTACTCTAACATTGAAAGTAATGGACTAGCTTTTGTAAGATACACACTACTGCCTTGGATAAGAAGAATAGAAGATGGTTTAACAACATTACTACCAGGTAAACAATACGTTAAGTTTGACACAGATGAGTATGCAAGAGGAGACCAACTTAGCAGGGTAAGAAGTTTTCAAACAGCTATATCTACTGGAATAATGACACCTAATGAAGCAAGGTCAAAAATGGATTTAGAGCCGTATGAGGGTGGGGATAAATTCTACCAAGGTATTATTGGTGGAAGTCCTATTGACCCTGAAACAATGAAACCAACTGGTGTTGACCAACACGACCCAACAAATGAAATAACAAATGATTAGTGAAAACTTTTCTTTAAATGACACTACGCCAGTAAAAATAATATCTAAAGTAGATATGTACCAACAAGTGTACATACACAATGATACAGGTGGCGCAGTATACGTAGGCGGTTCAAATGTAACTTCTACAAGTGGTTATCACTTAGCTAACCACGAACACGTAGCAATGGAAATACCACAACAAAACGAATTATTTGGAATTAAAGGAAGTGGAACTGGCGATATTGTTATTGTGAGGCCTGACTGATGGCAGTAGATAGAAAACCACCTGCCTTTATGATTGCTAACGCTAAAAGAGGTTTAGAGAATTTAAACAGAGCGGGAGACGGACTTACAGATAAAACAAAACGTGAAGCACGTTCTATTGCTAACGGTGAAGATGTAAGTAAAGATAAGATTGTACGTATGGCAGCTTGGCATAAGAGACATCTATCAGATTTAGACAGAGAGAAAACAAATCCTAATGACCCTGATACGTGGAGAGCGTCAGATGTAGCATTTTTATTATGGGGTAGTAACCCTTGGTCTAAACCAATGCAAGCAGGAGATTGGGCAGAACGTAAAGTTGCTCAGTTAGTAACTGAGGGTGAACTCGAACCTAGAAGCTACAAAAAGAAAACAAAAACAAAAAAACATACTAGACCATCTAAGAGATTTGATAGCAGTATTGCTATATCACAAACGTTGCAAATGCAAAAAAGGTCAACTATCCTTGAAGCAATGGATAGACAAACTGAAAATAGAAGTTTTACATTTACAGCAGTAGAAGAACGTAACGATGATGGTAAAGATACATTATTGTTTACTGGTTACGCTTCTGTATTTAACAAAGGTTACGGTGTACGTGACCAACAGGGTTCTTATGAAGAAACCATAAAACCAGGTGCTTTTAAAAAGACACTACAAGAACAAGATGACGTAAGGTTTTTAGTAAATCACGATGGTATTCCATTGGCTAGAACTTCATCAGGTACATTAGAACTAGAAGAAGATAATTACGGTTTATTTGTACGTGCTGAATTAGACCCGTCGAACCCAACAGTTGCAGAGATATCAAGCGCTATGAAGCGTGGAGACTTAAACCAAATGTCTTTTGCTTTTGCAGCAATTAGAGATGAGTTTGACGAAACAGGAGAAAAAAGAAACGTCACAGAAGCAAAACTATTTGACGTATCAGTTGTAACTTATCCTGCAAACCCTTGGGCGGGTGCAAAACTTAGAGGAGTTGAGATAGACGACTTACATAAAGAATTAGTTGAAGCTAGAAGCGGTGACAAAGCTGCTGAGGTTTTAGAGAGTTTTATCAATAAATTAGAGGAACGTCAAGACGAACCAACTGATGAACTTGATAAAAAAGAACGTAGCAATAAAAAGATTGAGTTGCTTAAAATGCAACTTGAAATTGAAAACCTACGTGACTAAGTCGTAACGCCGTATATTTAATTTTTTAAAAGTACACCTTACGCAGAAGTAAAAGCAAGAAATAAAGGACAACACAATGAAAAAACTCATTGAGGCTAGAGAAGCCAAAGTAGCTGAATTTGATACTTTAACTGTTGAACTTGAGGGAATGGACGAAGCTAACGAAGAATTTGACGGAAAATTTAAACGTTCCGCAGAGCTTATAGCTGAAATCAAAGACCTTAACGACAAAGTTGAAGAAGCAAGAGAAGCTTCAGAGGTTATTAAAGCCGTAAAAGAAAGCAGAAATGCTTTAGATGTTCAAGATGATGACTTGGGTGAAACAGAAGCCATAGTAGAAGTTAACGAGCCAGATATGTATAGAGATGGCGGAGAAGCTTCTTTCATTGCTGACGCTTATGCAGCAAGAACAGGTGACTACAAAGCACAAGAACGACTTGGAAAACATCAAGATGTCGAAGCTAGAGACGTAGGAACAGGTGCTTTCACAGGACTTGTAGTTCCACAATACCTAGTCGACAAATTCGCAGAAAAAGCAAGAGCTGGTAGCGCATTCTATAATGCAATACAAAAAGAAACTCTACCTGCATTCGGTAACAAAATTGAAATTTCTAGAATTACAACTGGAACATCAGCAGCTATTCAAGCTTCTGAGAACTCAGCTGTTTCAGAAACAGATATGGACGATACCCTATTAACTGTAAACGTTAATACAATCGCAGGACAACAAGACGTTTCAAGACAAGCTCTTGAAAGAGGTGGACAACCTGGTTTCTCATTAGAGAACGTTATATTCGGTGACTTAGTTGCTGCATATTACACAGAACTAGATGACCAAATGTTAAATGGTTCAGGTTCATCAGGACAGCACTTAGGTATAGCATCAGTATCAGGAGTTAACGAAACTACTTATACAGACGCTTCACCATCAGTTGCTGAGCTTTATCCTAAACTAGCTGACGCTGTGCAAGAAGTTAACTCTAACAGATTTGCACCTGCAACAGCTATCGTTATGCACCCAAGACGTTGGGGAATGATTACAGCAGGACTTGATAGTTCTAACAGACCGTTAGTACTTCCTGCGGGTAACAATCCTGACAACGCTATGGGCGTAGGAGAAGCTGCAAAATATGGAAATGTCGTAGGAAACCTTTTAGGTATTCCAGTCATTACTGACGCTAACGTTGTAACCAACGCAGGTGCAGGTACTGATGAGGACCAAATCTATATTGTTAAGTCTGACGACCACATTTTATTTGAAGATGGTATCTTCCAAATGAAATTTGAGGAAACAAATGCAGGTTCATTAACAACTAAACTAGTTGTTTATGGATACTCAGCATTTGCTTCAGGTAGACAACCTCTTGGAATTTCTAAAATTTCAGGAACAGGATTGGTAACACCAACCTTTTAATTAAGAGTGGTTTAGTGCGTCAGGCAACTGACGCACTTTACCCATAGGAAAGATTTATGAACGATAAAAAAATAGAAGCTTTAAAGAAAGAGCTAAAAGGTTATGAATTACAAGGAAAAGCTAAAAGAGCTGAGGACGTTAAAAAAGCGCTTAAAGATATGGGCGTTAAAACTGAAACAGCAGCTAAAAAACCTAAAGCCGAAAAAAAAGTAGAAACAAAAACTGAAATAAAGGAATAGTATAGATGGCCATTGTAAACGGCTACTGTACACAAGACGAACTTAAAGGGTTTGTTAATATTCCTATAACAGATACAGCTGATGATACTTTATTAGATGACGCTATTAATGCCGCTTCTAGGCAGATAGACGCGTATTGCTCACGTTACTTTTATCAAGACACATCAGCAACAGCACGTGTATTCTTCTCAGAACACCCATATAAATTACACGTAGATGATATTTCAACAACTACAGGACTTGTCGTTAAGTATGACGACACAGACGACGGAACATACGAAGTAACAGTACCATCAACAGATTATCAAGTTTTACCATTAAATGGTGTTGTAGGCGGTATAACAGGAAACCCTTACTACACAATTGAGCTTATTAGCGATAGTAACTATGAATGGCCATTAGATTTATCAAGTAACCGAGCTAGAGCAGAAATAACAGCTAAATGGGGTTATGCTGCTGTACCTGAGCAAATAAGACAAGCAACATTAATGCTAGCTTCTGAATTGTTTGCTATGCGTAATGCACCTTTAGGTGTTGCAGGTGTTGGAGACTTTGGCGTTGTAAGTGTACAACAAAACAGAGAGGTTACAAAGCTAATTGCACCATTTAGAAAAGCACCTGTAGGAATGGCGTAAATGGCAACCTTAGCCGAAATAACAGACGGTATACAAACAACACTAGGTTCAATAAGTGGACTAAGAGTATATGACAACGTGCCTGATATGGGTTTAAACTTCCCTGCTGCATTCATCGTACCAACAAATATTGAGTTTGATTTAGCTATGCAACGCGGTACAGATATGTATACCTTTGATGTAATGATTGCAGTACAGAGAGCAGATAGTAGAACAGGTCAAGATATTTTACACGGTTATATTACAGGCTCAGGTGCTAACTCAATTAGACAAGCTATCTTTACTAATAGAACTTTAGGATTAGACGATACAGACGCAAGAGTAGCTACTGTATCTAACATAAGTGCTGATGTCAGCGTTAATGGAATTGACGCAATAGGTGCTAACATTGAAGTAGAAGTTTACACGAAAGGAACAAGCTAATGGACTGTTGTGGTAACGGTTGTTGCGGGGGTAAGTAATGGCCAGATTTAAAATTATTGGTAATAATAAAGTCTTAGGACACGAACCAGGAGACGTTGTAGAGATTGATGACGCACAATTAGTAAAAACATTAACTAAGTCAGGTCATATAAAATCTACTACAATAAAAAGAACACGAGCTAGAAAAACAGACGGAACGTATAAATCAGACGATAAAAGTACACCAAACGTCAATGAAGCTTGGGTAGAGGAAGAATAGATGAGCAAATTTGTATTTAATAATGGTAATGTATTTAGCGGTGGTTACGACTTATCCAGTAACGTAACTAGCGTAAGCTTAGATATAACATCAGATGAGCTTGACGCTACAACCATTAACAGTAATGGTTTTAAAGAGAAACTAGGCGGTCTTAAAGATAGTGCATTACAGCTAGACGGTTTTTATGAAGCAGGCGCAAACAAGCCTGACGCATTACTTGGTGCAAGTATAGGTAACGAACTAATCGTATCAGTAGTACCAGAAGCAGGTGTAGGTAACATTGCTTACTTTATGAAATCAAGATTGTTTAGTTACAATATCTTTGGTTCAGTCGGAGAGATAACACCATTTAGCGTATCTAAATCTAACTCATCAGATAAAGTGGTAAGAGGTACAATACAACTCGATGGAGATGTAACAACAACAGGTGCTTCTACAGGTAGTAACCTAGGTGCAGTAAGCACAGGGGAAAAAGTTTATGCAGCAGTACATTGCACAGCTGTAAGTGGAACATCAACACCAACAATAAGTTTTATATTACAATCAGATGATAATGCAAGTTTCACAAGTCCAACAGACGTTGCAACCTTTACAGACATAACTGCTATAGACGCGCAATATGTAAGTGACGATAGTACAACATCTGATACGTACTGGAGATTAAGTTACACCATAACAGGAACAACACCTAGCTTTACAGTACACGCCTCTATCGGCATTGAATAGATATCTACAAGACTTTATACAAGCCTTAGTTTTTATGACTATTTGGATTTTTATTTTTTCTTAAGCAAAATCTAAAATACTTTATATAATTAAGGAAAAGGTATCTCCCTTTTGCGTACACAAAGACCCCTCTATACGAGGGGTTTTTTGTTTTATATAACACACACACTAAACCCCTCATAACACACATTACAATACAATATGAAAGGAGTTTACATTGGCAAAATTTGTATTAAATGACGCAAGCGTAACTATTAATTCAGTAGATTTATCTGACCATATTTCTAGTGTTACTTTAGATATCACAGCAGATGAGGTTATTTCAACTTCTATGGGTGATGATTTTAACACAAGACTAGGTGGCCTTAAAGATGGTTCTCTAGCACTTGAATTTCAAAATGATTTCGCAGCTAGCGAAGTCGACGCTACACTTTGGCCATTGTTAGGAACTGTAGTAACTTTTGAAGTAAAACCTACTTCATCAGCAGTTAGTGCAACCAACCCTAAGTATAGTGGTTCAGTACTTGTTAACAACGTACAACCATTAGCTAACGGTGTCGGTGAATTGGCTACTATGTCTGTTACATTCCCAACAAGCGGTACAATTTCAAGAGCAACAAGTTAAGGAAAGGAATTAATTATGCAAGGCGGCTACATAATTGAATATCAAGACGGAAAACAAATAGAAGCTGATATTAGACCAATAGATTTAATACAGTTTGAAAGGCAATTTAATGTTGGGTTTAGTGTCTTAGCAGATATAGAAAATGCAAGATACGAACACGCAGCTTATTTAGCTTGGTTAGGTGCAAAGCGTAAAGGTGAGCAAGATAGTTTTGACGACTTTATGAACAAAGTAGTTTCAATAAAGGAGTTTGGAACTGATGTTGACCCAAAAGCGAAGTAATAGACTTGATAGCCACGTTGAGTGTGCAAACAGGTCTAAGTCCTAACGACTTACTGAATACTGATTTGGTTATGATAACAGCTATAGCTGATGTCTTACAAAGAAAATATGGCAACACCAGGAATTGAAAGAGGTAGAACGTTAAGTGCTACTGGCTCAGTAGGAGTTAGTGGCCTTAACGCTTTGTTGCGCCAATTTAAAGAGTTAGACAAAGAAATTAACAAAACAATTCGTAGAGTTAATAAAGAGATAGCAGACGATGTATCTAATGACGCTATAAAACTAGGTAGAGTGCAGACTGTACAAGGTAGGCCAGTACTTAGAAGAAACGAGGGTGTCAAAGGTATTAAGGGTAGAGCTAGACAAAACCAAGCGAGTATAGAATTACAAGGGCATAGAAATGACGCTATCTTATCACTAGAGTTTGGTCGTAAGTGGCAACCAACACCAGTAAATACAAAAACAGGTGGTAGCTTTAGATATTATTCACAAAAGTGGTTAGGTGAAATGCCACGTTCAAGACCTGGTGCAGGTCAGCTCTATAGAAACTTTATCGGTGACAGAGCATTTAAAACTGGTAAAGGTGGTTACGTTGTAGGTAAATCTATACAAAACGCATTACCACAGATACAAAAAGATTATTTAGAAAAAGTTTTTAAAGCAATAGAACATACAACACAAATGAACAAAGTAGTAGAGATACCTATACGATTGAGTAGTTCAGGTAAATCAGGTTTAATAAACATAAAGAAAGTAGCATAAAGTGGCAGCTAAGAGGTTAAGATACGCATTTATTGGTGACGCAGAGAGTTTACTGCGGTCAATAAATAAATCTGAAACAGCATTAGGTAAGTTTGGACGTAGCGTAGGCGCTGTAGGAAAAATGGCGGTTAGTGGATTTGCAGTAATAGGCGCTGCGGCAGCAGTCGCGGGTGTAAAAGCAGTCAACGTAGCGTCTGACGCTAACGAAGCCGCAGCTGCTTTTGATACAACATTCGGGGGTGCTGCTGTTAGTGCAGGTAAGTTCGTTGAGGAATTTGCAAACAAAGCAGGTTTAGCTGAACACGAACTAAAACAATTACTTGCTACATCAGGTGCAGTTCTACAAGGTATCAACTTTACAGCTGACGGTTCAGCAGATTTATCAACTAAATTAGCAACACTTGCAGGTGACGTAGCTTCATTTAGCAACGTTCAAGGTGGCGCACAACCAGTTATGGAAGCGTTCACTAAAGCATTGCTTGGTGAAAGAGAGAGCCTTAAAACATACGGTATAGCCATAATGGAAGCTGACGTACAACAACAAGCCTTTATTATGACTGGTAAGGCTTCTGCTAGTGAGTTAACTAAACAAGAAAAAGCATTAGCAACGTATGAATTGTTACTACAAAAAACTACAGTACAGCAGGGCGACTTAAATAGAACACAAGATGGATTTGCTAACGCTTCACGTAAAGCAAAAGCAGAATTAAGAGATTTACAAGCTGAACTTGGTGAGGAGTTACTACCTGTAGCTACAGAACTTATACCAGTATTTAGTAACGTTGTTAAGGCACTTGCTGAGGGATTAGCACCAACAATAAAAGAAATAGCACCAATCATACAACGATTAGCAGATTTATTTAATATACTTGCACCAGTATTACTACCGTTACTAGAAAACGGATTTAAGATTTTAGCAGCTACATTAGATGTAACTGTTACAGCAGTAGAGAAAACAGTAGGATTATTCCAAGCCTTAAATGAGGAATTAGATACTACTTACCAACACGATTATATTAAAGCACAAGAACAGATTGTAGGTGCGCTAGATAACACAAGTTTTGGAACTAAAGAACTAACAGCTAGACAGAGAGCATTAGAAATACAAAGCGAGAGAGCAATAGCACAAGGTGAGTTCTACTTACAACAACATAAAGACAGAATTAAAGCTAGTAACGACTTACAAGGTGAGATGAGAAGCGAAGATGATAGAATTGCTGACTTAATTCGTAGTCATCAAGCAAACACAGCAGCAATGCGTGAAGAAGCAGAAGCAATACAAAAAGACCTTATACCTAACTTAAGTGACCTACAAAGTGCTAAAAATGCAATTATAGCTATACAAGATAGAGAAGCTGCTGCAACTAAAGCTCTTAAACGTGCTAAAGATGAATTAATTGACGCAAACCGTGATTTATTAGACATAGATGAAAACATTGCTATGGCTAACGATGATTTAGCAGACGCTAATTTAGATGTTAAGAAAAAAGAAGAAGCACTAAGTAAGGCTAAAGAAAAAGCTAAAGAAGTTACTGACGAAGAACGTTTAGCTATTTTAAGACAAACAGAAGCTGTACAACGTTTAACAGATGAACAAGATGGAAGTGAGATTAAAACTCTTGAATTAGCTTTAGCAACAAAAGAATTAAATCAATTAAGAGCTGATAGTGTTGGTACTGATAGAAATGTTATAGAAGCTGAAAGAGAATTGCAACAAGCACAGGAAACAGCTGAGGATACACAGCAACGCATTAATGACCTACTAGAGCGTAAAGAGGAATTACGTGAACGTGAAATAGAACTTGCTGAAAAAGTAAAAGAAAAACAAGATGATTTAAACGATGTTTCAACTAATAACATAGATGTAATGCTAAAACTTGCGGAAGCACAGGAAAAATACAATACTGCATTAGAAAAACTAACAGATGGTAAGTATGAAGACGCTTTAGCGAAAATTGCAAACCTTGCAGGTCAAGCAATGGGCGTACTATCAGGTGAGGGTACACCAACAACACCTACTACAACCATACCAAAAGCTGTTAAAAAAGTAGCAGAAGTAGCTAAACAGACCTCTTTAAATGATACTTTTGATAGTGGTAGAGCTTCTGCAACTATTAACGGTATGGGTGGTGCAAGTAGATTTGGAGAGGTAACCATTAACTTTAACGGTAGTGTAACTAACCCACAGGAAGTTACAACATTAGTGCAACAAGGTATTAAAGGTGCAGAGAAAAAAGAGGGTACTATTGACCGTGTTATTTCTGGTGGTGGCGGTGCAGGACTTAAATTTCTGTAATGGCTACTCCACAAACACGTGTACGCATAGGATTTACAGCTAACGAATTTACATTAGACGATTTAGTACGAGGTATCTTAGACACAGGACAATTAGGTGGTGCTGTATCGTATTCAGATGTAACAGATGATGTACAAAGCATATCCATTAATAGAGGTCGTTCAAGAGACTTAGACACCTTTACAACTGGTACGTGTACTGTAAATTTATTAAATAACCATAGAAAATACGAGAACACCAATACATCTAGTCCTTATTATCCAGGTATAGAACCGCTTATAGCTATTATTGTTGACGTTACAACAGATGGCGGAAGTAACTATGAAGAAATATTTACTGGTTTCGTAACAGATATTAACCTACGTTATCCTGATAAAAACAACTCATTTGCTACATTTGTATCTAATGACGCGTTTATGAAGTTAGCTAATACAGCGTTAACTAATGCAAGCTTCCCATCTACTGATAGTGGTACATTAATTAATAATGTTTTAAGTAGTAGTACAGTTAAGTTTTCAGGAACTAGAAATATAGAAACAGGTGTTTCTAATATGCAAGCTATAAACGACGTTACAGGTAATACACTATCGCTATTGCAGAAAATAGAACAGTCAGAGAATGGTCTGTTGTTTATGTCTAAAGACGGTAAGTTAACTTTTAAATCAAGGCATACAACATTCCCAAGCAGTCCTAGTGCAACCTTTAGTGATGATGGCTCAGATATACCATACATTAGCGTAGATTATATAAACGATGACAATGAGATTTACAACATTGTTAACTTAACAAGACTAAACGGTACTACACAATCTGTAGAGGATATAGGAAGCCAGGGTAAATACTTGGTAAGAACCTTAACAAGAACTGATTTATTAAACGATAATGACGCAGAAGTATTAGACGCTTCTAACTTTCTTTTAGGTAAGTTTAAAGACGCAATAATACGATTTGATAACCTAGTAGTAGATTTAACAGAAGCTACAACATCTAATCAAAACACTATACTACAAAGAGAAGTAGGAGACTTAATAAAAGTAGAGTTATCACCAGTTGGTGGGGGAAGTCCTAGCCAAATATCAACAAATGAGGTTATTGACAGTATTAACTACAACATAACACCTGATATCTTTAGTTGCTCTTATAAGCTATCTAATGCAGACGTTCAAGCGTTTATGAGACTAGATAACGTGCTATTTGGCATACTAGATACAGACAAGTTGGGTTACTAATGACATATAGGACTAAACCAAACAAAGAGAGGATAGAATAACAATATGGCCAACGGATTTAAAACATTTGCAGTAGGAGAAGTATTAACAGCTTCCGATGTAAATGATTACTTAATGGAACAAGTCGTCGGTATTTATGCAGACGCAACAGCAAGAGACGCACAGATTACAAGCCCTATAGAGGGACAGTTCGCGTATTTATCTGACACAAACGCTTTAACTTACTACAATGGAAGTTCTTGGGGAAATTTTATTGGTGATGGAGACATTACAGCAGTTAATGCAGGTGCAGGTATGTCAGGTGGCGGTGCTTCAGGTGCAGTTACCTTAGACGTAGATATAAACGGACAATCATCAGCAACTGTAGCTGTAGGTGACGAGATTTTAATAGGAGATGTTGACGATAGTAACAACATCAAGAAAACAACAGTACAAGACATTGTCAACTTAGCACCAAGTGGAGTATCACTTGGTTTAGTGTTGGCATTAAGCTAAGAAAGGAATAGAAATTGGCAGATACACTACATTCAGTACAAGGTCAGCTTGGAACAAGTACCGCAGACATTATTGACGCAGTACCTAGCTCTACTACCGAAACTGTAATTGGTATTTTAGTCTCTAACGTTAGTGGTTCTAGTGCTGATGTAACAATAGATTTAAGTGTTATAAAATCAGGCGGAACATTACGACACATCTTAAATGATGTTTCACTTCCGTTTGGAACTACTATAGAAATCACAACAAAGATAACATTAGAAACAGGGGACGTATTACAAGGATTATGTTCAGCTGCTTCAAGTGCAGATTATAACGTTTCATTCTTACGACAAACCTAAAGGATTAATATGCCTTATCTAGGTACACAACCAAATGATGTAAAAAAGAACACAGGTTTATATACACCTAGTGAAATACTGCAATTAGAAAAAGATGGACATTGGGGTGGCTCATTAGAACTTATTGCAGAACAAACTGCTGATGGAACAACTGCAACTATTGATTTCTTAGACATAAAAGAAAATGTATATGATGTACACCTTTTAACATATAACAATGTTGGAACAACAGGTACAGATTATGACCTTATCTTAATAAGACTTTATGAAAGTGGTGTTTTAGAAAGTGGCTCAGTTTACCAATGGGCTAATCAAAGAATAAGAGCTAATGGTGGAACTAATGAATATAAAAGTACAGTTAGTAGTAGTTTACCACCAGTTAATAATGGTATATCTAATCAATCAATAGAGGCAATAAACTCTTATATTTATTTATACAATTTAGGAAACTCAGCTAAGTATAGTTTTTTAACTTGGCAAACTGCACAAATACCTTCATATTCAGAAAGTCAAATATTTTCAACTAATTTTGGTGGTGGTACTTTACCACAAGCTAGTGTTGTTGATGGCATAAGATTATATAACACACAAGCAACAGGGGCTTCATCCATATCTAATGGCTCTAACTTTAAACTTTATGGAGTAAAACAGATATGAGTAACCTAAGATTAATTAATGAAACTGTTTCTACTTCTGATGTAGCAAGTATAAGTGTTACAGATTTGTTTACTGATGATTTTGATATTTATAAAGTTGTATTAACTGAATTAGAAACTACTGGAAGTTCTGTTTATTCACAACAAAGATTTATTAATTCATCAGGTAGTGTTATAACTTCATCAAGTTATGATTTTGCTTTTTTACAACAACCATCTTATACAACTTTTAATGAGCAAAAAGGCACAAGTCAAACATATATGAGAGGTTTTACAATAGATAGTAGAACCATAGAAACAAGTGCAGGTGTAGTTGCTTATATCTTTAATCCAACTAATGCAAGTTCTTACACCTTTGTTTTATCACAATCAATTTTTTACAACACAGGTAATGGAACTGCTTCAAATAAAGGCATAGCAGTTTTAAAAACAACTGAAAAAATAACAGGTATGAACTTCTTTTTTTCTGGTGGAAATATTGATGGATTAGCTATAAGAACTTATGGATTGAGAGTTGATAGCTAATGGCAGGTAAATTAGTACAAGTAGCAACAGAAACAGTAACAAGTGCAGTAGCTAGTGTTACCTTAACAGGCATAGATAGTGATGATGTTTATATGTTGGCTTTTAATAATGTAGTTCCTTCAACTGATAGTGTTGATTTATTTTGTAGAGTTACTGAAAGTGGAACTGCTAATTCAACTGCTAATTATGATTATGCAATAAAACTTTTTAGAACTGCAAGTAGTTTTTTAAATATATCTAATACAAATAATACTGTATTTGATTTAGGTAATAATATTGGAACAAATACAGGAGAAGCTACTAATGGGATTATGATGATTTATAATGCTAACAATTCATCAGAATATACTTTTATAACAACAGAGTTTGCTGAATTTAACTCTAGCCCAGAATTAACATCTTGGACAGGTGGGGGAGTTTTTACCTCTAATAGTTCTGTTAATGGATTGCATTTATTTTTTGATAGTTCAAGCAACATAGCAAGTGGAACATTTACATTGTATAAGGTGGTGTAATTATGAGTAATGAATTTGGATATATACCAGAAAGTCCAGAACAAAGTTTTGGAAATAATAAAGGGATATTTACACCAAAAGATATTTATGATTTAACAAGAGCAGATAAATACACTAACTATGGACAATTAGAATTAATTGAAACTAAGACTGCAAGTGCAGATAGTCAAATAATATTTGATGACATCAAACAAGATATTTATAATGTGCATTTTCTAACAGTAACTAATTTTTCTCCAAGTGTTAATCAAAGAAATTTATCAGTTAGATTTTTTGAAAATGGTGTGGAAGAAGCAGGAAGTGTTTATCAGTATGCACAACAATATGTAGGTAGTAATGGTGCAGTTGCTGAACAAAAATCAACAGGGGCAGGTGCTTTAAGAACTACAAATTCTGTTGGAGATGCAGTTAATAGGGTAGGCAATGGCTATTCTTATTTTTACAATTTAGGGGATAGCACTAAATACAGTTTTCAAACTTATATGAATGATACTATTGACCAGACAAATGTTTTTTATGGAATTTTTGGAAGTGGTGTATTGCCACAAGCAAGTGTTGTTGACCAAATAAAATTGTATGTATCTAGTGGTACTTTTGATTGTTCACTATCCCTATATGGCATAAAGGAATATTCATAATGGCTACTAATTTAGAATTTATAAAATCTGTTGAAGTAACAAGTTCAACTTCTAGTGTTGATATAGATAATGTTTTTACAGATAAATATGATGTTTATTATTTATCATTAACAAATTTTCAGACTGTTGGCACAACACAAACAAGAATTAGATTAAGATTTATAGATAGTACAGGCACAGTTGTAACAGGTAGTACTTATGATTATGCCTATTTACAAATGGATAGTATTAGAGCTTTTGCAGATATAAAAAATACAAATAAAACTTTTTTAGATTATAACTTAATTGACAAAGCACCAACAGGTGCAGGTTTGATTTCATATATTTATAATCCTTATTCAGCAAGTTCATACACTTTTTCAAGTTGGCAAAATGTTAGTGTATGGCAAGCAGGTGCTTTAGAGTTAAGAGGCACTAAAGGAATAGGTGTAGAAAAAACTGCACAATCAATAAGAGGTTTTCAAATATATGAAACAGATACAAGACCTTTTGATAAAGCAAAAATATCAGTATATGGAGTTAAAGGATAATGGCAGGTAGCTTAATAAAAATAGATGAAGAAATAGTTACATCAGCAGTAGCAAGTGTTACTTTAGGTGGCTCTGATTGGGATAGTTCTTATGATGTGTATATGGTTAAGTTAAATAATGTAACAGGAAGTGTTGACACAGAGCATTTATTTTTAAGAATTTTAGTTAGTAGTTCTCCAGATACATCAGCAAACTATGATAGGGCTAGAAAACAATTAAAATCAGATACTAGTTTTACTAATAGTTCAAATACAAATGAAACAAAAACTTATATTGGACAACAAATAGGAACTGCAAGTAATTCACAAACAAATGCAGTTATGTATTTGTTTAACTTCAACAATGCAAGTGAGTATAATTTTGCAACATTAGAAGAATTAAGTTGGAGGCAAGCAGGTAACTTACACGGCAATCAGGGTGGTTGGGTAAGTACAGTCCAACAAGCTTCAAATGGTGTTCAGTTTTATATGGAAGATGGAAACATACTTAGTGGAACTTTCACATTATATGGTTTAAAGAAGTAATTAAATAAAGTATGATAAGATAGAAAGGATAATTATGGCAACATTAGAAGAACTAACAGTAGAAGCTACAGCAGAGATAGAAGCTGCTAAGCCAATGTATAAACAAGTTAATAATGAAAGACTTGAATTTACAGAAGCTGATTATGAGCAAGCTATAACTGATTTAGCCAATTCTAAGTTTGATGAGCAACAATATGGCTACATTGAAAAAAGAGTTGAAGCTTATGGCGCGCTGTCAGAGCAAATGGATATGCAGTTTAAAGACGCTACTAATGGCACAACTACTTGGGTTGACCACGTAGCTAAAGTCAAAGCTGACTTTCCAAAGCCTGAGTAAGTGACTGAACTACAAAAAATGCGGGAAATCGCATTAATAAGAGCCAACAACAACTGTGAATGGCCTAAATGTGTAAATACAAAAGACCCGTTAGAAATGGCACACATTCACGGTATCGGTATGGGTGGCTCTAAAACACGTAAATACGACATCAACAACGTTGCTATGCTTTGCCGTATGCACCATAGATTATATGATGGTGATACTATAACGTACTCAACAGCAGAGTATAGATACCTACTTCAAGGCTATCTATCTTATAAACACGAACAATCTGATTATTAATTCATAAAACGTAAAACTGTCATCACCATAGGCTATACTACTGGTATATGTATTGGATAATATAAAGGAGTGCCTAATGGATTTTGAAGATTACGTTAAAGAGAAACAAACAAAGATTAAGAGATACAGGAAATACGAGTTAAGATATCCTGAAAACACAGAAATAATCATTGATTGTTTAAAAAAAAGCTTAGATAAAGAAGATACACACGATAATATTAACTTTAGTTATCTAAGTATTGCTGAGTATTTGTACTACGCACTAGATAAAAAAGAAGTATCTGTAGAGGGCTTGCGTAAGATAGTTGCACGAATTGCAGCTGAGAATGACTTGGAGTTACGATAATGAGTAATTCATCATACGAGGACTTTATTAAAATAAAGAACTCTAAAAAAACACATAAATCTAAACCTAATCACCCTAAAGGATATTCTCCAGGTGTTGATATGAAAGGTACAAGTGGCGTTATTACATCACCGCCCTTAAAGGATAAAGCAGACCTTAACTGGGACGCATATATAGACGAATGGTTAGGCGATGGCGCTAGTGAGATGTTCTTTATTAAAGAAGATGAACCAGTTAACTTTCGTATTTGGGACACTAACACCGCAGATGGTGTACAGAAGTTCTATTATTTTAAAACTAACCTATATTCAAGAAAAACAACGATACCTGATAGTGATGTAGACGCTGTTGTTAAACAAATTGGTAAAAGAAAACCAGTTAAACCAACAAGTGTAGATGTTATAGATAGTTGCTTAGTTATAGGTATTGCTGACTTACAAATAGGTAAAAAGAATACTGAACAAGTTGTAGAGCGTTATATGAATAGTATTTATGGAATTAAAAACGATGTTAAGTTACTTAAAAAGAAACACGGTATAGAGAAGCTAGTTATCTGTACTATGGGTGACTTAGTAGAGAACTGTTCTAATAACTTCTATGCAATGGGATTGTTTGAGCAAATGTTAGATAACAGACAACAAATGCGTGTTGTACGTAGATTACTTACTAAGACTATAGAAGTACTAGCACCGTTGTTTGCAGAGGTAGAGATAATCGGTTGTGCAGGAAACCACGGAGAGAGACGACAAGGCGGTAAAGCTAACACGTCATTTGGTGATAATGCTGACATAGAAGTTCTAGAGAGCGTACAAGAGATATTTGAACGTGTAGAGGGCTTTGACCATTTAAAGTGGCACATACCTGATAACGATTTAACAGTTACAACAGAGGTGTTGCCTAAGACATACTTAAGTATAAGTCACGGACACCAGGCTACTAGCGGTTCTATAGCAGCTGCAAAGATGATTAACTGGTTTACAAAGATGTCTAGTAATAAAACTAAAGGGCAGATTTGGGATACTGACGTAATGTTGACTGCACACTACCACCATCACTTTAGTGTTGAACACGATACTAGATTGTTTGTTGGTTGTGCTGCTTATGATATGAGTGGACAGCAATGGTGGACTGAGCGAGGAAACCCATTAAGCCTACACGGTGTAACTACCTTTGTTATGCACAGTAACAAGCCTAGAAAATGGTCAGATATAAACATTTACTAGGTCTATATCGTGAATATATAAACTAAAAATATCCATAGTAGAATATTCCTTGCAATCTATATAAGGAAGATTTGAGAAAACAACGTATGGAAATAAAACCTAGAAGCTATTGGAATGCTAAGCCACCTAAGAAAAAATATGCAAAGCCAAGTAAAACAATACTTGGTTTAGTAGTTCATTGGTCAGCTTATAAAAAAGCAACAACAGTTAAAGATGAGATTAAACAGCTACAACAAATACAAGACTTACATCAACAAACTAGAGGTTGGAATGACGCAGCTTATAACTTTGCCGTAGGTGACAGCGGTAACATTTACGAAATAAGAGGATATTACAACAGGGGTGCTAGCCAAGGCGGAAACAATAGAGAAGAAACAAACTATAACAATAAAAATTATCTTTCAGTTGTTTGGTTGGGGGGAAGCCTAAATAACGACTATCCAAGTGAAGCTGCTGTCAACTCGGTTAAATGGTTATGGAAACAAGTAGGTGGAAAACTACTAGGACATAATCACTTTAAGAAAACTACTTGTCCTGGACAAGCGTGGAATATACTTATCAAAGCTAAACTAACTGCTGTTAAAGAAGAAGAAATAAAAACTATTAAAAAAGAAGATGACTTTTGCAACTGGCAGATTGGTGATAAAGGTAAAGACATAGTTAGAATACAAAAGTTGTTAAACAGTTGTATGGACAGTAATTTAGTTGAAGATGGTATTTACGGAAAGAAAACCGAAAAAGTTGTAATACAATTTCAAATACAATACTTTACAGGGTTATATGAAGCTGATGGACAAGTTGGCGCTATAACTTATGCTAAATTATTAGAAATTGCATACGATAAATTAAGTAAAGGAAAATAATGAAAAAGAATGAAACAAAGCAGTATTGGAAGTTTGTAGCTATTAAGTTTGCTAGAACTTTTATACAGTCTTTTATTGGTGTATTAGTGGCAGCAGGAACTGGTGTTATATCAGTTGATGTGTTAACTAATGCTTCTGTTAGTGGACTTGTTGCAGGATTATCTGCATTACAGAACGCTTTAGAGCAGTACACACCAAAGCAAACATATCAAGGGTAAGTTGGACGAATATACTACAATCGTGATAGCTTTAGTAAGTGCGTTGAGCGGTGGTTCAGCGTGGTCTTTTTATTCCCAAAGAGTTATGGTCAAGCAAGATACAAACGACAATAGTGGACAAAAACTATTTAGAACTGACTTATTAGACCGTATACAATACCTAGAGGGTAGAGTTGATGACTTACTAGACGAGAAACAAGAACTTATAATGAAAGGTTTGAGTGATGAAAATTAAAATTGCTCAGCGTTATAAACATTTTATAAACTTATTAAAGTATTCTGATAGTGAGTTATTTGAAGTAGTATTAGGCGTAGTTATAGCAGCAGAAACCTTTAGTACAAATTCCGCGGCGGTAATGCTACCTAAGACACCTGTATTTTTATTAAACTTAGGTGTATTCTTTTGTGTATTACAAGTTGTTGCAGCTATAACACTTGATTTAAATAAACGTATATTAGCTACAACAGCAGTATCTATAATATTGTTTGCAGGTATGTTACAGCTTATAGCACTAGACATTAACTGTTGGGACTGGACTGTACACGTTGGATTAATACTTCAACTACTTGTTAACGTTTGGTTTAGTATGAAAAATACTAACCAAAAGTATTCTATTTAATAAAATAAATTTGTGATTTTGTTCACAATCTATATAATTAATATTTATGGATTATTTAGTAGGATTTATCTTAGGTTTATTATTTAAAGAAATTAGTATTTATCTGCAAGATTTAAGTAATTTTGACTGGAATAATAGAAATAGTTACAAACAAGCATACTTTTGGTCAAATTATGACGAAGAAACTTGGACAGAGGACGACTTACCTTAATATCAAGAATTTTAGTTGTAATGAATTCCAAGTTATAATTAATTCTTATGATTACAAAATTAAAACAAACACTATCTAAAGTATTAACTCCTATTCTTTTATCAACAACTGTATTTGCAGGGTTTGTTGGTACATTAGCAGTTCAAGAAGAAGCCTATGCAGGTGGAACAGCTTTTGAATGTTATAGTCAAACTACTGGTTATGGTTGGCATTACCAAGCAGCTTATGACCAAAGCACAGATGTTTTATCTATTTATAAAAATACTACAACAGGTAGCCCAATCTTGGTTGATACTTACAATGAAAATGAATTTAACTCTAATCATAGTGGACAAGAAGTTAACTCATTTGCTTTAGATAAAGATGGTTTTGGTTATGTAGTCAAAAAAGATAACAATGCTGCAAACTTTTTATATCAAATTAGCCCAGGGGGTAGTCCAGAATTCTTAGGATTACTTGGTGGTAATGATTACAATGCAGCAACAATATTTCACAACAATAACTACAAGTATTATTTAGCAGGTAAAGGTATGTCTAATTTATCTTTTGTTAGGTTTGCAACTGATGGAACTATTGCAAAAAATAGTTTAGTTAACATTGTTGATAATACTTCTGGTGCAGCTTTAAGAAAAGCTAAAGACTTTGGTTACCTACCATCTACTTACAATCATACTTTACCTAATGGACAAAGAGCTGATATTGTAGGTTTTGATAATGAAAGCAATAAATTAATACTTGGTTCTGTTGCTATCTTTAATCAAGGAACTTCATCTGAAAGTATGAGTGTTACTTATTATTCACAAAACATAAGTGTTTCTGGTACTAATGATTTTGGTGGTGTAGCAATATTTAATGACAAAATCTTTTTCAATGAAAATAGCACAACTCAAAACCTTATGTTGACATTAGGACAAAGCTCCTCTTTTGCTGTAGGTTATTCTATTTTTCAAAGTTCTAACACAGATGGTGCAAGTTGTAATGATATGAATTTTACAAGTACAAACATAAACTTAACTGCACCAACAATAGCAATTACAGAAGCGGGTTGTTATCAAGATGGTACTTCACCTATTACTTGGACAATTACAAACAACAACAGTTTTTCAATCTTTATAGAAGTAACAGCTTCAATTAATGGTGGGAATGTAGCTTTACAATCATACAATCAGGAAATAGCTGCTAACTCTACACTAACCTTTAATTCATCAGGTGCTAAAGCACATAATAGTGTTGTTGATACTGTTTATAAATATGCTACAACTTTTAGTGGTCTATCAAGTGCAACACAAAACACAGTAAGTTATACAGTTAATTGTCCTACATACACTATTAGTATTATTCAAGGGTTAAATGATGTAACTAACCCAACATTACAAGATGGAAGTGGTTGTGCTACAGCTTATGCAACTGTTACTAACAGTAATGCAATAACTTTATATGTAGAGGCTACTTATAGTTACAATGGCTCTAATACAAGTTATTTACAAACAGTTAATATTCCTGCTAATGCAACTTATACATTTACTTCAACACAGAAGTTAATGAATAACAATCCTTTTATATGGACTATAAAATATAGAGAGGCTTCAAACAGCTCTGCAACTTTAAACACTACAACACTTGCACAGATGACTTTAGATTGTCCAACAACTACAACTACTACAACAGGTACTAACTTACCTCTAGCATTGTTAAGCATTTCAGGTGTTACATCAGCATTATTCTTAGGTAGGAATAGAAGAAAAAATGACTAATGGAAAAACACAAAGAGGATATTGCAGATTTAATATTTTTAGCAATACTCAATGATTTGCACGAGGAAAAATTCAAAAAGAAAAAAAAAGATAGCTTTGGACTGCTATTAGGCCTAACAGCTTTTATCATATCATTCGTAGGGTTATCTTTTTTAGCTTGGCAACACTTTGGTTATAGTAATATTGCAATCAATCCAATTATTGAAGTTGATGTTCCTCACGTTACGGATACAACTACTACAACTATACCTGAGATTGCTACACAAACTACTACTACGACAATACCAATGACACCTGTGCTGAAATTCACAGATGATAGTGAATTAAGAACACCGTACATAGAACTTGGCACATTAATTGGCATACTTGAAATAGATATACTTGGAGTTGAAACATTGATATATGAGGGAACTAGCTTAGAGTATCTACAAACAGGAGTTGGACATTATCAAGCAACAGAAACCCCATTTTGGTTTAAACCTTACTCTAATACTGCAATAGCAGGGCATAGAACAACCTATACAGCACCATTTATGGACTTAGATAAATTAGTAGCAGGGGATAAAATAAAATTTTGGAATAGTACTAAAGATACTTATATTGAATATGCAGTAACTAATATTTTTGTTACACACCCAGATGATATCTCTATATTTGCTGACCCAGATACAGAAGAAATGATGTTGACTTTAACTACTTGTCATCCAAAATATAGTGCAGCTGAAAGATTAATTGTTCAAGCTGTGTTCTCTAGTACTAACGAACAAGGATAAAGTAAACCCCTCTACGAGAGAGGGGCTTACAGGGTATCTGTCATTTAATTGGAGTGAAATGATTAAGATACCTTATATAGTAGCACAACATATAGTATGTGTGTCAATTTTTCTTTTTTTTTTATCACATAATTAATTTATTTGTTATATAATTATTACATAAGAAAAAATTGGAGTAGAAAATGAAGTACGTATATTTTAACACAGTAGAAGAATTGCTACTGTACACAACAAACAATGAGTTTGACTTGATGAGAGCTTGGCATACACCTATGGGAGATGTATCAGCTTTTGTATTTACAAGTTTTATACCATTTGCACAAATAGCAGGTATAGTATTAGCTATTGCAACATATATTTTAATTAAAAAATTAAACAAAACGAAAGGAGTGAAGTAATGATATTTTTATTATTTATAGTATTAGTAATTATTGGTATCAATGTAGTGGGATTTTTTGATGACAAAAATTACAAAGAGTATAAGAAACAGTTTGACTTTATTACAAGATTAAATAATGGAGAAGTGTTAAGTAAAGAAAACATATTTTATGGAAACTAAAACAAAATTATATTTTCATAATTGTACTGATTGCGGTGACGAAATAACTGCATATCACTTAGAGTGGTACTCAGTCGATTGTAGAAATTGTCAGAGTGAAATGTTAAGCTCTGACTTCAAGTTAAAGACAGAATAGAAAGGAAATTAGTATGTCGGATACAAGTAGAAGCATAGCTAAATCAGTTGCACTTAAAGCAGCAGTTGATGTAGCTAAAGATAAGTTTGATGTTGATGGAGATATATCAGCACAAGCAGAAAAAATAATCGTAATTAGTGATAAGTTTTATGACTATCTACTAAGCGGAACAATAAACGCAGTACACGAAGTATTTGAAACTACTGAAAAAGCAGTTTCAGAAACTAATGATGTTGTACAGATGGGTAAGGGTAAGTTTGAACCTAAGTGTCCTGAATGCAATGCTAAAGTCTATGACAACAGACAAACTGCTAAAGACAAACAACCATTATGGAAGTGTTCTAATAAAGGTGTTTGTGATACAGGCAAAGGTTGGCCGTGGAGTAGTTGGAATGCAGACGAGTTTACTAATGCAGAAAATGCGTTTAACGCAGGCGCACCACCACAAGCAAAAGATAATTTTGCAGAAAACGAAGCACCGTTTTAAAGAAGTACTAATATAGAGATACAAGGGTAGCTACAAAGTTACCCACGTATCTAAAAGGAGTGAACTATGACAGAATTAGCGACAAGAACATTAAGTAAAGAAGAATTTGTTTATTGGTCAAATTGGATAAGTATGCGTTGGCCAAGTGTTAAAAATGACCCTAAACAGCTTAAAAGTCTTTATGAAGATTTTAGTCATTTCAATGATGACATTATAGGAAAAGCAGCTGTAGAACAATTAGACCAAGGTAGTGAGTTCTTTAGTTGGCCTAGGTTAAAAAAACGCTGTAAAGAAATCTATTTTGAAGAATTAAAGCAGAGAATAGACCAGGCTAAAACAGAAAAACATAAACAAGAGCTTATGCAGGATAAACCAAGCAGTTTTAGACAGTATCTAAATCAAAATGGTTGGAATAGTTCAGATGAAGCTATTTTTTACACACGTGTAAGGCTATATAGAGAAAACAAGCTCTTAAGTTGGGATATGCCTAATATGAAAAAATTTGTTGATATGGATTATAAGTCTGCGAAAGACGCAGGTTGGAAACAAGGCGAAATGGAGATGAAGTAATGACTGAAAAAAACAAAGCTGTAGTATGGGATACATATTTCGCAAGAGTACCTTATTGGGTATTTGATATATGTACACCATCAGAGGTTATGACATTTATAGCATTAGCAAAATTTGCTGATAATACAACTTTAGAGTGTTGGCCTAGCATTAATACACTATCTAAATTAACTAGAAAACATAGAACTACAACTATTAAATCATTGAAGTCTTTAGAGGAAAAGGGTGCAATTGTTGTAACTAGGAGACCAAAAAGCACAAATGACAATGAAACTAACCTTTACAAGTTAATAACTGAACAACCTAGGGGTATAGATTTGACCCCCCTAGATGAAATAGAGACTGTAGATATTGAAAAAAATGACGTTAGTAGGGTTAAAAACATACCTAGTAGTAAAAACACAACTAGGGCTAGTAGTAAAAACACAACTAGGGGGGGTAGCGCTGACACTACCCAAACTATATCCAATACAACTATATCCAATACAACTATAAGTAAGAAAAATCAAGATTTTTCAACTTCTGTTAAAGAAACACCATTTTACAGTAAGGATATACAAACAGTTTATGTAGATATGCTAGTTAAAGCATTTAACTTAGATAACATTACCAGGAACAAGTGGGGGCAGATATATAACTCCGCTAAGCAGCTATTTGAAGCAGAGATAGCACCTGATGAAATACCTTTGTTGGTGCAGAATGTAGCTTTAACTTATGGCGAGAAATACACCACGATAAATAGCATACTTAACCACACAGAGTTGCTAAATGGTGTAAAAGATAAATCAGCAGATGATTTAAAACAAATGCTAAATAATAAAGAACTAAGTGAGTGGGCTAATGATAGCTAATTGCGTAGTTGTGTACACTTTGTTAGCTTCTTTGTTTACTACCGCTCTAGAGCCGAATATGGCCACATTAGAGCTATTAGAGGAGTGCGGGGAGTATCTACCACAGGAAAGTGTGCCTTATTGTCCTTTGTTAGTAGAAAACTTTGAAACAGAGGATATAGAGACAGTAACAAAGATAATTTGGTGTGAAAGTAGATTTGATAACAAAGCATTAAGTAACAGCTATATATATCAAGATAGTGGTTTAGTACAAGCTATACCATCAAGTTGGGGTTGGGTTAAGGCTAAATATCCTAATTCAATACCTTACTGGGATTATCCAGACTTAGCGTATGGCTTCGCACAATACAACCCTGCATATAATTTAAAATTTGCAAGTCATTTACTTTACGATATGAATAGCTATACTAACTTTAACCATTGGAACGCAAGCAAAGGTTGTTGGGAAGATACTGATAAGTGGCTAAAACTAATGAGGAGTGAACAATGAAAATATTATTAATTATTGGTTGGTTATTACTGCTATTCGTACCGCAAAGAATACAGAATGCAAGCATAGAGACAATACTTATTAAATTAAAGCTGCTTAAAAACAGGCAATGGTAATAGAATGTCACAAAGGTATCGTATAATTAAAAATAAAGGAGAGAAATGGAAAATATAAAATTAGAAACAAAAGTACAATCTATTGAAGAAGATTGGCCGCATAAAAAGAAGAAATTTTTTGAATTAGAAAATTTAATTAGAAGATGTGAAGCTGTTGAAGAATTTTTAATTTTAGCATTAAAAGAAAATAGAAATATTATGTTTGAAATAAACGAAGAAAGACTTGCTTATTTACCAACAGCTTTAGAACCCGAAGATTATATACAACATAAAATAATTAAATTGCGTGGTATAACACAAAAGGAAATTGAAGATTGGGAATATTAAATAGCGAAGAAGAACACAATAAGTTTGTTACTGACCTAGAAAAAGGTGAAGTAGGCGAACAACACATCATTGACAAGTACACAGGTATAAACCTAAAAGCATATAAATCAAGTGATAAAGGCTTTGACTATAGATACTCAGATGTTGCCGTTTATTTTAAAGATGAGCTTGTAAGTCTTATTGAAGTTAAGTCAGAGCAGCACAAGTGGGAAGAAACAGGAAACCATTACTTAGAGTATGAGTACAATGGTAAGCCAAGCGGTATAGCAACTACAGAAGCTTCTTACTGGGCATTATTACTGTATAAAAACAACAATGTAGAAAAAGAGTTTATTATACCTACTAAGAAACTAAAAGAAGTAGCCTCGGAATACATCAACACAGATAGAGATGTATCAGGTGGAGATAACAATAAAACTAAAGGCATACTAATGCCAATAGAAAAAATGCAAGAATTACACGAAATGTATGGGATTAAACGCTAATATGTATAATCAAGTGTATAAACTAAAGGTATGTGTGAAAATATGAATAAAGGCTACGTAGAAGTTAAACAATTAGTTAGCAATGTTATGGGCTTTAATGACTGGCTCAAAGACATAGAACCTATAGAAGCTGTTGACGATAAAGACCTAGGACACTTAGGTGGTATGAACTTCACTATAAGTTGGCCGAACTTAAACGATGAGAAAACACGTTTATGTATACGACTTAAAGACATAGATAGCTTTGACGTACAGATATTCCAATACAATGGATACAAACAAACTGGGTTGCAATTTGAAAAAGATATTAGTAGAGAGGGAATACTTGTACTACTAGGTACGTTATACCAAGAAATTATATCTTTAAGTAATCAAGTACTAGAAGCACATACATTTGAACTATCACAAGAAACTAAAGAAATACTAAAAGAATTTTAAATATAAGCTAACATACCTCTATGGAACAAATGTTCGACAATGCTTTGTGTAAGGATATGTCAACAGATTTATTCTTTCCTAACACAGATAAACAATACACAGACAAACAATACTGGGACGTACACACAGTATGTAGAGAATGTCCAGTAAAAGTAGATTGTGTTGTATATAGCCTAGAGAGTGATTTAGAGTACGGTATCTATGGACTGCCTGAAAGAGTTCGCAAAAGAATTAAAGCTAAAACCTATGATGATATTGCAAAACTTATTGATGAAACCTTTACTACGTTAGATATTATTGAACCAACGTTTAAAAGTAACGGGGAGTTAGATACTAAACGATGTCTTAAATGCAATAGGATTACAAGAGGTTATGCAAAAGATAGTACTAACTGGGGCGGAAGAAGTCACTTCTGCGTAAGCTGCCATATAGATATGTCACAAAACAAACAAAAGGATAAGCTACTAGATAGAGAGAAACCAAGTAAATCAATGCCAATCTTTAGTAATCACGGCGAGTTAGTAAGCAAGAAATGTACTAAATGTTTAATAAGGAAAGATGGCAAAGACTTTAGTAAAAGACCGCAAGGAATAGGGCAACGTACATCTTGGTGCAAAGAATGTACACGTAAGAACCTAGAGAAATGGCAAAAGAAACAAAAGACTAATGGCTAAGAGTTACAGAATATGCTTAGTATGCAGGCAACTGTTTCAACCTATAAACAATAAGAACACTTCATATTGTGAACTACATAAACCTAAAGATACTCGCCATAGAGTACATAACAAAGCCTATGACGATACAGAGTACAGGAAGAATAGAAAAAAGATTAAAGAACTACAAAAAGAATGTCAATGGTGTCAGACTAGAGGCAGTACACAGAATAAATTAGTATGTGACCATATTGTACCGTTAAGTCGTGGTGGAAGCCATCATATTGATAATCTTCGTATATTGTGTATGCAATGTCACAATAAGCGCCAGGGTAGAGACCATAGGTAATAGGCATAAATAAACTGTTATCTTTAAATAATTTTAAAATAGTCAATAAACTTAGGATATATAGGTAGTAGGGGTGATAGTTTTTTCCTAGAGGGAGTTAAAGCACCAC
>Ga0213868_10000774_pt1 | contig 30865 bp, 27 predicted proteins | sample PICome_9_FD_160087 | JGI IMG/M metagenome (GOLD analysis project Ga0213868, IMG submission 160087) | Coastal seawater microbial communities near Pivers Island, North Carolina, United States - PICO127 | ecosystem: Environmental > Aquatic > Marine > Coastal | place: USA: North Carolina... | reverse complement strand
AAAGTTTTAATCGGCTTCGCTGGCATCCCGAAATAAACTTTCCAAGGGTCTAGTTTTTTATTCTCTAAAACCAAACTCATCGCACCAACAGAAGATCCTTCTGCCAATGTTGCATTAGGAAGTATAACTGCATTTGTGCCAACCAAACAATGCCTTCCAATATTTACCACTCCAGCACGAACAATTCTCAAATGATCTGGGACGGTGCAATTTGTTAAGGCATTCCCTAAATAATCATCAGTAGCTGAATATATGGATACTTTAGCAGCTAATCCAGAGAAGTCTTCCATATTAATCCCTCCAGAACAAGATAAATAACAACCATTACTTATGTGGACATAATTGCCAATTTTTAAAAATCCTGCATTAGCTATAAGGCAAACTCCACCATCTATTTGCACGTTGTTTCCAATGCTAATATTTTCTAAGCCAATAATTGTGCAATTTTTGGCGATCTTAACGTTTTCTCCGATTTCTTTAAATCCAAGATTTTTTAATTCCTCACTGTTATAATAACCATGGGTGAATGGGTTTGCTTTCATGTCATTTATTATTAAAAATTTCTGAGTGTTTCTTCAATCTAAAAGACTCAACTTTTTTAGAATCCTCACTAACAAAGTCTAGATAAGAAGATATGTTGAAATCTTCTTTTGCTACTAGCCTAGAGACTGGAGTTAATTCATGAATACCAAAGCATTCATAAAAATCTTCTTGTTTAAAAGCCAAATGCTCTGTCGCAAACTTTGAAGCTAACTCAATAGGTGCAAATTTTAAGTCATTTTTTTCAAAATGCGATCTTAGAACATAGCAACATAAAAAATCTTCTGGCAATCTTTTCCAGTTCTCTGGGAGCTGTTCAAAAACCGATTTGAATATGTCACAAAATTTCTTAGACCTTAAAGAAAATCCACCATTACCACTACAAGGATAACAACTGCCTCCCGCATCAAAAAGTGGTCCGACAAAATCATAATCTAAAAAATCATCCGTCCATGCATCTGGGTTAATTATAAACGCATCACAATGAAAATTTAACATAAAATTAGAGTCAAAAAAATCCCCATACTTAGCGGCGACAGATGTAAAATCATTATAACCTATTTCGTCGATCTTTTTTACAATAATATTTTTTGGATATTTTTGAGGGAGCTTACATGTATAAACCCTTCTCTCAAAGAAATCTAAATTGCTAAGGTGGCAATTTGCCAGTTTAATTATTGAGTCAATATCTGAGTTTTTTTTCTGACTTAAAAGATTGGGGAGTATAGATAAATATGTAACATCATTTATTGAGTATTTCATAACTTGAAAGTCTTTTTGTTTGAATTGTTATATGGGAATATAGAAGAAATTCCATTTTCTAAGACATTTTTTAATCCAATAGCGAAATACTGAGGATCAGAATAAAGTGGTAAACCGCGCTCTTGGAATGGCAACCACCTTGCTTTAATCATTGGATGGGTAGTCCCAACTTGAGAATAGTAATCTGCTGTTTCAATGGTTGGAACTCCATTCGCATAAGCTATATACTTAAAACCAGAATCAATAGTTACAAAAGCTTTAGCTCCCATTACGGTAATACATGCTTTATCAATACTAGAGCAAACTATTTTAACTTTATCCAAAACATCAGAGTAACGCTCTTTTTCTTTTTCTGTGCAAATCGCGACTAGCTTATTGCCAGTATCATAAAGAGAGTTGACCAGTTTGGTAATATAATCCTTCTTAAGATTTTTTGGCTCCCATAAATTATGAGTCAAATGCAAACAAACATAATCTCCTTTTTGGACTGTTATTTCTGGCTTGGGGAAATAATAGAATCTACTCAACCAATCAAAATCATAAGTCGTCCATTTCATTTTGTCGATGTGTAGATCATAAAAGAAATCATAATCAATTTTATCAACCTCATCCCAAAAACAGTATCTGTCAGACATGCTTGGATAAAATCCCTCTAAAACATCTAGTTGATAAGCCTCTCCCCTATCATTATCAAATGCAAAAGTAATATGACAATCAGAGTGATGTTCTCTGATAGCAGGAATAAATCTATTAGACAAAAGACAATCTCCTAACCCGCCCTCTACCCTAACAAGGACTTTAGATTGTGTCGTAGAGGTCATTTTGCTTTTCTTGTTTTTGAATGTCCTTAACATGAAGGATACAAAAATGCTCAATAGGATCACTAGATAATTTAGCTTGATTCTTCGCTCCCGCTAAAACCTCATGAACTTTATTTTGCCACTTAACATGACCTTTTGTAGAAACGAAACGAGACTGAAAATCAGGAAATCCTTCCCAGCCCATTTCGTTAATTTGCCAATTATATTTTTTAACATGTTCTTCTGTTGCTCCACGAACAACATTGATTCTTGGAATCCAAAGAAGATCTATTTCGCCCCTTTGAGCAACTATTCTAAGAGCATTCAATAATGATGGTGGAATTTGTTCGTCAGCATCAATCTGCATCAAGTAATCTTTTGTAGACAAGTCAAATAAAGTGTTTTTAAACTTAGAAAAATCTTTCTGAAAGTCAAAGTAGTTAACTTTCAACCCGCAAAGCTCACAAAACTCTTCGATCTCTTCGGTTACTTTATTTTTGTCTGCCAAGATAACAATCTCCTCATCTGATAAAACATATGGCTCAAGTGAATTTATTAATCTTTTAAATTCAAAAAACTCATCTGCTACTGTAATTGCATAAGTGATCATTTTTCGCAATGGATATTAAATTCTTCTTGGTAACATTTTTTAAAACCAAGTTGGCCAAAATAATAAAGCAAACTTTGCAATTTTGAGCCTCCAAAAGAAACTGTGCCGTCGCTATGAATAAACTCAAAAACTACTTTCTTAATGTTGTCGTAATCCTTTGGGTCTAAACTAAATAAATTTAAAACATCAAGACCTTCTGTATCAACCGATAAGTAATTTGTCTCAGGATACTTTAATAACAATTCTTTTAAAGTAGTTGTTTTAGCTTTGAAAGTATCAGTATTTAAATCTTTACTATGTGTCGTGACGAAATCTTTTATCACAGAAGAAACGGTAGACATTTCTTCTCCAACTGGAGAATGAAGATCAATACTTTTGCCATCTATTGAAACAGGCAAAACAGCAAAACACTCAAAAGTACAATTAGAAATACCATCATACTGTTTTTTAGCATTCTCTATACAAATTGGATTTGCATCTACCAAAACTACAGACCCTATATTCTCAATATTTTTAGAAACAAAAGAATAAATGCCGTCATTCCCGTTGTGGCAACCTATGTGCAATATATTACATTTCATAAAAAACTCCTTCTAGGTAAGCACGACCTAGAAGGAGCGATATAAGTCACTTCAAAGTTTTACTTAACTTCAATCATTATATCTTTTTTCTCCTCTTTCTCTAGAGGTATTTTGACTCTCAGTAGGCCATTTTTATATTCTGCCTGAATGGAGTCCTTATCAACGTTCTGGTGCAAGGTGAAGTGCTTCTTGACAGAGCGTCGAGATATTTTCCTATGGTAGAATTCAGCATCGTCATCTTTTTGCTGAGATCCTGCCTCAATCTTCAAGGTCTGTCCAGATACAGATACAGATACATCTTCTTGATCTAACCCCACTAGTGCAAACTCAAGAATAAAATTATCATCTTTATCTTGATAAGCATCATAAGGCTCTGAGCCTGAATACAATGGAGTATTAGCTCTAAGAGCTAACGACTGCATACGCTTGAATACATCTCCCTCAAAAGCTAAGGGAGCCAACATTTTGTTTAGTTTTATTGTCATACTACTATATCTAGTTAGTTTTTGTTTTTCTAGCCCCATTTTTGGGTGCTGGAAATTCTCAGACAATAGAAGTATACTAAATCAATCCTCGTCGAATTGTGCTTCGTCAATACGATCTAGTATAAATGCTATTGTTTCGTCGAGTTCTACCTCGTCTGTTAAATTAATTTCTGGTTCGGTCATAATGCATGTATATACACAATCCAGAACATTGGGGAAATTTACCCTTCACAAGATTTACATTCCATCATAGATCTTGCTAGCTCTTGGCTAGGATTAGCACTTCTCTGATAATAGAAGCCTTTAATGCCGTTCTGCCATCCATAAATTAAAAGTTGATTTACTTCTTTCGCAGGGGCTTTAGGGGCAACCATAATATTAAGTGATTGACCTTGATCTATATACTTTTGCCTTTGGGCTGCTTGAATAACAATTTCTTTTTGACTGATCTCTCCAAAAGTTTTGAATACTTCCTTCTCCTCCTCAGACAAGAAAGATAAATGCTGTACTGACCCCCCTTTTGCTAAAATATTCATCCAAACATCATCATTATCTTTATCTTTCTCAACTAAGAGAGTTTTTAAGTAAGGGTTCCTAAAGGTGAATTTACCTTTAGCAAGATCTTTCGTGAAATAATTCCCATTGAGAGGCTCTATAGATGGAGAAACTTGACCCAAGATAAATGAACTGCTTGTTGTTGGAGCAATAGCTAAGGTGGTAGTATTTCGACGACCATACCCCTCACAATACATAGGCTCCCCTAAGCCTTGTGCTAATTCTGCTGTAGCCTTATCTGCACGTTGACGGATAGTTTTCCAAATCGAACTATTCTCCATTTTAGCCTCCATGCTTTCAAACCCAATCATCTTGCTTTGTAAGTAAGAGTGCCAGCCAAGAACTCCCATACCTAAAGCCCTGTGACGCTTGGCAAAATTATGAGAAGACTCCATAAATGGCATCCCTTTAGTCTTTAGGATATATTCTTCCATTACTGCATCAAGAAATGCAACTAGCGTCTCAATAGCATCAGTCTCTATAATGTCATCCCATCTAACTAAATTCAGAGAGGATAAACAACAAACGAAAGACTCATCTTCTTTGGACGGCAAGCTAATCTCGTTGCAAAGATTAGAAGCATAAATCTTCATGTCTTTGTCTTTATAGCAGTCGGGCGCATTCTTATTTGCTGTGTCTTGAAAAAAGATATATGGATATCCAGTCTCAAAACGCTTTCTAATTATAGAAGCCCAAAGCTGACGCTTTTCTGGATCACCATCAATCATGCTTTGCATCCAAGCATCAGTTACAGTAACAGCAAAAGACATATCTTGAATAGCATTGCCCTCACTCTTAATCCGTAGAAACTCTTTTACGTCAGGATGCTCAATAGGGAGGTAAGCTGCGAAAGAACCACGACGAACATTCCCCTGAGAAACAACAGCAGCAACCTTATCAAACAGTTCCATAAAATGGACCGCCCCAGATGATTGACCACCAGAGTTTATTGATGCCCCACGTTCACGAAGATCACCAAAATAAGCAGAAGTCCCTGACCCATGCTTAGTCTGCATCCCAACCTCAGACTGTTTAGCTAAAATGCCATCCATTCTGTCAGGCACATAGACTCCATTGCAGGATATAGGCAGACCACGATCACGACCAAAATTAGACCAAACAGGGGAAGCTAGAGAATAAAATCCCTGCTTCATATAACTCTCAAACTTGTCAGCAAACCCGTCTATGCTAAGATACGCTTCAGCGGTCTCTGCAATATCACGAATCCTCTGTTCTGGAGTTTCTCCCTTCTTCAGATATCCCCTCTCAAGAAATAATCTTGAGTCTTCATTTAGCCAATAATAATCAATCATTTAAAACAAGTCGTCTGCATTGAACGTCTGCGAATTTTTTGAATACTCAACTGGTCGAGCATAAAAGAAGTCCGTGGCATTATTGCCAAGCAACTCCTCTTCAAACCAGATAGTATCTTTTAGCAGATTTTTGTCAACATCAAAAGCTTGTTTAAAACCTATTTTATCCAAAGAATCGTTAATTCTGTTTTTAATGAACTCTTTAAGCACAATCGCGTTCAATCCTTTCTCACGAATACCATTAATCATCCAATCTACAATCTTGCTTTCAGCATTAAAAGCTTGTTGAGCTTCATCAAGAACACGCTCTTCCAACTCTTCATCGAAAAGCTCAGGATGTTCTTCACGGATAGTATTAATGATCTTCATCCCAACAAAAGCATGAAGGTTCTCTTCATTACGAGTATACTTCACTTGTTGGTCAGTGTCCTTTAATACATTCTTATTACGGGCGAACCAGTTTATGACATAAAATTGTGAAAACAATGACACGTTCTCTACAAAAAGGGTAAATAAGATTAAAGCATAAACATATTGCTTCTTGCTGTTCTTGTAGAACTTATGAGTATACTTCCGCAAATAATTTACTCGCCCCTCAATAAAATCTAGTTTTAGGTTTTCTTCAAAAACTTCTTCTAGTCCTAACACCTCAAGCAAACGCTCATAAGCATTGTTGTGAATAACTTCTACGTTTGCCATAACAAACCCCAAATCACTTAGTGATGGGTGAGGCAAATTGTCACCAAGCTTACTCCAAAACTTTTTAACAGCAACTTCGATCTGCCCAATAGCAGAAAGTGTTCTAACGATTATCTCTTTTTCCCTTTCGTCAAGCACCACGTTAAAGTCCTGAATATCAGAAGCAAAACTGAATTCTTTGTCGGTCCAAAAACCGTTGTGCATTGCTTCGATAAAGTCTCCTGCCCAAGAATAGTGGTCAGGCTTTCGTGATACTTGCTCTTCAAAAATCATGTCTTATCTATTTACACGACTGACAAAAATGGGCAAGGAAAAAATCAAAAAAGTTGGCGAAGCCATTATATTAATACGAACGTAGTGAGAATTAATATAATACGTATCCTAACAGCACTGTAAGGATACGAATCCTCACTAATGCGGCTTCCAATACGTCTATTATAAAGACAAGGAAAAATCTGTCAATAAAAAAAATTTACTTGATTTTTGCTAAAAAATCCCTAGCATATTCGGTATCTAGGTATGGATAATGAATCTACTGACCCCGAATTAACAAACTTGATCAAGGAGGAAGATCACGAGGAAGCATTGAATCTTTTAATATGCAGACACTCTGGTATATATATTGATATGGTTAGGAGATATGCGTCTAAGTCCCTTCCCACCAATGATATAGCGGATATTATCAACGATAAAGACTACATTATCTATAAAGCAGCCTTAGATTATGATGAAAGTAAAGCTAAATTTTCCACCCACGTTGGCAACAAAGCCAAATACCTCTGTTTAAGCAGAAAGACTGCGAGGAAAAAAAATAAAACCATCTTATCTTTCGATTCTATAGACTATTCTGAGGAGTCAAGTGATCTACACCCAGATCAAAGCTGTGAGATTAGAGAAAGCTTCTCTGCGATTATTGATTTGATAAATAATCATCGTGACGAAAGAGTAAAAATTATTTTTAAAGAAAGATATTTTGGAGGAGAGAAAGGCAAACTCAACACTTGGAAGAATATTGGGGATAAGATCGGAATATCTGCTCAAGGATGTATAAACATACACGACAAATCTCTAGAAGAATTTAAAAAACAAATTAAAAAAAATGCATAAACTGAACTTCGATGCGCCATTCAATTCTTTAAGCTTGGGGAATGTCTCTCTAAATTTTTTGAGAGAATTAAAGAAAAAAGATTTAGACTTAAATATTTTCCCAATGGGGAACTTAGACTTCTCTGCATTTGACAAACTATCTGAAGAGGACATCCAATATATTAACGAAAACTCAAGTAATTCATTGAAGAGACTTGATAGGTCAACTCCAACTTTAAAGGTATGGCACATTAATGGTTCAGAAAAAAAGATTGGTGACAACCAATTTTTATATACTTTTTATGAAGTAGACTCTCCCACGGAAGAAGAAATTAGCATTGTAAAATCTCAAGATCACGTTTTCTTTTCTTGCTCAGAGGCTGCTGAAATTTTTAAAAGCAAAGGTTGTGATAACGTTTCATACGTTCCACTTGGTTTTGACCCAGACTTTCATAAGACAGATAAAGAATATCTTGGTGATGATGTAATACATTTTGGACTTATTGGGAAGATGGAACGCAGAAAAAATACCCAAGCTCTCATACAGCTATGGTGTAGTAAATTTGGCAACAATCCAAGGTATCAACTAACCTGTTTAGTCGGCAATCCATTCTTAAAAAAAGAGCAAATGAATCAATTGATCTCTCAATCAATGAATAATCAAAAATATTCAAATGTAAACTTTCTACCTCGGCTTAAGACAAATAGTGAGGTTAATGATTTAATCAATTCAATTGATATTGACTTATCTGGTTTATCCAATGGAGAGGGTTGGAACTTGCCAGCGTTTAATGCAACAGCTTTAGGGAAGTTGTCTATAGTCAGTAATTGTAGTTCACATAGGGATTGGGCTACTGAAAGTAATTCCTTACTTTTAAACCCTATAGGCAAGCAGCCATGCTATGATAATATATTTTTCCACCAAGGATCTAAATTCAATCAAGGAGAATATTATAGGCTCCACGGAGATCAGATTTCAGCTGCAATTGATCAATCTGTTCAATTCGCTAAATCAGAAAACACAGAAGGGTTAAAATTGCAAAAAGATTTCACTTACGAGAAAAGTATTGAGAAAATCCTTCAAAAGATCTACTAATATGGCCATTTATATCTATAAACACCCAGAGACAGGAGAGCATAAAGAAGTCATCCAAGGAATGAATGAAGAACACATCTATATTGATGAGTTCGGTCTAGAATGGAAAAGAGTATTTACAGCCCCACACGCATCAATTGACACCAAGGATGATGCATGGGATCATAATCAGTTTGTCGAAAAAACTGGTAAAATGAAAGGGACCGTAGGAGATGTGTTAGACTATTCTTCAGAACTCTCTGAAAAAAGAGCGCAAGCTAATGGAGGGGAAGATCCAGTCAAAAGAAAGGCTTTTGATGACTACGAAAAGAAAGTGGGCAAAAAGCACGTTTCTGATAAAAAGAAGACCATTGAAACTTCTAAGATTAAGATCGATCTTGATTAGATCGCTCTAAACATATTCCCCGTGAACTCTAAGGCTCCTGTGAAATTAGCTCCCTCTAAAACAAAATAAGCCTTATTACTAGCTCCTGTTAGCACATGACCAGTAAAAATATCTGATCCAGCAGCAGTTCCAGTTAAAACATTTTTTAGAATGGTGGCATCTATAGCTGAATAATCGGCTCCTTCCAAAGCTGTCGTCAAGGTATTATCCACAGATTCTGTTAAAGAAAATCCAACCCAATCTCGTGAAGCAGCTTCTGAAGAGTCTGATAAAGTTACACTGTCGGTAAATACTACTGGATCATTGAAAGTGACATCTTCTATAAAGGTAGATATTCCTTCAAATCTCGTGTTTCCATTAAATACACCAGAATGATTAGCATCAACTGAGAGGTGAGAGCTGAAATTAGTATTATCACCATTGAATTGAACGTCTCCATTTTGGAATGTGACCCCGCTTCCGAAAGCAACTACTAAAGAATGATTCGTGTTGTTACTTATAGCAGTTTCGTGATCAGCTAATATCACTGACCCTGTGACTTGATCACCGAAAGAGACTCCGTTTCCACCTAAAATTGTATTTTTTTGTCCACTTGCCCCGAAGTTAACTGATTCTCCGTTAACAAGCGTATTAAATACTCCTGAAAATTCAGTTGTAGATCTTCCATTTAGTAAGACATTATTATCCCCCGAAACAACATTATTAAGACCAGCAATACAAATAGAACTTTCCGAAAATGAATTATTATCGGCAACAGTAAGGATAGTTGTTTCTGCACTGGTTCTGAGTTCAGTAATAACCATTGGACCAGTAATAGTCCTATCTAAATTAATCTGAACTCCAGTGGACAAGTCAGTAAATGACAAATCACCACTAGGACTCGTAAAAGTAGGTAATTGTAATTGTTGTGGTTGAATTTTGGTAAATGCCATGCTACAATAGATTATCTAAATAAGAATACACTTTTTCCATGAAATTTACACTTTATAAACCAAACGCGAAAAATACTGGATCAGCATTTACTTTTGACTGCACTAAAGACAGAAACGGGAATCCAGTCCTTTTTGTCTCTATGATTCTTCAGCATAGCTGGAATGATGAACGTAAAACAGGCTCTTTTAAGGAGAATGCGAAGAATCCAGACAAATCTACTACAATTAAGCTCACAGACATTGAAGCTGGAGAGTTCCTTTCCTCAATGAAAACTAGGATTCCATTCGTAGGCTTTCATAAAACAGAAGAAAAAACAACAATCATTAAATTCACCCCTTGGGATAAAAACCGTATCATCAAAAACAAAGATGGCCAAGAAACCTTTAAATCACCAGCTTGGGGTCTGACGGTTACAAAAAATTCTTCTCAATTCTTTAAACTCCCAATCGAAGCTGGAGAGGCTGAATGCCTAGCTGTTTTGCTTGAAGGTTACATCAAAGAGAGTCTAACTGCTAAATCAGAAGCCTATAAGCAGGATCAGCCACAAAAAACTTACCAAAAATCCACACCTAAAGCGTCCGTAGTTGAGGACGATGACGATGATGTCCCCTTCTAAAATTAAAGTATTAGTCCAATCTAATTATTCCCGTATGGTGACAGGGTTCGGGAAGAATATGAAAAATATTCTTCTCGCTCTCCATAAAGACCCTAACATTGAAGTAATCGAAGCTGCAAATGGAGTACCGTATGTTCGTGATATATGCACTCCTTGGGAATCTTATGGGACATACCCTTCAGACCAGAAGACTTTAACAGAAATAGAAAAGGAGCCAGCAAGAAAGAGGGCTGCTCAATATGGATTCTACACAATAGACAAAATTGTAGAAAAGGTTAAACCAGATGTATTTCTAGGAATCGAAGATGTCTGGGCATTTAAAGAATACGAAAAAAAATCTTGGTGGAATGAAACAAGAAAAATAATTTGGACAACTTTAGATAGCTTGCCTATTTTGGATCAAGCTATCGAAATGGAGCCAAAATGTGACCAAATGTTGGTTTGGGCTAGCTTTGCTGAGAAGGCGATGAAGGATCTTGGTCATGAGACAGTGGAGACTGTCCACGGAGCTGTAGACTACAGTCACTTTAAACCTCTGGACGACAGGGAAGATCTGAGAAAACTCCACGGTCTTCAAGACGATTTCGTAATTGGATTTGTATTCAAAAACCAACTCAGAAAGTCTGTCCCGAACTTACTTGAAGGTTTTAAAAAATTCAAAGCAAAAAACCCAGATGTATCAGCAAAACTTCTACTCCATACAGATTGGGGAGAAAAACATCACGGATGGAACATTCCAAGATACTTAAAAGAAAAAGATCTTGAAGATGGAAGTGTCTTGGCTACTTATGTGTGCCACAAATGCGACGATTACTTTGTACAGCCATATTTTGGAGAAGATAAAGATTGTTCTTCTTGCGGTTCTAAAAAATCTGTAAAAACCAAAAATAGTGGCAAGGGAGTAGGAGAGAAGGAACTGAATGAACTGTATAACATGATGGACGTTTACTGTCATCCATTTACAAGTGGAGGGCAAGAACTCCCAATTCAAGAAGCTAAAGCTGCTGGTCTTATTACCCTCGTTACAGATTACTCTTGTGGAACTGACTCTGCATATGAGCATCAAGGTGGGATTCCTTTAGACTGGAATGAATATAGGGAACCAAGCACTCAGTTCATCAAAGCCACTACATGTCCAGATAGTATTTGTGAGAGGCTACAGCAAGTTTACGAAATGGACGACGAGTCTAAGTCTAAATTAATCGAAACTGGCAAAAAATATGTACAAGAAAATTTCTCAGTTCAAAACACAGTAGAGAGGTTAAAACATTTTATTGAATCAGTCGAATTAAGAACAGAAAAAAAAGATAAAGAAGAACCAAAAGTTCAGAAGCCGAAACTAGAAGACTTCCTAAAAGATGTTCCTCTTAAAGATAGAATCGCTGTAGTTCTTCCAAGGTCAGCAGGAGATGTCTTAATGGCGAACTCTCTGATGGAAAATCTACATAACCTTTATCCTAGTAAAAAGATATTCTTCGTCACTCAGCCAGAATTTTACGACCTCATAAATGACAATCCTTTTGTTTACAAAGTGATACCATATTCTGAATCTCTTGATAACATGTATGTGCTTGAGGGTAGGGCAGACCACGAAGGTCTTTTCGATATTGCTTTCTTACCACACTGCATGACTCAAAAAACATACAGTTATAACCATAACGGAAAAGACAAAACTCAATTTAGATTAAGATGAGCCACCTAATAGAAGTTTATGCAAAAGACTTAGGGGTTAAGATTGGTAAGCCACATTTTAAACCTCACTTTTTCCCTATTCTTGAAGAGAAGTATATTACCATTCATAATGATAATAAAGTTCAATCTAAAGATTATGACTATTGGGAAGATGTCATCTCTTTAGTAAAGGAACAATCTCCAGATATTAAGTTCATTCAGATCGGCTCTGGGAAAGAACCAAAAATTAGAAACGTCACAAAATTTGTAAATACTTCCAGTATTAAGCAATCAGCTTACATAATTAAAAATGGGCTAATGCATGTTGGGACAGATAGTTTGCCAGTTCACATTGCTTCATCTTTTAACAAACCTATTGTTGCGATATACGCGCACACACACGCTTCTACTTGTAGCCCAGTCTGGGGTTCAAAAAAGAACCATACAATAATTGAATCTCATAGGAATGGAAAGAAACCATCCTACTCTTTAAAAGAGAATCCGAAACAAATCAACTTGATTAAACCAGAGCAAATAGCCAACGCTATCCTCAAAAAATTAGGCAAAAATAAAAGCTCCAGAAAAACAATTTTCGTTGGGAATAAATATAAAGAAGATTTTATACACATTATCCCAGATCATAAATACGACTCATCTTCCAAGAATATAGTTATTAGGTTTGATTTACTCCATAATGAAGAAAATACTCTTCACTTATTTGGAAACAATAAAATATCAATTGTCACCAACAAACCTTTGGGTGACCAAATTTTAAATCAAAAAAATATAAACTGTATTAATTATTTCTCTGATCGTTTCGATGCAGATTTTGTTAGACGAGCTAAAAATAAAGGAGTTGCCTTGCGTCTGTTTTGCACAAACGAAGAGACTCTCAAAGAGGAGAGGTATAAGTTTTTTGACGATCAGATCGCCTTAATTGACGAATCTAAAAAAATAGAAGATGCAAAAAAATTAGTGAAACTCCCTAAAAAGAATTTAAAAATAAAATCTTATACAATTTATTTTAAGAATGGAGAGGCTTATCATTCTCTTTTTCAAGCCAATAAGGGAGAGAATTTAGATGACATTTTTGTTGACTTAGACAAGCTCATGCTTTATACTGATTGAAATGAGTAACAAAAAGATTTACGGACCTGATCTTTACAAGCGTAATGAGCATGGACTTTTAGAAAATGCAGAATACGAATTTAATGAAGATGGCTCTGTAAATTGGAGAGCCATGATTAAACCAGAGTTTCTTTACCCAAATAAAGATTGGTTTGAAGCTCGCAAAAAAGATGTTCCTACTTCACCAGAGGGCTTGGATGACAAACAGCTTTTAATCATGCTGGGTGGTATCAAAGAGTTAGCTCGACTCAGAGGATTTCAGAGTGTTTCATTCAAAACCGACCACCTTAGTGATACTTATGTTGTGGCTAGTTGTGAGATTGTTTGGTCTCCTAATTACGAAAGTCATGATCAAGGGGTTGTTTATCAAGATGTCGCAAATGCGACACTACAAAATACAGGTTCTTTCGCAGCAAAGTTCCTAGAAACTATCGCTTGCAATAGAGCTTTTGTGAGATGTGTTCGTAATTTTCTAAACATTCACATCGTGGGAGCTGATGAGATTGATAAATCAAAAGGAGCTGTAAATTCATACTCAGTTGAGTCTTCTAGTGATGAAAGTGTAGGAGCTATTCTTTCTCCTCACGCAAGACTATTTCAAGACTGGCAAGAGCATACTGGTGGGGGCAACAATTTTGAAGACTTCAAGAAAGGAGCTTTGCGCTCTCTGTGGAAACAGGAGATCTATCAAAATGAAGACGCTCAAAACTGGAGTGATTTTAGTGACATTCCCGTGAAAGAGGTTCGAAAGATTAGGGCTGCTATCAGAAAGTTATAGTCCCAAGAAGTTTTTCTGTTTTGCAGAAAAATTAACATTGAACTTAGTCGCTAATGCTGCTCTTTGACCATCGTTGATGAGCAATTGTTCATCAGGCTTCAACATCTTCACTGTTGAGTTTTGAATAGTTGTTGTAACTCCAGAACTACCCAACTTAAGTGATAACCCAGAAAGTGTGATGTCAAAAACACTTGGCAAACTAATACCTACTATAGTTCTACTAGAAGTCGCGCTTCTTTGGGTATTTGATTGCCTTGCTGAAAAGTTTGCAACTTCTAAGGCTTTAATATCGGAAATCTTCCCATTCTTTGTATCAAGGGTGATAGGAACTAACGGATCACCTGAAGCACCGTTTGTCTTAACATTGAAGTATCTTATATCAAATCTTTCGGCTATCTCTGCGATTTTTTCAGCAGCAGCGTCAAGAGATGCTTGCCTTCTGGACCTTGCTTCTTCTTTTTCTCTACTTTCATCAGTCTCTTCTTCGTCTGTTGGTTGTCTAACTCTAGTATAGTAAGCTTTTTGTGTGCTTGGAGAATCTTTGCTAATTTTCTTTAGATTATTATAAATTTCTGCGGATTTATTTATCAAACTGCCAACTTGTTTCTCAAACTCAGGAGAGAAAGCAAAAAAGTGTTCGTTAGTGTGAGGGTTAGATAAAAAAATAAAATTTTTATCATTTACGATCTTATAGTCGAAATCTTCCTTTTTTTTGTCAGCAGATTGCCTTTGGTTACCTTTTGTAACTCCAACGAATCCATAATCTCCTCCAATCCCAGAAGAGTCTGAATTATCAAATAAATCGCTTAGAACTTTATCTCCAAATCCATTTAATTCTAACACCGATTGCAATGTTTGAAGCGCATCCACTTTCGAAACTTTAGTTTCAGTAATATCAAAAGGACCAGAAATACTCATGTCTGAGCTTGACCACGACATCCTTTTAGCTTTATATCTTGAAAATTTGTTTGATACATAGATCGAACAAGAGATCAAATCAAAAAAATCTTTTATATTTTGGAATATCTTGTTTCTAGATGGGTTTTCCAATCTTCCTGATTGAGTTATACCGTCAACTTTGGTTGTAAACGACACATATGTGGCAGTTTCTAAATCAAATTCACCACCAAAACTAGTTTTAATATCGTCCCTCGTACTGTCAGTACTGAAAACGAATTTCGAGGCCCACGTTCCACTTCTTGCGCTGTGAAGTCTTTCTGCGCCTTCCCAATTATCTCCCCAGACAATCTTCTTTCCTTTTACATAAGTAGCATAATGAGATATGGCATCAAAAGTAAATGAATCAAATTTTCCAGAGAGATGAAGTCCATAAAATAACCTCAACAAGCTTTTATCAAATTCAAAAAATCGCTTCATTCCGTCCATTTGCAGTTTATGAAAACGAACATACCTTTGGCCTTCGCCAAACTCAAAAGTTTGAGTTCTTTTTTCAATTGTTGAACCAAAGGCATTAACTATCTTTGGCGCTAATTTATTCTGAGTAAAAGAAGCGTTTAAATATTTTTTTTGTATATCTCCTGATTGTTCAAATGGATTTACTATAGGTAATTGTGAAGCAGAAGCGGAGTTTATGAATTTTATCTGTCCAAATGCAAATGGATCGACAAACCAGTAATAACCATATTTAGAAGCAATGCTTGATGCTATTGAGTCTAAAGTTCCAGACTCGCTAAATAAGACTTCATTTGTCGATGACCTTGGTAATCCTACTAAGCTAATACCAGCCAAAGCAAAACCCTGCTTCGCTTCCTCCAAAGTATAACCGAAATTTAAGTCGTAATTACTTAAATCTGGATTTTTTTTATAAAAAGCACTTACCTTATCTTCATTGAAGCTTAACTTATCTTTTAATTTATTACCTTGGTAAACTAAGGAAGTTTTGACTCCATCAGAATTCACAGAACTTTCTTCATTGTAAATATTACCAATTGCTATAACTCCACTGCCACTTAGTTTTTTAGGTCTCCTGAAAGGAAATCTTTGTTCAGAAACTGTTATTGGGCTATTAGGTAATTCACTAAAATAAGGGATAATTACATCTGCTCCAGATCCATTAGAAACTCTAGGGTTAGAAGAACCTAATGCATCGAACGTCCTTCCAGAGCTACCAGTTAATATATTTCTAGATTGTCTTGAAAAACTTGCCCCAGAAACTCCCTTATCATGAGGGTGACAGTCTCTACCCCTAACAATAAAACAGTGAGATTTTAATCTTAGAGATGTCGAATCTTGATATTTTCTAGAAACTGTTTTTTGGTTACCATCTTGTTGTATGGTCTTCTCAACTTCGATAAAATTCTTCATCAAGTTTTGAATTTTATCATTAGAAAATGTAGTCCTGCCAGCACTTGAACCAATTAATGTCCCAAGTTCACTTTCTGAATCAGATAAATCTTTTGCATTTACAACGCTTTGAACAGTTACAGAATGATTACCTCCTGAACTGGAAAAATTAAAGTCTACAGATGTTAATGTTTCTTTCTCACTAATAGCCATTACAATACATAAGTTTCTAGTTGCTCATTAATCAAAGTGAACGAAGAGTTTATTCCTGTCTCTATCATATACACTCCAGTATAGGTTTGAAGAAAATCTTGGGGATCTTGTTCCATTCCATTTAGGTAAAAATCAACATGATGCTCTACAAATCCTGATCCAAATAAATCAGGTTCATCAGAAAATACCTCATTTATTTTATCTTTTTTGGGGATAGCAAATAAGTGTCCTGTAGTTCCGTTAGCTGGAGTTTCAACACCAGTGAATTCCGCTACTGGGTCTTCAGTATATTTTATTTTTTGCCCGTTTAAAAAAACATCATAATTTGTCCAAAAATCTTGTTCTGTCGCAGCATTAGAATAAGCAGCGTGTACTTTAACTCTAAGATTGTCATGGTCTAAAGAATTAGTAGTCGAGTGAATTGAAACCCCAGCAGCAAAATCTCTTTTATCGTAAAATACAATGTCCTCATTATCCAAAGTTAAGTCCGAATCAAAAATAATATTGCCGTTTGAGTTTTCTACATCAATAGCATAATTACCAGAGTCATTTACTGTATAATAATATTTATTAGAACCAGTTGTAATAGAGAACCCTCCTTCAAGAAGAGTCTGAGAATTTAAAGAAGCTATAGAACAATTTGATCCTGTAATTATAGAATCATCAAAATATAATGGATTCTCTTTTTCTTGACCATTCTCGTCTAGAATTATGTATTTTTCTTGGGAGTATTGTTGTAAAGAATATGCTAAATTATTCTTATGTAGGATGTTAAGTATACTTCCTGATATGGTGGAGTCTCCAGTGGATAATATATAATTATAAGTCATGATCTACCTCCCATGTAGTAAATAAAGTTTTTCTTAAAATCCTCACTCTCTCCTACGAGATTTACTCCAGAGGAAGCTGGAGTAGATATAGAATAAGATTCTTGTAAAGGAGTTTGAACAATTCCACTGACTTCAGAAAGTGTGCCAGTCAAAGGAGTCTTCCCAAACAAATCAATTGTTATTTTATCTTGAGTTATACCAGTTGTTTCGGTATAAGTTTCTATTGATTCAGATATGTCATTTAATCCCAAAGTATCATAAGCATTTTCACCAGTAGGATAATAAATATACCCAGAGTTTGAGTGTAGCTGCCCTAATTCCTCTTTATAAAATGTCTTAACACTCCCATTGTTTAAAGTATAATATTTGTAATAACGCTCTCCCTCTTTCTTACTTTCTGACGAAGATAAAACTGCTCTGCCAGTAAACTCTTCTCTACCCGTAATTATCTGTAACGTACCAGTAGAAACATAATCATAACCAGTTATCCCAGTTTTATAAACAATTGTATCAGAGTATCCTGTAACTCTTTGCTTTGTAGTTGTAGACCCAGCAGTAAAACTGTAATCACCAATTAGCCCTTCTCCTAAATCCTTTAAAAATTCCTCTTCCATATAGCCAGAGAAGATAGCTAGATTATTTAAACTCCCACTAAATGTTGGAGTTTGGTTATTAGTTGATCTAAAATAAGTATCACTTCCTCCAAAATTTAAAACTGAAGAAGAATCAATATAATTTTTATCGACAGGTATTTCCAAACTCCTCACTAAATTATTGAAGTAATCAAAAATACTAAGAGCGATAAAAGATTCACTTGCAGAGACTGCAATTAAATTCCTTTTAGATAATTCTATAGAGTGGTTAACATCAATTGAATCTCCATCAGGCCCGAAAGTCTGACAAAATAAATGACCTCTATCTGTAACTCCAACATTAAATCCTTCGGATGTTTCTATCTGAAAGGAGTCTACAGTTTCCTCTCCAGTTTTCAAACAACCCATAATGATTCCATCATCAACATCTCCGTCAGCAAACTCAAAATCAATTAATATTGACATGTTTTTTGCATTCAATCCATCTAAAGGAACTTGAAAATTGCCAGAAATTAGGTTTAATTTATCTCCATTTAAGATACCGGAAGCCTTCATTAGAGCTGCGGTTTCACTACTGTCTCTTGCTCCAAGTAAAAATCCAGTATGTATGGAAGGATCATTAACATAGGAAGAGTTAACTCGCACTCCTGTGTAAACTGAAGAGCTGTTATCTCCTTGTACATTATTTTCATCTGAAGAATCAAATGTAAAATCATAAAAAGCTGAGAACCTCTGGTTAGACCCCAGATTCTCTTGCAATTTAAAAAGTAAACCCTTATCGCTCATTAATAATATTTTGCTAAATTATATGATATTGAATTTTGCCCTGTAGAGTAAGACTCTGATATAACATAATCTCCAGAACAATAACCTGATATCAATTCTCTCAACGTACCTAATTTGCTTCCATCATTATTACAGGTCGCTGAAACAGAATAATTACCTAAACTTCTAGATATTATCTCAGCAGCTTGGAACCCGCTTATTGTTTCTTGGACATTATTAATAACAAGAGGTTTTTTGTCTTGCACATTAAAAGATAAATTTTTTAATTGTCCTGTAGAATAATCTATTCGATTATTATAATTATAGTTATATGAAATAGTATTCTCAACAGGATCTTTCGATATAGAAAAGGATTCTGGCTCAATGTTAATGTAAGATGAATTAATTTCGTAACCTGTAGCTACTCCAGAAAAATCTTGAATAGCAGATACAGCTATTGAATATTGATCCACTTCACTCAGGGCTGATTCTATAGCTTGAAAGCGAGCATTGTTTTCAAATTGGCCTGTGGAGTCAATAGATAAAGTCCCAAAATATTTTAAATCTCCTTGAATGGAAACAGAAGACACAGCGGAATCTTTTGATAAACTAATGGAAGAAACGTAGGAATGTAACACATTACCATTTATTAAATCTACTTTATCTGCGTCAGTGAAAGTAAATGAAAATTCAAGCGAATTAGATCCTGTATTTAAATTGTAATTAAATGCGGTTGGGCCTTCTTGAACAAAACTATAAATACCTGATTCATAATCAGAGTAGGAATTAACTAATGCATTCATTGCTACATCAGTCGCTTGTGCTGGAGTAAAGTTTCCAGTAGTTAATAATCCAACTTGAGTGCCTGTATTCGCGTCTATGCTGCCCTGAATGCTTCCATCAACAGTAATTGAAAGCTGACTATCATTACTAAAGCTAATAGAAGTAGAAAGGTCTACAACGCCACTATTAGAATAAGATCTAGCAGAGTTGTCTCTATCAGCAGCAGAGTATGAGTATACCTCAGTGACTCCATATACATTAGATTTTTTATCTACATTTTCGGTCCTAGACCTTAAGAAAGCATTATCGCCACTATTAAATAAAGCGATATTTTCAAATCCATTAGCGAGTTTCCCTGTAACAAATTTGCGAGCATTATTAAAAGGATCTTCAGAATCTACTTTTAATCCTTTCGCTGAAACAGTATGGGTAGCAGTTACAATCTTATTATCACCTTCTTCGTAAGACCATGAATTTTGTGGCTCTGTGACTCCAAAATATTCTGAAAAAGTTTCCCCAGAATAATATAGTGCAGTCAAGTTATATGGAAGAACTGTGGTAGAATCACTATTACCAAAATCAATACTTTCTACGAAGGAACGAGGACAAGTTTTAGTCTCATTTTCAATTGTAATCGTTAAGTCTTCATATTCATTTAGAAAACCACTAATCATTTGCATTTTTTGCAAATCTAATCCGCTTAAATCACTGCCAGTAAGAAATCCAACCAAGTTTACTCTAATTGCACTATGATCTAAAAGGCCACCAAATTTTACGACCTCATCTTCTTCAGAAAAAAGAGGTATTGGTTCTGGGAAAGAGTAGCTCCCGTATGTGATAGAAGTTGCCATCTTAAGCGATTATATATTGTATTACACGAGTTGTAGTGCCATCCGCTAAATTAGATGTTACATTATCACTAGAAGCATAAAAAGTGGTCTCTTCTAAAAATGCATTCATTTCTGAAGTTTTCCCATTTAAGAAGTCTTTCCCATGAAAGTTTCCGTATGCTGGATCTGCTGTGACAGTAGCTGTGACAGTAGCTGAACCTAATTTGTTTAAATCGGAAGTAACAAGCTTTTGTTTTAGATTCGTTATGTCAAGAACAACAGAACTTCTTTTTACCTTATCTTCCTTCTGAACCGATATATCAAATTTCAATATTCCTTTTGGCAAAGGGCCAGAGTCATATGAATCATCAGTAGTATATTTTATATCTTCTGTCACTGATCCTTGTGGTTTATCAATTGAAGCCGATCTTGATTTTTCGTATATGTTTGTGGCTTCTGAAAACAAACCTACAACCTTGCTTTCATTTTTATCTTTATTGGAGGTCCATAAAGCTAAAACACTGTCATACCTTGTTTGAGAGTTCTTATCTTTAGCTTTATATGTAACATTCAAACCGTATTCAAAAAATGCTCCGTTTTTATCTTTAGTGCAATTATATATAATACTATTATCTTGTGATAAGGCTGGATTAGTAGAAAATTCAAGAGATAAACTACCTTTTCTTGAATCTTTAGTTATACCTTTTTCTATTGAAAATGGCTTTCCAAATTTAGTCTGCTCATCAGAAATTATACTATCTATTGTTGACGCTATAGCAGACTCCAAGACATTAGAGGAATCATACTTTAGAGAAGTGAATTCAACATTAATTCTTTTAGTTAAATAACCTACTTCATCAACAGAAATTGAGTTGGTTATTTTCTTCGATACATTCTCTGAATCAACAACAAATGAAGAGTCAAAACTTTCTTGTAATTCTACAGATAAGTTTATTAAATCAATGGTTTGATTTAGTTTACCATTGTAGTTATCATTAAATCTAGCATTTTCAGATATACCATCTTCATAGTATCCTAAGTTGGGCCTATTAGAGTAGTAATAATTAGTTAGGAATATCTTAACGTTTGTCAAAAACTGACTACCTGCATCTTGAGAATACTTAATAGATATATTTCTTGAATATGAGTAGTCTGCATCAGATCTACCAAATGTATAATTTTCTGAAAAGCTTTCTAGTAAATGAGGACTTGGTATGTATTTCGCAAAAGTTTTTGAACTATAGTCATCTAATCTCCTTCTTTCTTGAATCCCAATGCTGACTGTATCCTCACCATTGAGAGATCCCTCTTCAAAAGAAACACTAGTTACTAATCCATTAAGTATTTCGTCACCAGCGATCCTTGCTGTTATATTTTGTCTTTTATAAGCTGCTCTAATTGCCGATCTACCAGAAAGAAGAACTCCATCGTTATTATCGAAAAGTACATCTTCTACCTTTAAAGTATAATTTAAAGTAACCAAATACCCAAAAACCTCCTCACTCTCCAAATAAGAGTATGAAATTTGCGAGCTAGAATTAATTACATTATTTACTAAAAGACTCATTTTAAAGGTTTAATTAGGCTTTAAGGCTTCAGTAGTTTCTTTCAGCTCTGATTGAGTTTGACTTCTATCTGCTTCAAGTGCAGCTATTCTTCTCTCTTGTTCTTTAAGATTCTCATCAACCCTAGTTACTAATCCATTAACCTTTTCTCCTATACCAGTGACTACACCTGTTGCCTTAGCTAATACGTCTGTGTCTCCAGCTGCTTTTTCTAATGAAGTACGAATTTTCTTCATCTGATCTGTTACATTCGTTTTGCCAAATGCTTTCCCAAAGTCGTCCATTTTTTCTTTTAATTTTTTGGATTGTTCTGCTAATGCTGCTGCAACCTGATCTAAATCAGTCCTTCTTTTGTCATTCGCTCTTGATGGGAGTTCGGCAATAATACTGTCTCTTACTCCTTCTGGCAATTTTTCCCCTCCTTCGATACGAGAACCAACTTCAAGTCTCCTTAATCCTGCTTCATCTATTAGCTGTCTACTATCTCCAGAAGCTAGTCCAGCAGCTTTTCTTAAAGCATCTTGCATTGCTGGAGATCGACCAGCAAGTGTGCCTCCTTCAAATTCAGCAATAGCCTTGGCTCTTTCTTCATCTGTCTTTGCGCCTTTGAAAGATTTTCTGAAATCTCCTATATCATCAAGATTAATTTTATCTCCTCTGACTCCTTGAGCGATACCTGATATAGCAGTGGAAATAGCTTGAGATTGTAATTTAGCAGACTCTTCAGCGACTTCTTTTTGCCTGTTGATTATTTCTGTTTGCTTCTGCGCCATGAAAATAGCAGCCTCTTTAACTTTTTTATTAAAGTTTTCCGAAGCCTTGTCTATTGCTGCACTAAGCTCTGCTCTTTTTTCTGGATTTGTAGATACCCTCAACTGACTTTTTAAATCTTCAAGATCTCCCTTTGCAATACCTGCTTCTGCGTTTTTTGAACCAATAGCAAGGTCTCTTTTTATAATACCTGCGAATTTCCCTTCGACTCCTTGCATTAAAGCTGACGCATCATCAAGTTTTTCTTTCTCTTTCTTTACTGCCGATGTTAATGCTTTTCCTTCGTTTTGGCTTTTAAATTTTAATATTTTTGCTTCAAGTGATTTTAATGCATTTACCTTTTTTTGGATTGTACTAGTTTGCGCGGCTATCCTACCTGCTCTTTCGGTTACAGTGTTTAATTTCTCTAAAGATCTTGCGTAATCTGCATTTATATCTTCCTGTGACCTATCTTCGCTAGGATCTTCCATCGCAAGCATAGTTACTTCCGATAGCGCATTTTGCAATTGGCCACTAATATCAAGATCTTTAAACCCCATATTGCCAACGCTTTTCAGTTGACTCATGACGCTCCCCAATGATTTTCCCGCCCCAAGGTTTGCATTTACTGTTGATTGAATCTCGCCAGCCTTCTCAGCCCTTTTTTGAGCAGCTTCTAATTTTTTAGCAGCTTCTTCAGCTTCTTTACTCATATTAAACACGCCTATCCCCAGACCAACTAAAGCTCCAACTCCTGCGCCAATCGGACCTCCTATTGCTGCTCCAGTCGCAGCGAAACTAGCAACATCTGACCCAACATCAAGAAGCGTACTGCCAAGACTCTTCGCTTCACCCTCTATGCTGTCAACACCTGATTGCATTTGGGTTGACAATATGCTTAATCCAATACTTGTTCCTATCCCAGCATTGCCACTCTCACCCGCTTCCTTTCGCCTAGCCCTTTTAGCCGATCTACTATTTACATTTGTAAACCCCGGAGTTTTAGGTTTTCGTCCAAAAAGTTTTTTCCCTCCTCCTTTGACAAGACCTACTCCACCTCTTATCAAAGTACCAACTGCGTAATTGGGGACATGTTCATTTAACTTTAAATTTGGCAATGAGCCTTTTGCGAATCTACTTTTTTGTAGACCCCTAAAAAACTTCAAGGAACCAGCGATTCTTTGTGATCGGTCTAACTCACTAGAACCTCTTTTTAAGCCACCTTTCTTGGTGTAAAATTGAGGATTCTTTCTTCTATCCCTTTCTTCAGCTCTTTTTCTAGCAACGTTTTCATTTTCTTTCTTGGTAATCGCTCCAGCAGTTTTTTCTTTACCAACTTTAGAATAAAAAGATTTTATATTGCCAGAACTCTGTGAGGCTTTAAAATCAGCTATTGATTCTCTGATCCCAAAAAGCTTCTGAATCCTATCTATATTAGATCCTCCACGGACATCAAAATCTCCTCCGTTTTCTCTTTGAGCAGCGTTGTAATCTAGAGATTTGGTGATTCCAACTTCAAAAGCAGAACCTACCGCTGCCTTCAAAGCACCCTTTGCTCCAGCTATAGATTGAAATCCTCTTTGGACATCTTTAACAGAAGCTTGCCTCCCCAAAGGTTTTAGTTTTTGTGTCCATTTTGAAGCACTACTAAAAAGGCTCTTTTTAACCTGACCTTCTAAATTAGCCTCCTCTGAATCAGAGGCTCCTTTTATAGCGTTTTTTTGTGGTCCTCTGACCGTTGCTCCTCCTTGAAATTTTTGATTACCAATTTGTGAAGCAGGTAAAACTCCACTTGCTCCGACTTTAGGAATCAGAAAGGCATACTTACCTTTAGAAATTACACTCCCCTTCCCTTGCCCAGTCCCTTTATTAAATCTAGGAATTTGATCTTCGCGTAAAATCTCCTCTCTTCCATTGATGCGAACTTGCATTTCGGAAGTGTTCATAACAGCAGGTTTACCCCTAAAGTTAGTAACATAAGGCGATGCTCCTTTAGGAGCATCTCTAGACTCATTCATCATGGCAGTCATCAAGTTTGGCTCCATTACCCCTTCCCCTCCAGAAGCGTAACGTCTCCCTCTTTTGCCCGTAAAACCACGCGATGGATCAAATCCTCTAACTCCTCTTGCAGATGCTTGCGTAGCGATCCTTCTTACTAGAGCCTCTTGTTGTGTAAGTAACGCATTTTCTTTTTGAATCGCTGCAATTACAGCTTGTTCTTTTTGAGCTTGTGTTGCTGTAGTGCTTGCAAGTGTCTTCCTTAAATTAGCGTCTTTTTGCAATAAGCCAACAATACCACCTTCAATTTGACTTATTTTTTCTGCGGCAGAACCCATCTTCATGATGGTGGAGAAGCCTTCCTTTGCAAATTTTATAACAGTTCTAAATATCTTAAAAAATGCTACTGTAAATATTGCTAACCCCGGACCTGAGATAAATCCTCCAATAATTTTGAATAATCCTTGAACAAATTTATTACCTTTTTCTGGATCAAGGGCTTTATCTAATCCTTCTGCTAGGGTCGTCGCAATCCCGACTAGACTTCCTAACAAGGGGGCAAAAGTAAGGCTACCTATCTTCTCTCCAAGGCTTGTCGCGCTAACAATAAGAGAATTTAAGTTTGCTTTCAATGTCTCATTAAGAGCGTTATTTTTTTCCGTAGCTTCGTTTATAGCCTTAAAGGAAGTTGTAGTAGCCTCCCCAAAAACAGAAGCATCATTACCAATATCTTTTAACGCAGCACTAACAACGTTAATTTGGAATACACCACCAGCGAGTTCTTTAATTTGACTTGCTACAGTTGGATCAGATATATTTTGTAATGCATCAGATAAGGCTTTTAATTTTTGAACACCAGATTGGTTTGCATCTATCGCAACACCCAAAGATTGAAGATCTTCAATTGTAGAACCCCTACTCAAGCGAGTAAAAATTGATTTAAAAGCGTTACCAATAACAGCACCACCTCGTGCAGTTCTTTGTTCAACAGCAGTTATCAATCCAAGCAGTTCATCAAAAGAAACTCCTGCATCTTCTGCTGTAGAACCAGCTCGACTAAATCCCTCTGCAAGATCTTGAGCAGAAACTGCAAATGCGGTATCAACAGCAACAATTTTGTTAACCACTTGCTCCGCAGTCAAACCAGCAGAAGTGAAACCATTCATCGCTGCTGTTAAAGCCTTCACTGATTGCTCCGCTCCAAGTCCAGAAATCCTAGTAAGAACAAGAGCTGCCTCTAATCTTCTAGCACTCTCTGTTGCACTAAGACCTTGCCTAGCAAGTTCAGCAGCACCTTCTGCTACAGTGTTAAATGATTGCCCTGTGCTTTTAGCTACCTGAAAAATTGAATTTCTATATTTGTTGAACTCTGAAGCTCCTGCACCCAAGATAGAGTTAATCTCTTTTAATTTTGCTTCTACATTAATGGTGGTTGTAACTAATGCCCTAAAAGATTGAGTAATCCCGTTAATAACCGTAGTAGTAGCTCCAAAAGCAAAAACACGAGCAGTAGATGCATCTAAGGATTTTTGAAACTCAGAAGCTTGACCTGTAATTCTACCTAAAGCTTGCTGTACCTGCTTCGCAGAGGCATTGATACTAGCTGGATTTAGGTTTAAATTAGCATTAATATTAATTGGAGCAGCCATTGTAATTTAATACACTAAAAGTCTTCGGCTGTCAGCTTTCCTCCATTTTGGGCCATTTTAGCTCTCAGATCAGATACTCCTTCTGTAACCTTGTCGTCTGTTGAAGAATTTTCTTTTTGGTTATAATTGTATAATTTCAAGGCATCATCTTTGATGTCATCAGGAATATCCAGATTTTGCAGCTTATTTAAAAGAACAGAAGCGTAAGATAACAAATTCTTCTGCCAGATAGTTATATCATAAATATTTTTGTCTATTATCTTACTAGGTTGTCTATAATTTAAACAATAAAGGTCAAAAAAAGAAGGATCGTAAGAAACTTCAATTATTTTTTCAGAACTGCTTAGATTATCTATTAATAAGTTAACTTCGGGAATTAGTGATATTAAATCTTCTTCGCTAATAATCTCTGACATCTCCTCATCATAAAAAAGACTCAAGCTGATTTCTTTATTTACCCTTTTTCTTTTTGCTAAATTTTCAGCACTGTGAAGAATAAATTGATTCTTTTTTGTTTGTAGTTCTGTCAGTTCATCAACCTGTTTTTGAATAGAATCTTCAAAAGCTTTTTTGGTATTATTATCTGCTATCTTTGAGGCAGCTTTTCTTGATTTGCCAATCATCCACTTCAAATCTTTCATTGAAGCTTCTTCCTGATTTGACCAATTACCTCTTTTGATAGCTTGTTCTAAGAGTTGCTCCTCACTCTTAATTCCTTGCTTCTTAGCTTGATGTACACAATCTAACTCAAACTCTTCAAGTTTGAGACTGTCGTAGATCTTGAAGTGTTTAAAATAGTAATTCTTATATTTGTAGGTTATTTTACTATAACCTCTTAATATATCCAAGAGTAGTAATGAAAGTTGTTGTCTCATTCATCTCCAAATACTTCCTTCATTTTCTCCTGAATTTCTTTTTGGCTTGAACCCATTTTGTTATACCACAGGTTAGCCACTTTAGCCAAAGTTTCGAAAGAGAGGTCAAAAACACCTTTATTCCTCAAGAGATCTGGGTCTTCTAGATCTTCCTCATCTTCACAAAGTTGCAAGTAATGCGATCTTTTTTCTTCGAAATCATCTCCTACAAAAAGTGGGAAAGTCTCAGTGGAGTCTTCTATTTTATCTTCATAGTAAGAAAAATTAAAAATAAACCACTCAATAAGCTTTTGTTCTGCTTTTGCTTCCGCTGTCTGATTATACTGAATCCTATGAAACTCTTCGTAATCCGCTACAGTTTTTTGACTTTCAACAAACTTTTCTCTAGCTTCCACTAATTTTTTATTTTGCTCTTCATCTAGGTTTTTTTGACCTTCGTAAAACTCAATAACTTTAGCAGCCTCCATATTATCAACAAAAGCCTTATTGATTAAATCATTACTAGCTTTAGAAGAGCCCCCTCCAGCGTCCTCAATTCTCTTATTCAATAAGAATCTAGTAAGATACCCAGCATTAATGAAATCATTATATTGCTGCCCATAAAAAAATTCTGCATTTTCAATTTCTGCGTAAGACGGTTTAGCAAAAATAACTTTGTGAGAAATCGTTTTTGTTTTAGTCTTGGTAGATTCTACAATCTCTCCTTTCGCATTCTCTTTTTGAACAGTAATTTTTTGCTTTGCTTTTCTTTTAATTGGGAATGAATAAATTTCTTTCATATACTTTTCAACGATATATTATCGTAAAAAAAGGGGATATATCAACAAATACTAGAAAATATACTCAATATTAAGAGAAGCATCACCATGTTTTTCAAACTCAATATAATCAAATCCAGTCGAACCAGAAATATTATTAGCGATCAATACATCATCAATAAAGTAAGAGTAAGTGTCGTCGCTTTTCATATGAACAGAGATATTGACTGGGATATTTGGCGCATATCCTCCAACAAACCTGCCAGACTGATCAAACACATATCCCTCATATCCAGAAAAAACCAAGCCACTGTTAAGTAATCCTGTGCTGCCTCCTTCTCCAGTGACAACATCTCCAGTGCCAGCAGCTACACAGAATCCAGAGTAAGTATTCTCAACCAATATATCTAAATTAAGAATCGACTCTTCTTTGCCTGTGACTTGTTGATAAACCTTCATTCTCTATATATTACACAAAAAAACAGCCCCACCTTTCGGTGAGGCTGTTTGCATAATTTAATTTGTTTTAAGAAGGTAGCTTAATTGGCTGTGCAGTAAGCTTATTGACATTACCACTCACAGGAGTAAAGCTTGGTGCGACAGTTTCTGGCAAGAAGAATAATCCTTGATTAGTTGTTGAAGCACCACCAATCTGAGCAGAGAAGGTGAGGTCAACAGTCTCGTTGTCGTCAAGTCCCTGCGAGAACGACTGGTTATCAAGAACAGCTCCACTAAGGATGTATTTAACCTGAGAAGTCCCATCGTTAACGTCCAAGGTGATATTGGTCTTGTTGTTTTCAGCAGTTCCAGTTAAAGCATATTCAAGCGCACCTGAAGCAAAGTCCCTAGTAAGAGAGCTGACGCTCATAGTTACATCAATTGGGAATTCAAGGAGTTTAGCATAAGCCAACTCATTACCAAGAGCCTCAATAACTTCACGAGCCAATGGCAGTTCAATAGAGGCACTTTGAATTGGCAGCTGGCTAAAGGTAGGCCCACCAAGTGGAGCAACTCCATCTGCTCCATCTGCAAAGGTGATAGATACATCTTGAGGCCGAAGAACAAGGGGGACAGAAGATCCCGTAGTAGGAGCTGGAAGGTTTGTGATTCCAGTGTGAGATCTTTCTCCTTCTAAGTCTAAAGATGGGTTGATAAGACCAGAGTTAATCCCCGTGTAGAAAACAACATTGGAAGCTTGCATTTCAATATCAGCCCTTGGGATTTCTCCGACACTAAAGTTTGCGCTGTAACTGGAAATAAAGCAGTTACCAAAACCAACAACATCATGATCATTTTGAGCTGCTGCTTTATTGGCTATTGTTAAATTGTTCGCATCTTCACCCTCTTTAACGGTAAGAAGATAAACATTTCGCTCTTTAAGAAGAGAATCTTCCACCAATTGACCAGAACACATCTGACCTTTAACTGCTGTCGTTGATTTTTGGAAACCAAGTGCTAATTCATTTTCCCCGTCTCCTAAGAAGTATCCGAAACTTAAAGTTGGGTTGACTTCAGTAAGGTTAACAGTTCCAATTCGCGCTAACTGGCCAAATTCTCTGACATCTTGACGCGCTCCAGCAAGGTCCATTTCAAATGAAAAAGTGTCAACGCGATGAAGCTGATGAGCGTCAATCATTGCTCTACCAGTTGTGGTAGTATACGGTCCTCCAATCGAAGCGTCCCATCCAGTAGGACTTACATATACTGCTTTGTTTTGTGAAATTACTCTTGTTCTTGTAGCCATATTTATATAAAAAGGTTTATTTTAAATACACTCGTTTAAGATCTTGGGAAACGATAGGTCGATAAATCGAAATCTAAGAATGCTATAGAAAAGTCCTTATTAAGCTTTTCTCTTAAAGCTTCAGAAACAACTTTTGAAGATGTAACATTATCAATATAAGAACATAAAGGATTACTGCCTTGGTTCCCTACAACACCAGTATAAGTATAAGGAAAGTCCTTTACGGAGTAAGAATAAGCGTATGGGAAACTTTCATAAGGAATGTGGGTTATTTTTTCTCTTACAGTATCTCTGAGTCTAGAAATAACAGAGTCCAAAATATAAGAATCCTTGGTCAGCACCATCACACGAACCCTACTTTGAGTGTTTTCTTCCCCACCAAATGAAAACTCTTCATTCTGAGAAGATGCTAGGGAAACAAAGCAAGCAGGAAGGAAATAAGACCCTTGATCAACAACAGCTGTTTCATTGTAAAAATAAGGAGAATCTTGCCCATTTTCTGAGAAATCAGAATGAACTAAAAATTCTACATCATCATCGTGAGAGATGTAAGTATTTACTTCTTTTACAGAATAGGTTCCAGATATATTTAACCCAGTCCCAGAAGCCGAAGGGAATAAGATACGACCATTGTTGTAATCTGTATACACATTTCCATTTGCACTTGAATCTCCCGTAATAAAATCATTTCCAACAAAAAAACCTGAATTAACTGTATCTATATCAAACTCTGCTACTAGCTGCCTATACTCACCCTGATACCCAATCATATCAGAAGGAATATCATCAAAATCTACATAACGAAAATTATTGTCTAATCCAGTAAGATAAGCCTTTGTGTCAGATTTCAACAAACGGTTCTCTAACCATAAGTAAAAGCTGGATAATAAATTTTGATCAAATTGAGCTTTCATGTTTTAAAATGTTGTAACGTTTTTATAGAACCTATCTATAATTTTAGAAATATAAGGTTGAGTTTTAAAATTAGTAGACCTTAGATCATTTAAAACCTGTATGCCTGTTCCAGACCTAGATTTAGATACGCCTCTATTTCTATATAAAAATGAACCAAGATTAGAGAGTCCTTTTTCGATACCCTCTGCCCAACTAGAACCGCTAGCCCAAGGTATTTGAGATACGCTAAAAATCTCACTTTTAGATGCAGCATTT
>Ga0213868_10000771_pt1 | contig 30903 bp, 32 predicted proteins | sample PICome_9_FD_160087 | JGI IMG/M metagenome (GOLD analysis project Ga0213868, IMG submission 160087) | Coastal seawater microbial communities near Pivers Island, North Carolina, United States - PICO127 | ecosystem: Environmental > Aquatic > Marine > Coastal | place: USA: North Carolina... | reverse complement strand
GCTAAAGCAAATGGTTACGCTCATGTCATTAATTATTCCAAAGATGATTTTGCAAAAGAAGTTATGAAGATTACAAAGAATGAAGGTGTTTCTGCCGTTTTTGATGGAGTTGGAAAAAATACATTCAAAGGTTCAATAGCAAGTTTAAAACCAAGAGGTTTGATGGCAAGTTTTGGAAATGCATCAGGACCCCTTGATCCAGTTAACGTTCCAAAAGATATTCAACCAAAGGGTCTTTACTTAACTAGGCCTTCAATCGCTCAATATTTTACTAATAGAAAAGAACTACAAGCAGGAGCAGACGCTGTTTTTGAAAAAATTAAATTTGGAATGATTAAAATAAAAATTTTTAAAAAATATAAATTGGCTGATGCAAAACAGGCTCACGAAGACTTAGAGTCTAGAAAGCTTACGGGTCCAGCTATTTTAATTCCTTAATGAACAACAAAGTTACTTCTCCATGTATTAGTATCTGTAAAACTGATCCTGTTACTGGATATTGCTATGGTTGTGCTAGAACAAACGATGAAAAAAAACTTTGGAAAGATGAAGATACCAAAGATAATTGGAAAGAAGAAAATTTAAAAATAATTGTAACTAGAATGCAAGGCTGGCAATTAGAGACTTTTAAAGAGTCATATGATCATAAAAAAAATAAAGGTATATCTTTATTTAAAAAAAGTCAGATAAAAAACAAATAGAATTATAAATCTTTTTTCATCGAGTCCATGTCACTTAAATGATACTTGAGAGCCTGATTTGATAGCCTTATCTCTTGTAGAAATAAGAAAATCGAAATGATCATACATATGCAACACGCAGCAAAAATTAATCTAGCAGCTTGCAAGCTACCCATATAAAGCATCAAAACAGTCGTCATATTTAACAGAAAACCAAATGCTGCGAAACCCATAGTATATTTAAGTAGATTAGTTCTATTGTTTAGAACATGCAGCTGATTTTCCCATTCTGGTGGTGTTCGCTTTTCAAAAGTTAATTGATCATGAAGCTTTCTTATCAGTCCGCTTAACGTGTGAAATCTGTTGCTATACATTGTCATCATTAAAGGTATAGCTGGAAACATTAACGCCGCTACTGTGTAATCTATATCCATATCGAATCAAATTGATTATGAAGATAGTGTTTGATATTTACAAGAAGAATTTCATGAAACATTTAAAAATATTCATAGAATTAACCAGATTAAATAAACCAATCGGCTTCATGCTTCTATTCTGGCCCTGCTCTTGGGGATTAGCTTACGCTTACTTAATTAATCAAAATACTAAACTATTTATATATTATTTAATATTATTTTTTTTTGGTTCTGTTTTAATGAGAAGCGCAGGATGTATTGTAAATGATATTGTTGACAAAGATTTAGATAAAAAAGTAAAAAGGACAAAAACAAGGCCGTTGGCAGCAGGAAAAATATCCGTTAAACAATCACTGTTTTATGTTTTAGTGCTTTGTCTTTTAGCGTTTCTTATATTAATTCAATTTAATTTTTTAACAATTTTTTTAGGAATTGGATCTATGTTCTTGGCATTTTCTTATCCATTCATGAAAAGAATTACCTACTGGCCTCAACTTTTCTTGGGCATTACTTTTAACTGGGGAATAATTATGGCTTGGACCGCAATAAATAATGGTATTTCATTAGAAATAATCATTCTTTATGTGTCAGCCATATTTTGGACATTGGGCTATGACACGATCTATGGGGCGCAAGATGTATCGGATGATGAAATAATTGGTATCAAATCCACGTCTATAAAATTTAAAAATAATATAATAATGTTTGTAACAATTTGCTACGTTTTAACTTTTATTTCATTAGCTTTTCTGCTTAGAAATAACTTTGGCCTTAATATAACTACTATATTATTTGTAATTTTTAACTTAAGTCTACTTAATCAAATATTAAATTTGAAAGATTTAAAGAAAAATAATTTTTTAAAGATATTTAAATCTAATAATACTTCAGGTTTAATACTTTTCTTTGCTATTTTAACAACAAATTTATAAAATGAAATTTTCGGAATTAAAATTAATCATATCAAGACTATTTAACGAGTATGTTAAAAAACATTTAAAAAGAATTTTAATTGCGCTAGTTCTTTCAATTGTAGTAGCTGGAAGCACTTCAGGAATAGCTTGGCTTCTTGATCCAGCAGTAAAAAAAATATTTATTGAACAAGACAGAACTCTTGCCTGGGCAATTCCTTTACTAATTATCGTAGCTTTTACAAGTAAAGGAGTGTCTTTATATTTTGCGCGGGTAAACATTTTTAGAGTTGGTGAAGAAATAGCTGGTGAGTTACAAAAAAAAGTTGCTACAAATATCTTAACATCAGATATTCAAACTTTAGATAACAGGCATTCAGGAAAATATATATCAAACATAATGTATGACACACATCATGTGAGAAACCTTGTTGGCATGGGTGTGTTAAATTTAATGAAAGATACTTTTTCAGTTATAGCATTAGTTTCATTAATGTTTTATCAAAATTGGAAACTTGCCTTATTTGCGATCATAATGATGCCATTAGCTGGTGGACTTGCTAAGTCACTTGGTAAAAGAATTGGAAAAGCAACAAAAATTGCTGGAGAATCATCAGGAAACTTAGCTTCTTTTTTATCAGAAATTTTTAAAGGCTCAAAAATGATAAGAATATATCAAAAAGAGAACTCTGAAAATATAAAAGCAGGTGAAGTTATTAAAGATTTAGTTGAAAAAAATATTAAGATTGCAACAATATTAGTAAGAGCAACACCAATTATGGAAACTCTAACTGGATTCATGATTGCAGGTTTTATTTTTTATTCAGGTATTTTAATAAAAGCAGGTGAGTTAGAAATAAATAATTTTTTTTCATTTTTAGCTGCCATGATGTTGGCTTACCAGCCAATCAGGTCTTTAGCTACTTTAAATATGGCTGCTTATCAAGGTGCTGCTGCTTTTAAAAGAATAAGTGAAATTATTGATAAAGATATTAAAGTTAAAGAAATACTTGGTAGCCCAGAACTTGTTCTACGAAAGACTGATATCAATTTTAAAAATGTTAGTTTTATGTATGAAAGTACAAAAGAAAAAGCAATTAATAACATAAACTTAAGCATAAAAGGAAACTCGATGACAGCTTTTGTGGGTCAAAGTGGTGCTGGAAAAAGTACAATTATAAACTTGTTGCCAAGATTTTATGATCCACAGGAAGGTTTAATTGAAATAGATAGCCAGAATATAAAAGATATATCTCTTCAATCATTAAGAAAAAATCTATCTATGGTGAGCCAAGATGTAATTTTATTTGATGACTCTATTAAAAACAACATTTCGTATGCAAAAACCGAGGCGACTATGGAAGAAATTATGCGTGCATGTAAGTTCGCTGCGGCCGATGAATTTATTCGAAAATTACCCGATGGATACAATACTATGATAGGAGAAAATGGAATTAGGCTATCTGGGGGTCAAAAACAAAGGATATCAATTGCCAGAGCGATACTAAAAGAATCCCCTATTATACTACTTGATGAAGCAACTTCTTCTTTAGATGCAGAGTCAGAGGAAATAGTGCAAAATGCTATTAATAATTTAACAAAAAATAAAACAACATTAGTAATAGCTCATAGACTTTCTACCATTCATAACGCTGACATGATTTTTGTTATGAAAAACGGTAAAATTATTAATTCAGGAAATCATGAATATTTAATCAGTAACTGTGAAGAATATAATTCACTTTACAAAAAACAGCTAAAATAAAATGATTCTTTTATATAGAATCCTTGCTAATCTAATATATCCATTTTTATTTATTTTTATCTATTATAGAAAACTTTTAAAAAAAGAAGATTCTCATAGGTATAAAGAAAAAATTTTAATATCACACTTTAAAGTAAAGAAAAAGAAAAAATCTAAATTAATTTGGTTTCATGCTGCAAGTATAGGAGAATTAAAAAGTATTATACCTATCATTAAAAACCTTGATAAAACAAAAGATAATCTTGAATTTTTAATAACCACCACAACTCTTAGTTCTGGTAATCTTGCTAAAGAAGAGTTGAAAAAATATGAAAATGCGTGCCATAGATACATTCCTTATGATGTTGGTTTTTTAATAGAAAAATTTATATGTTCATGGAATCCAGATGCAATTTTTTTAGTAGACTCTGAAATTTGGCCAAATTTAATTTTGAAAGCTAGTCAAAATAAAATTCCTTTGGCTCTTATCAATGCAAGATTAACCTCAAAATCATTTAATAAATGGAAAAAATTTCCAAAAACGGCAAGAAAAATTTTTGGTTTATTTAATTTATGTCTTTCATCTAATTTAGAAACAAAAAATTATCTCTTAGAATTAAATGCAAGAAATATTTATTTTGATGGAAATATTAAACTCATCAATAAAGTAGATGAAAATAATATTATAACTTCTGATGCAGATTTTTTAAAGAAAAAAAGATTTTGGATTGCCGCAAGCACTCACGATGGCGAGGACTTATTGTGTCTTAAAGTTCATTCTGAACTAAAAAAAAAATATAGTGATGTAATTACAATTATTGCTCCAAGACATATTGAAAGAATTAAAAAAATACAATATTTATTTGAGCGTAATAATTATGAAGTTCAAATATTAAATAAAAATGAAAAAATAGCAGAAAATAAAGAGGTGGTTTTAATAAATTCTTATGGGGTTTTACAAGCTTATTTTAAGCATGCAAAGAGTGCTTTTATTGGTAAATCTACTGTTAAAAAATTAAAAAATGTAGGTGGCCAAAATCCAATCGACGCTGCTAAACTAGGTTGTAAAATTTATCATGGTCCATATGTGTACAACTTTAAAGAAATTTATGAAATCTTAGAAAAAAATAATATTTCAATAAAAATAAACAACCATGAAACGCTTAGTGATAATTTAATTAGAGATTTGAAAAATCCAATTAAAGAGGATAATAAAATTTCTAATTTAATTAACAGTTTGGGTGAAAAAATTTTAGCTGATACAATGAAAAATATTAACAATTTCTTATTTAATGAAATTAAGTAAACCAAAATTTTGGGATACAAAAATTAGTTTTTATTCTATTTTTTTATTTCCTATTTCGCTAGGTGTATCATTATTTATTTTTTTAAAAAAAAAAATAATTAAACCCATAAAATTTAATATACCGATAATTTGTGTTGGTAATATTTACATTGGAGGAACTGGTAAAACACCTACCTCAATTTTATTGGCAACCACACTTGCTAAAATAGGAAAAAAACCAATGATATTAAGAAAATATTACAAGAGTCATGTCGATGAACATAATTTGATAAAAAATGAATTTAAACATTTGGTTTTATGTCGAAAAAGAATTGATGGAATAAAAGAGGTAAACAAATCTAAATATGACTGTGTAATTCTTGATGATGGATTTCAAGATTACAAAATTAAAAAAGATCTAAGCATATTATGTTTTAATCAAAGGCAACTTATCGGAAATGGTTTGATTTTACCCGCTGGTCCATTAAGAGAAAGTTTAAATTCAATTAATAGTGCTGATATAGTTTTAATTAATGGAAAAAAAGATGAAGATTTCGAAAAAAAAATATTAAATATAAATACGAACTTAAAAATATATTATGCTCAATACAAACCTATTAATATTGAGCAATTTAAAAATAAAGATTTGTTTGCAATAGCCGCAATTGGAAATCCAGATAATTTTTTTGAACTTATCAAAAAAAATAAACTAAATATAAAAAGAAAGCTGGTCTTTCCTGACCATTATGAATTTAGTAAAAATGAATTGCAAGATATTATTGAAATTGCTAAACAAAAAAATTATCAAATCATAACAACTGAAAAAGATTATTTTAAAGTTAAACATTTCAATTTCAAAGAAATAAAATGCTTAAAAGTATCACTGGAAATAAATGATAAACATCAATTAATTAAGTCAATAACTAAATTATATGATAAAAACAATTAATTATTTTTTACAGGCTTTTTTAATATATCTGTTTTTTTTTATAGGTCGTATTTTAGGATTGAAAATAAGTAGAAAAATTTTTACCTACTTATTTTCTTTTATGGGTCCTCTATTCAAATCAAAAGAAATCATTTCAAAAAATTTAAAAATTTTTTCACATAACATCTCTGATGAACAGAAAAATCAGATTGAAAAAAATATGTGGAAAAATTATGGATCAACTTTTATTGAATATGTATTTCTAGATTATTTTAGAAAAAATAATTCACATATTATTACAAAAGGTGAGTCAAATTTATCTTCGGTAATAGAAAAAAAAAATCCAGTTATTTTTGTTTCTGGTCATTTTGCAAATTTTGAATTGATGTCTATGGAAATAACAAAAAGAGATATATCTTTAGCTACGATTTATAGGCCATTAAATAATTTATTTTTAAATCCATTTATGGAATACCTCAGAAGAAAATATGTATGTAAAAATCAAATAAAAAAAGGAATAAACGGGGTTAGGAAAACAATTCATTATATTAATAAAAAACATAGTATTGCACTAATGATTGATCAAAGAGTCAGCGAAGGAGATAAAATTGATTTTTTTGGAAAACCCGCACTGACTACTACGTTGCCTGCTCAGCTTGCAATGAAATATAACTTAGGAATAATTCCAGTTTTTATTGAAAGAACTAAAGATGATAAATTCAAAATTGAATTTCAAAAAGAGATACATCCAAAAAATTTTAAAAATAAATTAGAGCTCTCTAAAAAATTAAATCAAAATCTGGAAAGTATGTTAATTAAAAATCCCAATCAGTGGATTTGGACCCACAATAGGTGGAAATAACAAAACTTAATTATTATACGTTTTAAATTTTTTGTTAGCTTCTATTGGTGAGAAATAAGCTTCTTGTAAATCGACATTCCAATAATTTAAATTTTCTAACAAAATCTCTTTTCCTGAAATTGCACATAGCACATAATCTCCCTCCTCTATAATTTCAAAATAATTGTGTTTAAAAATAAGTTTAGCTTTTTTTTTACTCATCAATAAATTATACAATATATTAACTATCATGAATATTGGTTTAATTGGAAGCGGCGGGCGAGAACATGCTTTATGCAGAAAGATCAATCAGTCAAGAATTGCTAAAAAAGTAATATGTTTTCCAGGAAATGCTGGCACTGCTGAATTGGCAATAAATGTTGATGTTGATATTACAAACTTCAAAAAATTTTTAGTCTTAATAAAATATTACAAAATTGATTTAATCATAGTCGGACCTGAAGAACCCTTGGTCAATGGAGTAGTTGACTTTCTAAAAAAAAATAAAATTAAAGTTTTTGGTCCAAATAAATATGCTGCTCAATTAGAGGGCTCTAAATCATTTATGAAAAAGATTTGTAAAAAAAATGGAATTCCTACTGCTAAATTTAAAATTTGTAATAAAATATCGCAAGTTCAACATTTTCTTAATAATTGCAACTTTCCTGTTGTAGTAAAAGCCGATGGCTTAGCAGCAGGAAAAGGAGTTGCAATTTGTAAAAATGTAAAGCAAGTTTTACATTTCTCATCTAAAATATTTAATGGTAAATTTAAATCATCAAAGAGGTTAATTTTAGAAGAATTTTTAGAGGGTGAAGAAGCAAGTTATTTTATAATTGTAGATGAACATAACTTTAAATTTTTTGGTACAGCGCAGGACCACAAAAGAGTAAAAGAAAAAGATAGAGGACCCAACACTGGTGGTATGGGTGCGTACTCTCCAGCTCCAATCATTAATAGAGAGGTAGAAAAAAAAATTATAGATAAAATAGTTAAGCCAACTTTATTAGCATTAAAAAAAAAGGGAAATCCCTATAAAGGATTTTTATATGTTGGTTTGATGATTAAAAATAATGAACCATATCTAATTGAATACAATATTAGAATGGGTGACCCAGAATGTCAGGTAATACTCCCACGATTAAAAACTGATTTAGTAAAAATAATTTTAAATACTATAGAAAATAAATTAAAAAAAACGAAAATTGAATGGAAAAATAATAAATGTATGACAATAGTCTTATGTTCAAAAGGTTACCCGGGAAAATATAAAAAAAATATTCCTATTAATGGAATAGATTATTTAAATATATCAAAAAATGATTTCATTTACCACGGAGGTACCAAAATTGAGAAAGGAAGATTATTCTCTAATGGGGGTAGAGTATTAAATATAACCTCCGTTGGTCAAAAATTTTCAATTATTCGAAGTAAAATTATAAGATTAATCAAAAAACTAAATTGGAAGAATGGCTTCTATCGCAATGATATTGGTTGGAGAATAATTAATAAAAATGAGAATAATTAGTGGATCATTAAAAGGAAAATCGATAGCCTTTTTAAAAAATAAAAATACACGACCGCTTAAAGACTCGGTAAAAGAAAATATTTTTAATATCTTGGAGCATTCAAATCTTTTTAGCGTAAAAATCAAAAAATCAAATATTTTAGATCTTTATTCTGGAATTGGATCTTTTGGTCTAGAATGCATCTCAAGGGGAGCTGCAAAAGTTACATTTGTAGAGAAAGACAGAGGTGCTTCAAAAATTTTAGAAGAAAACTTAAAAAAATTATCTATTATTCAAAAAGCACAAATAATTAATAGTGAAATTGTAAGTGTTTTAGATAACAAAATAAAAGATAATTTTGATATTTTTTTTTTAGATCCACCTTTTGCAGATAAACAATTCTTTAAAGTTTTAAGTTTAATCAGAAAGAAAAAAATTTATAAATTTAAACATATTATCATAATTCATAGGGAAAGAAGAACAATAGATGATTTAGGTGATATTATAGAGATTATAGATATTAAAAAATACGGAAGATCAAAAATAATTTTTGGTTTTTTTAAGTAAGAAATTTTTTTGTATATGTTTTTACTTGTTCTACGGCTGGCTGATCAAATGGATTGATTTTGATTAGTTTTCCAACTATTACTGTTTCAAGAACAAAATAAGAGAAGAGTTCGCCAATGACTTCTTCATTTACTTTATTAATTTTAAACTCTCTAAAAGGTATTTTATTTTTTTTAAGTGATGCAATTAAAGCTCTTTTTTGAGCATTCTTAATAAAGTTTAAATTTTTTTTATTCAAAAAGCTTTTACTATCTATGTCTTTTTTGAATACAACTTTTTCTTTAGTGGTATCGTCTAAGCTAAAAATATTAAATATTTTATCTCTTGGACCATCAAGATATAGTTGTAAAAGACTGTGATGGTCTTTTGGCGCGCTAGATATGACTGGTAGAAAACCTTTTCCTTTTTTACCTAAACTTTCAGCAATCAATTGCTGGCTCCAATAAAGAAATTTTTCAATTTCGGGTGAGTAGTTCAGAAAAATTAAATTATTAAATTTTTTGGAATTTAATAAGTTTGCTAGCTTAAGAGCACTATCTTTTAAAAATATTTTTTTACTCGTTAAAAATATTTTAATTTTAGACCTTATTTTAAATATATTAACTCCCATAAAATATGCTGGGAGCATACCAACTTCAGAAAGAACCGAATATCTCCCACCAATATAACTTTTGTGCTCTATATAAAATAAATTATATTTTTTTGAAATTAAATATAGTAAGTTATTTTTTTTTTCTGAAATTATAATTAAATTTTTAGCATTTTTTTTAATAATATTCAGTGTCGAAAAATTAGATAAAGTCTCAATAGTATTTCCAGATTTAGAAATAATTAAAAAAAGAACTTTATTTAAATTTTTTTTCTTTTTAAATATTTTATTTTTTTTTGTTTTAATATTATTAAAAAAATATACCTTTTTTTTAATTTTTTTTTTGAGAAAGCTATAAATCGCCTCCGCACCTAAAATGGAACCACCCATTCCAATTATTGCAATAGTTTTATATTTTTTAAATTTTTTTAAATTTTTTATTTTGAAATTGAATTCATACTTGTCGCTTAGAACATTTAATGTCTTATCTAAACTGTTTACATCATAATTGATTTCTTTAATTATTTTTTTATATTTTTTGGATAATTTTTTGATTGAATTATTATACAAATGTTTTTTTTGAATATAATTCTTTGTTACAAAATTTTGTTTAATCACTTACGTATCTTTTTTAAAATTGAGTTTTCTATAGATGAAGAATTTTTTTCATTTATTTTTTTTGAATCTCCTGCTTTAAGCATCTCTTTAATCTTTTGTGTTTCATCTGCTTTTTTAACCTTCAATTCTCCAGGTTTTGGTAGGGAGTTGTAGTCCGGTGGAAATATTAATGATTGTTTCTTTTTAACTAAAAATTCATCCGTGGTTGTTGTTTTTTCATTTCTTAACACCTTGCCAGCTTCTTTAAGTGAGGTGCAAGAATTAAGCATCATTAACATTAAAATTAAAATTTTTGTATATTTCATTTATCTTTTTTAAAAAATCCGTTTGTTAAGAATATAATTATTCCAAATGAAATAAATATATCTGCTATATTAAAAGTAAACCAGTGGAAATTTCCAACATGAAAATCAATAAAATCTGGTACTGCGCTAAATACTAACCTATCATAAAAATTACCAATAGCACCCCCTAAGATTAATGAAAAAATAATTTTATCAAACAAGTTAGATTTTAATCCAACATAAACTAAACCTATTATAACAACTAAAATAATTGCTGAAATAAAATTATAAATTAAAACCGATGTATGGCTAAATAATCCAAATCCGACTCCGCTATTCCAAATTAAATTTAAGTTAATAAAGCTATTTAAATAAAAATTACTTTCATTGATTTCACTAATAATTATATTTTTTGAGTATCTGTCCAGAAAAAATACTGCGCATATCAATATTAGGGATGTTAAATTTTTATAATTAAAAATTAGTTTCATATTTAAAATTTTTAAATGAATACATTAATTTAATCTATTATTGCTGAACATCTTTCGCATTTTTTCTCTAATATTTTCCAACATCTGGGGCATTTGACTCCATCTGCTTTTTTAACTTCAATTTTTAATTCATTGTGTGTCTCTGATTTATTTTTTTTAGCCTTTGAAGTAATAAAATACTCAGCTAAATCAAGGCCTTCAAGTATTGTTAGAGTCTCACTATCTGCTGTTATTTTAATTTCTGCCTCCAAACTGGAACCAATTTCTTTGTTAGCTCTTTTTTCCTCTATAGCTATGTTGGCTTCTTGTTTTATTTTAAATAATTTTTCCCATTTATTATTCAGTTCATTATTTTTCCAAGTTTGAGGAATTTTGGCAAAGCATTGCTCATGAATACTTTCATTTTTTTTATTCACTAAAGTAAAAATCTCATCAGTAGTAAAAGCCAAAATTGGAGCAAACCATTTGAGCAAACATTCTAAAATTATATTTAGAACAATTACACAATCTTTTCTTTTTTTTGAACTTATGCTGTCACAATAAAGGACATCTTTTCTTATATCAAAATAGAATGAGGATAAATCTAACGTACAAAAATTCAATAATTCCTTGGAAAGTTTATGAAAATTATAGGCCTTAAGATTGTCTTTAATAGATTGATCAATTTCATGTAATTTATGTAAAATATATTGCTCTAGTTCATCAAATTTTTTATAATCTAATTTTTCTAAATCTTGTTTTTGGTAGTTATCTTTTAAGTTTCCTAATACATATCTAAATGTGTTTCTCACTTTTCTATAAGATTCAGAGTGCTGTATTAATATAGTTTTATCAATTCTAAGGTCTTCTGCATAATCAGAAGAAGCAACCCACATTCTTAGAATATCTGCTCCATAATTTTTTAAAATATCCTCTGGTGAAATAACATTTCCCATTGATTTCGACATTTTTAATCCTTTTCCATCGACAACAAATCCGTGTGAAAGAATACTTTTAAAAGGAGCCTTCCCTCTAGTACCACAAGATTCCAGTAACGATGAATGAAACCATCCTCTATGTTGATCTGAACCTTCTAAATACATGTCTGCAGGCCAATTTAAATCTCCTCGTTTTTCTAAAACAAAGCTATGCGTTGATCCGCTATCAAACCATACCTCGACAATATCATCCAATTTTTCATACTCATCAAGATTGTAATCGCTTCCCAAGAATTTTTTTGGGTCATCTGTAAACCAACAATCAGATCCTTGTTTTTCATAAATAGACGCAATTCTATCAATCAATTTTTGATCTCTTAATGGTTCTTTAGTTTTTTTATTAATAAAAATAGGTAATGGAACACCCCAAACTCTTTGCCTGGATACACACCAATCTGGTCTTCCTTCAACCATTGATAGCAACCTTTCCTTGCCTTTTTCGGGATAAAAAATAGTTTCATTGATAGCTTTAATAGCTTTTTTTCTTAAATCATTTTTTTGCATAGAAATAAACCATTGGGGTGTAGCTCTATAAATTAATGGAGCTTTGGACCTCCAAGAATGGGGGTAACTATGATTTAATTTATCGCTCTTTAATAGTTGATTCTGTTCTTTAAGTTTTTCTATAACAATAGGATCTGCTTTGAAAATATGTATGTTGGTAAAATATGGAATTTCTTTAGTATAAAGACCAGCGCTATCGACAGTGTAAAGTGACGGTATATTGTTTTTTAAACATAAATTGAAATCATCTGGACCATGACTTGGCGCACAATGAACAATCCCTGTGCCTTGATCTAAATTAACAAATTGTGCTTCTAACATTGGCACATCATAATTAAAACCCATTTGAATAAATGGATGAGAACAAATAGTTCCTAAAAAATCTTTTCCGTTGAAAGTTTTTAAAGTTTTATAATTTTTTATTTCACAGGCTTTTATAATTGAATCGATTAAATTAGTTGCGACAACAATTTTTTTTTCTTTAAAATGATCAAGTTCACTAATTTCAATAACAGAATATTCAATATTTTTATTAAAGGCCAACGCTTTGTTTGCTGGGATTGTCCAAGGTGTTGTTGTCCAAATAATAATACTTGCGTCTTTTAAAAATTCTTGTTTTGTTTCTTTAACTTTAAAAGCCGCATATATAGTATTAGATGTGTGATCCATATACTCGACTTCGGCATCAGCAAGAGCTGTTTTTTCGACTGTGGACCAAAATACTGGTTTAAATCCTTGATATAGACTTCCGTCTAGAAGGAATTTACCCAGTTCTCTAACTATTTGGGCTTCTGCCTCAAAACTCATTGTGGAATAATAATTTTTAAAGTCCCCTACAACACCCAGCCTCTTGAACTCTTTGATGTGTATTTCAATCCAATTGTTAGCAAACTCTCTGCATTCTTCTCTAAAATCTTTTATTGGGACTTCATCTTTATTTTTTTTCTTTTTTTTGTATTGCTCCTCAATCTTCCATTCGATGGGTAATCCATGACAATCCCAGCCTGGAACATAAATCGAGTCTTTTCCATTCATTTGATGAAAGCGAATAATTATATCTTTTAATATTTTATTTAATGCTGTACCCATATGTATGTGGCCATTTGCATAGGGAGGTCCATCATGTAGAATAAATTTTTCTTTGCCTTTTGAATTTTTCCTTAATTTCTCAAAAATTTTATTTTTTTCCCACTTTTCTAAAATTTGTGGTTCTTTCATAGGCAAGCTAGCCTTCATTGAAAAGGCAGTTTTAGGAAGCTGTAAAGTATCTTTTGACATTATTATTTAGCTTTTTTTATATCAATATTTATTTGTTTTTTTAAATGTTCAAGATTTTTAAATTTCTTTTCTGGCCTAATAAAGCTTTTAAAACTTACACTCAACTCTTTATTATATAGGTTTTTATTAATTCCAAAGATATTTGTTTCCATTAATATGTGTTTACCATTAAAAGTTGGTCTAAAACCGATATTAGCTATACCTTTTTTGCTAAATTTCAATCCGCTTATTTTAACTGCATAAACGCCCAATCGAGGAATAATATATTCGTTTAAGTTTAAGTTGCATGTTGGAAAGCCAATTTTTCTTCCACGTTTTTGTCCTTTAATTACTTTGCCTAATATTGTCCATTCTCGATTTAAAAGATTGTTTGCTTGTTCAATTTTACCAGAAATTATTTTTTTTCTAATTAATGTTGATGAAATAATTTTTTTATTTTTAACATAAGGTTTTGTTATTAAACTTTTAAAGTTATACAATTTTTCGTATTTTTTAAGTGTTTGAATAGTTCCTTGTCTTTGATAGCCAAATTTAAAATTTTTACTTACATACAAAAATTTACATTTTGTTTTATTATTGATTATTTTTTTTATAAATTTTTCTGCTGTAAATGAAGAAAACTTTTTGTTAAATTTAATAATAATTAAAAAATCAATCTTAAATCTTTTTAATTGAATTATTTTTTGTTCAATTGAATTAATTCTGTGGTTTTTAATCTTAGGATTAAAAAACATTACTGGAACAGGTTCAAAGGTCATGATTCCAAAAGGTAATTTGTTTTTTTTAGCTTTTTTTTTTGCTTCATTGATTACTTTTTGATGGCCTAAATGAACACCATCAAAATTTCCTATAGCGATTACACCCCCTTGATGTTTTTTATTTATATTTGCATTTTTATAAATCTTCATTTTACCACTGAAGTTCTTTTTGAAAATAATTTACTTTAACTTTATATTTGCCTAAAAGTTTTTCTAATTCTAAATAGTTGTTAAATTCATTTCGATGGACACCGTTTGAAATAAATAGGCAATCTTTATTCAAATTATTTGCCCCTTTAATATCTGTTCTTAAGTTATCGCCTATAGCTAGAACTTTTTCATCTTTTTTAAAACACATTTCGTATATTTCTTTATGTGGTTTACCGTAGTATATAACTTTTCCACCTAACTCTTCAAAAATTTTAGCAATATAACCAGCGCAATATTCTTCTTTGTCTCCTCTGTGTACAGTTAAGTCTGGATTCGTACAGATTAATTTCTTTGAAGTATATTTAGCTAGAAAATTTTTGTAATAATTTAAATCAGTTTCATGTAATTGAGGCTCATAAAAATTAGGATTATCTTCATCAAATAAACCAGTGCAAAGAATAAAATCACAATTATCAATATCAGTTATATTTTCTTTTACTTTTTCAAAAATAGAACTATCTCTTGGCGGACCTAAGTGAAAAAATGTTTCACCAAATTTTTTTTGGTTGATGGCTCTCATAGCTGCCTCGCCCGAAGTCATGACATTAGAAAGGTGGCGCTTATCCATTTTCATCTTCAATAAAAAATCGATAACTTTTACGCTTGGCCTGGGTGCGTTAGATAAAAAAATGATCTTTTTTGAGTTTTTTTTTAATTGATTTACAGCCTCTGTAGCTTTTTTATTTAGCTTTATGCCGTTATGCATTACGCCCCATAGATCTATCACGAACGTATCGTAACCCTTTATTATTTCTGATAAATGATTTAATTCTTTCAATTTTTTCAATCTTTCTTGTGTTAATTTCTATAATAATCTCAAAATATGAGTTTTTTTGCCTTTTTTCAGTGATTTTTACCTCTTGAAATCTAACTAAAACACACCATATCAGCCATACATTAAAAATTATAGGAGAAAAAAATGAAATTTAGACCCCTGCACGATCGTGTGCTTATAAAAGTATTAGACAGTGAAGAAAAAACTGCTGGAGGAATCATTATCCCAGACACAGCTAAAGAAAAGCCTCAAGAAGGTAAAGTTGTTGCTGTAGGCCCAGGATCAAAAAATGAAGATGGAAAACTTACTGCCATGGACGTTAAAGTAGGTGATGTTGTTCTTTTTGGTAAATGGTCTGGAACAGAAGTTAAAATTGACGGTAGTGAATACAGCATTATGAAAGAATCAGACATAATGGGAATTTCAAAAAGTAAATAATAACCTTTAGAGGAGAAATAAAATGGCAAAAATAATTAAATTTGATACAGAAGCAAGATCAAGAATGCTTAAAGGTGTTAATACACTTGCTAATGCGGTTAAAGTAACATTGGGACCTAAAGGTCGTAATGTCGTGATGGATAAATCTTATGGCGCACCAAAAATTACGAAGGATGGTGTTTCCGTGGCAAAAGAAATTGAACTTGAAGATAAGTTTGAAAACATGGGCGCTCAAATGGTTAAAGAAGTTGCTAGCAAAACAAACGATAACGCTGGTGATGGAACTACGACTGCTACTATTCTTACTCAAGCCATTGTTAACGAAGGTCTAAAATATGTGACAGCTGGAATGAACCCAATGGATATTAAGAGAGGTATTGATAAAGCTGTGGAGCATGTAATAGAAAAATTAAAATCATCTTCAAAAAAAGTAAAAGCCAACGAAGAAGTTGCTCAAGTTGGTACAATATCAGCTAATGGTGAGAAATCAATCGGTGATATGATTTCAAAAGCTATGCAAAAAGTTGGAAACGAAGGTGTTATCACAGTTGAAGAGGCAAAAGGTGTTGAGACGGAACTTGATGTTGTTGAGGGAATGCAATTTGATAGAGGATATTTATCTCCATATTTTGTAACTAATACTGAAAAGATGACAACTGAGTTAGATAATCCATTAGTTCTTTTGGTAGAGAAAAAACTAACTAATTTACAACCAATGGTTCCTCTTCTTGAGTCTGTAGTTCAAGCTAATAGACCATTAATGATTATTTCTGAGGACGTCGAGGGTGAAGCTTTGGCAACTTTAGTGGTAAACAAATTGAGAGGTGGCTTAAAAGTTGTAGCTGTTAAAGCTCCAGGCTTTGGTGATAGAAGAAAATCAATGTTAGAAGATATTGCTATCTTAACGGGTGGGCAAGTAATCTCTGAAGATTTAGGCATAAAATTAGAAAATGTTAAAATTGGAGACCTTGGTTCTTGTAAAAAAGTTAAGATAGATAAAGAAAACAGTACAATTGTAGCTGGTGAAGGTAAAAAATCTGATATAGAGGCTAGGTGTAATCAAATCAGATCTGAGATAAATGAAACGACATCTGACTATGATAAAGAAAAACTTCAAGAAAGATTAGCTAAACTTGCCGGAGGAGTTGCTGTAATCAAAGTTGGTGGAGCTACAGAAGTTGAGGTTAAAGAAAGAAAAGACAGAGTTGAAGATGCTCTAAATGCAACAAGAGCTGCCGTTGAAGAAGGAGTCGTAATCGGTGGTGGTTGTGCATTACTTTACGCTGCACAAGATTTAGATGGTGTAAAAGTTAAAGGTGACGACCAAAAAGCTGGTGTTGAGATTGTTAAAAAAGCTCTTCAATCCCCAATTAGACAAATTACATCAAATGCAGGCGTAGATGGTTCTGTAGTTGTTGGAAAACTTATAGAGGGTAAAAAATCTTCTCAAGGTTATGATGCTCAGAATGAAGACTACGTAGATATGTTTGCAAAAGGTATTATTGATCCAACTAAAGTAGTAAGATCAGCATTACAAGACGCTGCATCAATAGCCGGATTATTAATTACTACTGAAGCAATGATAGCAGACAAACCTGATGATAAAGATGCTGCTCCTGCTATGCCTCCAATGGGTGGTGGTATGGGTGGTATGGGTGGTATGGGTGGTATGGGGATGTAATAAGTCTCCGTTTATAGAACACTCTAAATATACACTAAACAAAATTAGAACCCTCAGAAAGAATTTTCTGAGGGTTTTTTTTTATGTTACTGTCTAAAAATGTATAATTTTAAAAAATATTTAAAATCAAAATTTAATAGGCTTATTTACAAAAAAATCTCTCCTTTTGTAGGGAGAGTGCTCGATAAACTTTTTTTCACTTCCTTTAGTAGGATAGGTATAAACTTTTATCATTTTTATGAAAGAAATGATTATTTAGTGGATAATAAAGATTTATTCTGTTTTGTTCACCTGCCAAGAACAGCTGGTATATCTACTAGAATTTTCCTAGAGGAAAACAATATTAAAATTTATAATTTTCCAAAAAATGCATTTCACAACCCTGTTTCATTAAATTGCCCACCTGATAAATTTAAATATTTTACTATTATGCGTAATCCTATAGATAGAGTTTATTCTCAATTTAAAAATTATGGCAGTATAGGTGGAGCTATAACAGAGCATGGTTTAATTTATACGTTGAGAACACAAAAAACGTTTAAAAATCTTGCTTGTCAATATTATTCTGGACTTATAGGTGAGCATGTAGATGAAAGAGTTTTTGAAATAGCAAAAAAAAATATCAATAATTTTCATTATATAATAAATTTTAATAGTTTAGAGGAAGATTTAAATAAATTTGTAAAAAAATTTGAAGTTGATAAAATAGTTAAAATTAAACCTTACAATATTAATAAATATGATAAAATTTCAGACTCCCAAAAAGAAATTATTGAAACTTACAATTATTGGGATCTTAAATTATATAATTACTACAAAATGAATTTAACTAAAAAAATTTAAAAAGGTCTTTAATCGAGCATCCCTTTTCTTCGCAACAAATAGACAAGCGGTTGAACTTAAAATTAATCCATCTTTTAATACTCTCAAATTATTATCAGCTAAAGTCTTACCGGAGGAACTTATATCAGTAATAATTTCTGAAGAACCTATAAAAGGGTATGTTTCAGTAGCACCGAGACTAGGTATTAATTTATATTGCGTAACCCCTTTAGAAATTAAAAAATCATTGGTTAAGTTGGGATATTTTGTTGCAACTTTTAATCTAGTATTTCTTTTAGATCTTATATCAAAAGATACTTCTTCAAGATCAGCAATAGTTTGAACGTCTATCCAATCATCTGGTACAGCAACAACTAGATTTGCATTACCAAAATCAAGTTTTTGCTTTATGTGAATTTTTTCACGTAAATTTTTTTTTGACTCTTTCAAAAGATCTAGACCGGATATACCCAAATCTAAAGTGCCATCTCCTAATCTTTGTATTATTTCTTTAGCGTGTAGGTATATAATTTTTATATGAGGTTTGTTTTCGATGGTCGCAAAATAGTTTCTCTCCTTTTTGCTTTGTAAGATTTTTAAACCATTATCTCTAAAAAAAGATATTGCTTTGTCTTTCAATCGACCTTTACTAGGCAAACCTATGGTAATTAAATCTTTCATATATTTTTTAAATTAATAGCTGCACCCACAGCTGGAATTTTTTTTTTCGCACCTAGACTTTTAAGCAAATCATCGTATCTGCCACCTCTAGCTATTTCTTTGTTTCCCGCAAATACTTCAAACACTAATCCAGTATAATATTCTATATCTCTTCCAAAATTTGAAATAAAATTAATATTCTCATTTAATACTTTTAAATTTTGAATAAATTTTAAATTTTTAAAAATATTTTTTTTTATGTTATTTTTTTTTACAAATTCTAATAGCTTTTCATCTAGTTGGACTAACTTGCATTCTATCCTTAAAAATGATCTAATAATTTTAGCAATTTGCTTTCCGTCACTAAAAGACCTTGGATCTTTCATTTTTTTATCAAATCTTTTTAAAATTTCTGAAATAGAACGTCCTGCAATAACTTTTTCTTTACTCATTTTTTTCATTTCATAAAATCGTTGTCTATCGGTATCAAAATCAACCGATTCAATATCTAAATTTTTTTCCAGTCTTTTTAAAAGTTCTTCAAAATATTTTGGCCTCCAAAAATGCCTGATGAGTCTTAGCTTCCATCTCTCTGGCATATCAAGAGAATTGATCAAGTTGTTAAATAAACTTATATCTCCTACTTTAATTTGAATTTTTTTATGTTTTGTTTTTTTAACTGAATTTAAAATTGTATTGAGAATTTTAAAATCATCTTGAGTTTGGTTTTTTGACCCTAAAATTTCAATACCTAGCTGATCTGTCACAAATTCAGATTTTTTTTTATTAGATCTCCTATAGGCTTTGCCAGAATAATAAATTTTTGAAGCAGTTTTTTTTTGCAAAAATTTTATACAAGACGCTACCGTTAAATCAGGTCTTAAACACATAGTTTTTCCATCTTCATTTTCAAATGTAACCATTGAACTTCTAAATTTTTCTCCCGACCTTTGAATAATATATTCTGAGTCTAGCAGCACGTCTGGTTCGGATAAAATGAAACCATTATTCTTAAATGTTTTGATTATTTTTTCAGATAATTTTTTTAATTTCATTAACTATTTCTTCTATTGTAACAGATTTTTCGTTTCCTGAATTCAAATCACGCAAAGTTGGTTTTCCTGATTTTATTTCATCTTCGCCAAACAGAATAGCTGCAGGGGATTTAATCTTGTTTGAATATTCCATTTGTTTTTTTAATTTACCATTTCCTGGATAAATCTCCGCACTGATACCAGCTTCTCTAAAAATAGTTAGTAATTTAATATATTCTTTCATCAATTTTTTATCAAAAACACATATTACAACAGGTCTAGATTGTTTAATTTTAAATTCTTTTTTCTGCATTAAGGCATAAACTAATCTATCTAATCCTATTGAAATACCCGTTGCAGGTGCATCGTAATTACCAAAGTTATTTACTAAATCATCATATCTTCCGCCGCCTCCAATAGAACCAAATTGGATAACCTGGCCTTTATTATTTTTAACCTCAAATTTTAAACTCACTTCAAATATCGGTCCTGTATAATACTCAAGTCCTCTGATTATTGATGGGTCAAATTCAAAATTACTAAAATTGTAATCATTAAATATTTTAAGAATTTCTAAAAGATCCTCAGTTTCTGGTAATTTTTTTTTCAATTCTTTTTCTATAGTTTCTATATTTGAAAGACTTAGATTTGCACCTTTAGTAAAATCTCCAGATTTATCTTTTCTACCCTTACTAAGTAATTGCTTTACACTCTCCCAACCCAAACGGTCAATTTTATCTAGAGCTCTGAGAACAGTAAATTTTTGTTCACTGCTATCTATTTTAATTTTTTTGAACAAATTTTCTGTGATTTTTCTCGACGAAATTTTTATGATATATTCTGATTTGTTCAGCCCACATTTTTCTAAAATTTCTGATATCATTACACACAATTCTGCATCTGCTTGTAAACTCTTAGTTCCTACAAAATCAGCGTCGAACTGCAAAAATTCTCTAAATCTCCCTGGCCCTGGTTTTTCATTTCTCCAAACTGTTCCTAATTGGTATCTCTTAAAAGGTTTTGGAATTTCTAAAAAATTTTTTGCTACATAACGTGCAAGAGGTGCAGTCAAATCATATCTAAGAGATAGCCATTTTTTTTCATCTTGTAGTGAAAAAATACCTTCATCTGGTCTCTCTTTGTCAGGTAAAAATTTTCCAATACTTTCTGAGTATTCGAAACTTGGAGTTTCCAAATTTCTAAAACCGTACTTGATCATAATTTCTTTAATATTTGAAATTATAAAATCACGTACTAGTAATTCTTTTTCTTGCCTATCTACAAAACCTAATGGAAGTTCCTTGGAAGGTTTGTTTTTTTTTTCTTTTTTCATTATTTGGTACAGTAGGGTGGATTCGAACCACCGACCCCTAGTTCCACAAACTAGTGCTCTAACCAACTGAGCTACTACTGCATCTTCGTTATATTTATCCTAATTTTTATATAATTTATATATGTTTGATTATAAGCTAAGCAATAGCCTAGCATGCATCCCGTGAGGATGTGGATTTGAAGTAAAAAATTTGTTTTTTATAATCATTTACGTGTATTTTAGAAATAATTGTGTCTTTTTTTTAGCAAAAAATAACGGGACGAAACGATATTACTAAGGTTAAGTCCCGATAAATTTTGATTTAGGAAATAAGATTTAAGCTTTCTGCAATTTAACTGCTGAAGGACCTTTTTCTCCGTTCTCTACTTCAAACGTCAGTTCATCACCTTCGTTTAAATAATTTAAACCAGCATCTTTTACTGCTGATGAATGAACGAACACGTCTTTTTCTTTGTCTTCTCTTTCAATGAAACCATATCCTTTAGTACCATTGAACCACTTTACTTTACCTTTTAGTGTACTCATGTTTTTTCTTTCTTTTGTTTTTGTATAATCATTAATGATCATACATTTTTATTAAAGAGACAAAAACATATTTATTAGCTTTTGTCCCGATAAATTTTGATTTAGGAAATAAGATTTAAGCTTTCTGCAATTTAACTGCTGAAGGACCTTTTTCTCCGTTCTCTACTTCAAACGTCAGTTCATCACCTTCGTTTAAGTATTTTAAACCAGCTTCACTAACTGCTGATGAATGAACGAACACGTCTTTTTCTTTGTCTTCTCTTTCAATGAAACCATATCCTTTAGTACCATTGAACCACTTTACTTTACCTTTTAGTGTACTCATATTATTTTTTTTCCTTAATTATTATTAACTTTAACTAATTAAAAATTAGTTAATTTACCTTTAATAGCTTTGAGTAATAAAAGTCAATAGGTGAAAATATATTTCAATAGAAGTGTTTTTTATGCAACATAAATTAAAATAACAGAGTAATAAGGCTTATAATTGAGACTAAACCTATTCCTACATAAGCGAGTTTATTCTTTTCTATATGAGCTTTAAATATTTGAAAACCCGATTCCTTATAACTTAAACTACCCTCTAAATTACTTGATTTGCTAAAACCTTGATCTCTACCTATTTGTAGAAATTTTGTTTTTCTGTGATCATAAACTTCTTCTTTAGTAAAATTTTTAAAACTTTTCAGGTTTTTGATTATTGAAAGTTTAAGATTAGCTGTTATGGTTTCTGGATCCCTGTGTGCTCCTCCTATAGGTTCTGATATGATTTCATCAATTACTCCAAGCTTCAATAAATCTTTAGCTGTTAACTTCATTGCTTCTGCAGCTTGTAATGATTTACTTGGATCACGCCAGAGTATCGAAGCACAACCTTCTGGAGATATTACGGAGTAAATAGAATTTTCTAACATAATAACTTTATTGGAAGAGGCTAATGCAATTGCACCTCCAGATCCTCCCTCACCAATAATAATTGAAATATTTGGCACCGTAAGAGACATGCAGCATTCAATTGAATTCGCTATAGCTGAAGCTTGACCTCTTTGCTCGGCTCCTAAACCAGGGTACGCACCTGGTGTGTCAATAAAACTTATTACTGGAATTTGAAATCGATCTGCCAGTTTCATTAATCTAATACATTTTCTATAGCCCTCTGGTTTCATCATTCCAAAATTTCTTTCAATTCTGCTATTCAAGTCTTCACCTTTTTCCTGTCCAATAATCAAAACAGACATATTGTCAATTAAACCAAATCCAGCGATAACAGATTTATCATCACCAAAATATCTATCTCCTGAAAGTAAAGTAAACTTAGAAAAAATTTTCTTTATATAAAAATTTGCTTTAGGTCTATCTTCATGTCTTGCAACCTGAGTTCTTTGCCAACTATTTAAATTTGAATATGTTTCTTTTAATTTTTCATTAATTTCATTTTGAGTATTTTTTATTTTTTGAGTATCAACTTCTGAAATACCCTCAGATCCAAATGGACTTTTTAATCCATCAACCTCTTGCTCTAGTGCTTTAATTTCTTTTTCAAATTCTAAATAATTTTTCATAAAAAATATATTACAATACTACTTTTAATATATTATATTATAATGTAAAGAATGGTTCACTATGAGTGTAGTAGACATAAATGGCCTTAAAATTAATTCAACTTTGTTTGAGTTTGTTAATAATGAGGTTTTAGCTGAAACAAACATCAAATCAGACAAATTTTGGAATAAATTTGAAATTGTAGTTCATGAACTTGCTCCAATTAACAAGGCTTTAATAGAAAAAAGAGAAATAATTCAAAAGAAAATTGATGATTGGCATAAAAACAATAAAGATAAGCCCTTAGATAAAAAAGAGTATTGTAATTTTCTAAAATCAATTTCGTATATTGTTGAAGATAAGAATGATTTTGAAATAGAAACCTCAAATGTTGATCAAGAAATTAAATCAATAGCTGGACCTCAATTAGTGGTTCCAGTTGATAATGCTAGATACGCTTTAAATGCTGCCAATGCAAGATGGGGAAGCTTATACGATGCCTTATATGGTACCGATGTTATTCAAGGAGAAAAGAGCGTGGGTTACAACAAAGAAAGAGGGGAGAAAGTTATTAATTACGTAAGAAATTTTTTAGATGAAGCTTTTCCTCTTCTAAATGAAAGTTGGAAAAAAGTCTCTGAAATTAGAATTAAAGGAAACGATGTAATTTTTCTGTCTCAAAATAAAGAAAGTTTTTTAAAAGATAGGAAGAAATTTATAGGTTTTAACGGTGATAAGAATAAACCATCATCAATTCTTATTAAAAATAATAATCTTCATATTGATATCTTAATTGATCCAAAACATCCAATTGGAAAAACCGACAAAGCTTCTATCTCAGATGTGGTAATGGAGTCTGCTTTATCTACAATCATTGACAACGAGGACTCTGTTGCTGCCGTGGACGCTGAAGACAAGATAAAATGTTATCGTAACTGGTTAGGATTAATGAAAGGTAATTTAATAACCAATATGGAAAAAAACGGTAAAAAATTTATCAGAAAATTAAATCCAAATAGGACTTATGTTTCTAGGGATGGAAAAAAAATCAACCTTCATGGTAGAGCTCTTTTACTAAATCGGAATGTAGGTCATTTAATGACTAACCCAGCAATTATATTAAAAGATGGGTCTGAAATACCTGAGGGTATTATGGACGCTTTCATCTCCACATTATGTGCTTTACATGATTTTAGAAATAAAAATAATTCTCGAACTGGATCAGTTTATATTGTTAAACCGAAAATGCACGGACCTGAGGAGGTTGCGTTTACAAATACCCTCTTTGGTAAAGTGGAAGATGCTTTGGGTCTTGAAAAATATACTATTAAAGTAGGAATTATGGATGAGGAAAGAAGAACGACAGTAAATTTAAAAGAATGCATACGACAAGTTAAAAATAGAATTGTTTTTATTAATACTGGCTTTTTGGATCGAACCGGTGATGAAATGCATACTTCTTTTGAGGCTGGACCAATGATTTTTAAAGGTGATATGAAAAAATCTACTTGGCTTAATACTTATGAAGATTGGAACGTGGATATTGGTTTAAGCTGTGGTTTTTCTGGCAAAGCTCAAATTGGAAAAGGAATGTGGGCGATGCCGGACCAGATGGCAAATATGATGGAACAAAAAATAAGTCATCCAAAATCTGGGGCTAATTGTGCTTGGGTTCCATCTCCAACAGCGGCGACTTTACATTCAATACATTATCACAAAGTAAATGTCTTTAATGAGCAAGATAAAATAAAATCACGTAATAAAGCAAAATTAGAAAATATTTTAGAAATACCGAAAGCAGATAGGCCTAATTGGTCAACAACAGATATTAATCGTGAATTAGAAAATAATGCTCAAGGAATTTTAGGTTACGTTGTTAGATGGGTTGATCAGGGGGTTGGCTGCTCAAAGGTCCCCGATATTAACAATGTTGGCTTAATGGAAGATAGAGCTACATTAAGAATATCTTCTCAACATATAGCCAATTGGCTACATCACGGCATATGTACAAAAGGACAAGTGATGATGGTTATGAAAAAAATGGCATCAATAGTAGATAAACAGAATGAAAATGATCCTGCTTACAATCGAAGTGGTAGAACTAAATATAAAAAAATGTCAGAAAATTTTGAAAATTCCATAGCTTTTTCAGCCGCATGCGATCTTGTATTCAAGGGAAGAATACAGCCTTCAGGCTATACCGAACCGTTACTGCATAAAAAAAGGCTAGAAAAAAAGGCCACTAACTAACTTCCTGTAACAGGAACTCTATTTTTAAATGCTGAAAAAAGAGTCCCATCATCAAGTTGTTCAATTTCTCCCCCCACTGGTAAACCTTGAGCTAATTTAGTAATTTTAAGTTTATCGTCTTTGATAATGTCCTCTATATAGTGGGCTGTAGTTTGTCCTTCAACTGTAGCGCTTGTTGCTATGATTACTTCTTTTAAATTATTTTTTTTGATTCTCTTAACTAGAGATTCGATTAATAGATTTTTTTGCTCATAATTTTCATTTGAATTTAATGTTCCTCCCAAAATATGATAATGACCTTTATAAATATTTGCAGAGTCAATCACCCACATGTCGGCTAAATTTTCAACTACACAAATTTTATCATAAGCGTTATCAGAAGAACAAATACAAACTTTATCAATAATTTTAAGGTTTCCACAGTCAATGCATCGTACAACTTTTTTATAAACTTGCGCCAAGGATTTAGCCAAAGGTTTAATCATGTTGTCTTTATTGTTAATTAATTTTAAAATTATTCTCTTGGCTGATTTAGGACCTAGGCCAGGCAATTTAGAAAATTGCTGAATAAGTTCATTAATTTCTAAAATATCGTTATCCATTAGAAAGGTAATTTAAAGTCTAAAGGTAAATTTAACCCACCAGTCACCTTGGAAAGTTTTTCTGCTGATTTTTTTTTTAAATTTTCTTTTGCATTGTTATATGCTGCAATTATTAAATCATTTATAATCTCTTGATTTTCATTTTTAGCAGCTTCATTAATTATTATGGATTTTAATTCATAGTCACCCGATAAAATAACTTTTACAAGGTTTCCACCTGCTTCTCCTTCGACTTCAATTTTTTTTATTTCATCCTGAGCTTCTTTCATTTTGTCCTGCATAGCTTTAGCTTTTGATAACATATCTGAAAAATTAGTCATTTATTCCTGTTCTTTGAGATCAATAAGCTCTGCGTCTGGAAAAGCTTTTTTAATTTCTTGTGCTATTTTACTTTTCTTAAATTTTTCAATTCTATTTGTCTTATATTCTAAATTTTTTTCATAAACACTTCTAGCTTCTGCATTTTTACTTAATGATATAATCCATCTATCTCCTGTCCATAGTAAAAGTTTTTCTGTAAGGGTCTTAATAAAATTTTTATTAAGTTTGTCATTAAAACTTATGTCAATCGTTCCCTTATTGAAACTTACTAGTTTTACATTTCTCTCAAGATCATATTTAAGCTCAATTTCTTTTTCTTTATTTGCTAGATCAATTAAATCTTGAAAACTTGTAATCTCAACTCTAGATTTTTCTTTTTCTAAAGTTTTAATAGGCTTAGTTTTAATTTGATTAGTGTTTTTCAGCTGATTTTTAATTTGGTTAGTAGTGTTTGACTCTGTATCCTTATCATCTGTTTTTTTCCCGATAAGATTTTCATTCGATAAGTTTTTTTTCTCAATTCCTATATTTGAATCTTCTTCTCTTTCATCTATATCTTTTAAATGGACTAGTTGCATAATATACATATCTAGAATTAGATTTTCATTACCAATTATTTTAAGATCGTCTATAGTTTTAATAGTAAGTTGCCAAAATAAACCAATATCCTGCATATCTATATTTTTGGAATATTTATCTATCATTTGAACCTCGGACTCGGTTATGGACATATCTTTCTCAATAGGTCCCAAACTTATTCTTCTGCTGAATAAATATAAAACCTCTAATATGTCGTTTAAAAAATTTTTAGCATCTAGGCCATCATTTATAAGTTCGCTTAAATATTTTAAGGCATTTTTTTCATTACCGCTTAGAACTTCTCTAAATAAAGATATCACTTTACTTTTATCTGCGAGACCTAGCATTTCCCTCACATCTGTGTCTCTAATTTCTTTATTTTCGTTAATAGATTGAGAAATTAAGGCGCGGTCGAGCAGTGAAATAGAGTCTCTAACAGAACCTTCAGATGTTCTGGCAATTAGTTTAATAGCGTCATCTGATATTTTTCCATTTTCCTTATTTGCAATTTTCCTTAAATGGATACATATTTGCTCTACACTAACTCTTTTTAAATCAAATCTTTGACATCTTGATAAAATAGTTACAGGTATTTTTCTAACCTCTGTTGTTGCTAAAATAAATTTTAAACTTGATGGTGGTTCTTCTAAAGTTTTGAGCAAGCCATTAAAAGCCTGTTTAGAAAGCATGTGCACTTCATCAATAATGAATATTTTAAACTTTGCACTAGTCGGGCTATATTTTGAATTTTCAATTAATTCCCTTATATCATCAATTCCAGTTTTAGAAGCAGCATCCATTTCTAAAATATCAATATGATTTGAGCTAATAATTTCCTGGCAAGTTTTACAGAATTTTTCTCCTGAACATTTTATTTTAGAATTATTATTATTTTCACAATTTAAAGCTTTTGCAATCAATCTGGCTGTAGTAGTTTTTCCTACACCTCGAATTCCAGTTAAAAGATATGCATTAGGCGTCTTCTCAAGTTTAATACCATTTGTAATAGTCTGAGTCATAACCTCTTGTCCAATCAAGTCTTTGAATTCTTGAGGTCTGTATTTAAGTGCTAAAATTTTATTTGTCATTTTCCTAAGAGGCAGGCAACAACCTGAATAATTTTCACTACGGCTGCTTCTTTTCAGACCTGACCGGGTTTATGAAACATCCACCTGATGCCAACCTCAATATGAGTATATCAAGATCAATTTAAATACTACAAGACTTGATTTGAAATTTGTGGACTATTTTTGCCTATATACTGAAGATTCGTACACTCCTAATATATCTAAAGTTTCTGTGTGGAAGCTGAGTTCTTCAAGTGCCTTTTTTACTCCTGGTTGTTCTAAATGTCCTTCAACGTCCAGGTAGAAATTAGCTTGATCAAAAGTATTCTTAACTGAAAAACTTTCTAACTTTGTTAAATTAACTTGGTTAGTAGCAAAACCGCCAAGACATTTGTATAGAGCTGAAGGCTCACTTTTTACTCGAAAGATGCAACTTGTTATAAATTTTTTATCGGATAGATATTCAGGCTGTTCAATATTTTTGCCCATTATCAAAAATCTTGTGACATTACCTTTTTCATCTTCAATATTTTTTTTAAGAATTTTCAATTTATATATTTTAGCCGAAAGATCTGAGGCAATAGCTGCTATAGATTTATCTTTACCTTCTGCAAGATCTTTTGCTGATCCTGCGGTGTCGACTGAAATTATTGGTCTGAATCTTCTCTTAGATATAATGTTCTGACATTGACTAATGGCTTGCGCATGACTTCTAACAAATTTTATATCTTCAATACTTGCGTCTGGTTTTCCAAGTAAATTATGTTCTACTGGAAGAAAATATTCACCATGAATTTGTAACTTATATTTGGGAAGTAAATAATGAATATCGGCAACTCTTCCTGCTAATGAATTTTCTATTGGAATAACAATTTTAAAACTAGGATCGCTGTAAGCTTGTTCAAATGTTTCCTCAAAAGTTGAGCACGTTTTTATTTCAACATCTTTGTAAAGTCTTTCTACGGCAATATGTGAATATGCTCCTAGCTCTCCTTGAATAGCAACTTTAATTTTACTCATTATTTTCCATTATCTTTTTTACTTCTGTTAAATCATTTTTTGTATCAACACTTAGTGGAGAAGAGTTTATATACCCTACATGAATTGACATATTATTTTCAAGCGCTCTTAGTTGCTCTAATTTTCTTTCTAATTCAAGTTTTGTTCTCTCCAAGTTTACATACCTTACTAAAGCTTTATTAGTAAAGGCATAAATACCAACATGATGATAAAAATTTTTGTAGATTTTTGAGTTAGTTCTAAAAAAGTCTGTTGCTACACTAAAATTGTTTAAAGTAATTTTTTCTTTAACGGCTACTTTTACATTATTGTTATCTAATAGTTCTGACTCTGTTCTAAATGAGCTAGCTAAAGTACCAATATCACATTTGTTTTTACCCATATAAGAAATTAAATCTGCAATATCTTGAGGGTCTATATTAGGCATATCTCCTTGCAAATTTACAATAATTTCAGGTTCTTTCTTTAATAAATTTTTAAACACCTCATATATTCGATCTGTACCAGTTTGATGACTCTGTGAAGTGAGAATCGCTTTACCTCCATTACTACTTATAAGATTAATTATTTTTTTATCCGGCGTAGCAACGTAAACTTCTCCTATATTTGTTTTTTTTGCAGCTTCATAAACGTGTAGAATCATCTCTTTGTTGTCTATTAGTTCCAATGGCTTATTGGGAAGCCTTAAAGCGTCTAATCTTGATGGTATTATTATTGCAATTTTATTCATAATAATGCGTCTCATAGACGCAAAAAAAAATTAAGTAATTATAAGTTTTTTTCTAAAAGTCGTGCTATACGTCAATTAAGTATTTACCAAAATTATGGACAGTTTTGAATTAAATAAAATAATTGCTGCAGTGCTTTTAACGGTATTAATCATTATTGGTATTGGTAAATTTACAGACATATTATTTCATATCGAAAAACCAAAAGAATCTGCTTATAAAATCGAAGGTTTAGAGATTGTATCCGCTTCAAACTCTTCGTCAAAGGAAGAAGCTAAAGTTATTGAGGCAGTGGATATTAAAGCACTTTTAGCAATGGGAGATTTAGGACATGGAGAAAAAGTTTTTAAAAAATGTTCTGCTTGCCACATGATAGCAAGTGGAGGAAAGAATATGATTGGTCCTAATCTATGGAGTGTGATCGGTAGAACAGCAGGATCTGTAAATGACTATAAGTATTCAAAAGCGATGATAGCTTATGGTAAAGAGTGGACTTTTGAAGAAATGAATAGCTACTTAATTAAACCTCAAGCATTCATTAAAGGAACTAAAATGGCTTTTGCTGGTTTGAGAAAAGAAAAAGATAGAGCTTCAGTTATTTTATTTATGAATTCTAAAAGTAGTAGTCCAAAACCGCTTCCTTAATCTAGGCACCATTTTATAATACTTTTTTGAGCATGCACTCTATTTAAGGCCTGTCTCCAGACGACAGATTGCTTTCCATCTATTATCTCATCAGTAACTTCTTCTCCTCTTCCAACAGGTAGACAATGCATAAAGATTGCATCTGAATTGGCTTTGCTCATTAACTTTTTATTTACTTGATAGGATTTTAAGGTTTTTTTCTTAGATTTTTTATTAACTTTATCATTCATTGAAACCCACTTATCGGTCATTATACAATCTGAATCTTTTACGGCTTCATCTGGCTTGTTTG